>Ga0181606_10003965_pt1 | contig 12436 bp, 13 predicted proteins | sample 041ome_10_FD_132994 | JGI IMG/M metagenome (GOLD analysis project Ga0181606, IMG submission 132994) | Coastal salt marsh microbial communities from the Groves Creek Marsh, Skidaway Island, Georgia - 041412US metaG (megahit assembly) | ecosystem: Environmental > Aquatic > Marine > Intertidal... | reverse complement strand
TTGTACAATTTGGAGGCCAAACACCATTACGAATTGCCAATAAGCTAAAAGAATATGGCTATAAGATATTAGGCACCTCTTTTGATGCAATAGACATATCTGAGGATAGAGAGCGTTTTCAAAAACTAATAGAAAAGGTTGGCTTAAAGCAACCTAAAAGTGACATCTCTCTTGGAACTAAGGAGTTAATTTCTAAATCTTCAAAACTTAATTTTCCAATTCTCCTTCGACCTTCTTATGTATTAGGTGGACGAATGATGGAAAAAATGAACACCCTAGATGATGTTCAAAGTTATATTGATCAAAATTATTGGGCTTTAGAAAATAATGTAATTTTAATAGATGAATTTCTAAAAGAAGCAAAAGAAGTTGATGTTGACATTCTTAGAGATAAAGATGGAAATACTATGGTCGCAGGAATAATGGAACATATTGAAGAAGCTGGTATTCACTCAGGAGATAGTGCTTGCTGCATCCCCCCCTTCTCTCTGAGTGAGAAAGTAATTGAGTCAATTAAGGCATTTAGTATTAATCTCTCCCAAGAGCTTAATACAATTGGTCTAATGAATATTCAATATGCTATAAAAGGTGAAGATATTTTTATTTTAGAGGCTAACCCAAGAGCAAGTAGAACTATACCTTTTTTAGCAAAGGCAATTGGAATTCCATTTATAAAGATTGCAGCTGAATTAATAACAGGAGAAACTCTTACAAATGAGCAAATAAATTTTAAACCAGAATCTTTATCTTATTACGCAATTAAAGAGGCAGTTTTTGTTTTTAATAAGTTCCCTAATACAGATGTAATATTAGGTCCAGAAATGAAAAGCACTGGTGAAGTCATGGGAATAGATAATAGTTTTGAAATAGCCTATCTGAAAAGCCAAATTGCAGCGGGACAAAAGTTAGATAATATAAAGAATATTTTTATTTCTATTAAAGATGATGATAAAGAAGAAATTTCCTCTTATGCACAATTATTACAAGAAAATAATTTTAACTTATTTACAACTAGAGGTACCTTTGACTTCTTAGCAGATAAAGGAATTAAATCCAATTTAGTTAATAAAGTAGCTGAGGGCAGTCCTCATGTTGTCGAATACATTAAAGATAATAAGATAGACTTGGTAATAAATACTACTGAAAATAAACAAGCCATTAAGGACAGTTTCACAATTAGAAGAACTTCAGTTGACCTCAGTATTCCCTACTCTACCAACTTAAGGAGCTCTAAAATCCTAATAAAATCAATTATTTCTCTTAAAAAGAACGAAATTTCTGTTAAAGCTATTCAAAATCATCATAACAATTAGTAATAATTTGTTTGATAATCCCTTGAAAATTAAATATTTTCTACCACTTACCTAATAAGGCAAAAGATATGGAAAAAATACCTATGACAGAAGAGGGGCAAAAAAAGCTTCTTGAAGAACTGAAACATTTAAAAACTGTAGAGAGACCAATAATTATTAAGGCCATTGCTGATGCAAGAAGTAATGGTGATTTGTCAGAAAATGCGGAATATCATGCGGCTAGAGAAAAACAAAGCTTTATTGAAGGAAGAGTAGCAGAGATAGAAAGTACTATCGCCCAAGCTGAGATTATTGATGTAACAAAATTATCAGGCTCTGTTATTAAATTTGGTGCAAGTGTAAATATAATTAATTTAGATGATAATAAAGAATCAAAGTATCAACTTGTTGGAGAGGTAGAGGCTGATATTGAACAAAAGAAAATCTCAGTAACAAGTCCTATAGCTAGAGCTCTTATTGGTAAAAAAAAAGGTGACTATATTGAAGTATCAACACCCAAAGGTGTTACTTCATATGAAATTAAATCAGTCCGATTTAAATAATTTCTTTGGAAAATATTAGGGTAATTACCATCAGCGAAGGAGCTGCTGGAATGAAAAGTCAAATACACGGGTTGGGAAATTTAATTAACCCAAATTTTCGAGACTTTGATATTAAAATTAAATCTCTTTTTGAGAAATTACCAATACAACTAATACCATCAAAAGAATTTGTCTATGAAAATTTAGATGAAATAAAAATTGATGATAGGACAATTGTTATAAGCTGTGGTAAAAAAAGTGTTAAAGCTTCAATTGTATTAAAAAAAAAATTTAAACCTTTTGTTTTTAATATTCATATTCAAAACCCTAAAACACATTTTGAACTCTTCGATCTGATAATTTGTCCGGAGCATGATAATTTATTTAAACCTAATACGATATCTACGCTGTTAGCTCTTCATAATATAAAATTTACTAAAGGTATAAGAATTCAAAATAAAGTTAATTTTATCATTGGCGGATCAAGTAAATATTTTAAGTTTAAAGAAAATATATTTCATAAATTGTATGAAGAAATTTTATTCTTATCTAATAGATATATGGTTAATATAATACCATCAAGGCGTACACCACTTGCTTTTATTGAAAAATTAAAAAAAATGAATTTAAAAAATATTTCTATTTTTGAAGATCAGTTTAATCCAGTCGAGTATGGAAACTTATTATCGGAAGCAGATGTACAAATAGTTACATGGGACTCAATATCAATGATATCTGAAGCTATTTCATCTGGTGCTAAGACTTTGATTTTTCCTTTTGAAGAAAATAGCTGTCCAAAAAGATATAAGAATTTTTATGATAGAATTATAGAGGAAAATTTCATTTCTATTTATAATAGAAATTTGCAAGCACCTACTCCTAATCTTAATAAATACAATAGTGAATTAAAAAGTAAAATCTTGAATAAGATTGAATCTAATTTAAGTTTCATGATAAATGAATCTTAAAGAATCAATACTCAATAAAATCACTTCTTTCTCAGACCCTTTCTCACATTGGGAGATTGATACTCCCTTATCATCTGAAATGATTGACGAACTTCAAAATGTTAAGATATCAGATGCTCCAAGATCTTTTGATGGTACTAGAGCAGCAGATGCAGGTGGAGACGGAGTAGATGGTAAACTAAGAGTATTTTTAGAAAAAGATAATTCTCATTTATTAATTAATGGTATGAAATTAATTCATGATCTTAGAGACAAAGAAGTTATTGGCTCCATTCAAGAAAAAATAAAAAAAGATTTAACTAATAGCTTCATTCGTATTGAGTATATAGCAGATCGCAAGGGTTTTTGGCTTAAGCCTCACTTAGATATTAAAGAAAAGCTAATGACAATGATGCTTTTCATAAATACATATGATGAATCTGAAAAATTGGGTACTGATTTTTATGACACAAATATGAATTTAGTTAAAACAATACCTTATAAGCATAACTCTGGATATTTTTTTGCTTCAGGGGATAACACTTGGCATGGCTTAGAAAAAAAGGAAATTAAGATTGAGAGAAGATGTATGCAAATAAATTATGTGACCTTCCCTACTAGCTGGCCAATTAATGGCTAATATTAATAATGTTACTATTATTGGATCAGGTCCAGCTGGATACACCGCTGCTATTTATGCAGCGAGAGCTAACTTAAAACCTATTCTTATCAGTGGAATACAACCCGGTGGGCAGCTGACAATAACTACAGATGTTGAAAATTATCCTGGTTACGAAAATCCAATACAAGGACCTTGGTTAATGGATCAAATGCAAAAACAATCATTGTTAGTTGGTACTTCGATTATCAATAGTCACGTTGAAAAAGTAAAGTTAGATGAAGATATTAAAAAACTCTACTTAGACAATGGCGAGATTATCGAGACTAAAACAGTAATTATTTGCACTGGAGCGCAAGCTAGATGGCTCGGTATTGAGAATGAACAAAAGCTACAAGGACATGGTTTATCAGCTTGTGCCACGTGTGATGGTTTTTTCTTTAAAGATAAAATAGTTGCTGTTATTGGTGGAGGAAATACTGCTGCAGAGGAAGCTCTTTTCTTAACTAAATTTGCATCAAAAGTTATAATTATTCATCGAAGAGATAAATTAAGAGCTGAAAAAATTTTACAGGAGAGATTAATTGAAAATGAAAAAATTGATTTTTTATGGAATTCTGAAGTAAAAAAATTTCATGGAGATATAGAATTAACCTCAATTGAAGTATTTGATAATAAAGAAAATAAAATATTTAATATGGAAATTGATGGTGTGTTTGTCGCTATAGGTCATGATCCAGCCACATCGCTTTTCAAAGATCAAATTGATATGGATAACAATGGGTATATCTTAACAAAACCTGATAGTACTCAAACATCTTTAAGTGGCGTATTTGCAGCAGGCGATGTAAAGGATAAAATCTATCGTCAGGCTGTCACAGCAGCAGGAATGGGTTGTATGGCTGCTCTAGAAGTAGAGAAATATTTAGAGTAAAAGACGTTTAAGATTAGCCCTGTCTGGCCTTCATTCTTGGGTTTGTTTTATTAATAACGTATAATCTGCCTTTTCTTCTAACTAATTGATTGTTTTTATCTCTAGTTTTAGCAGTTTTAAGTGAGCTTTTAATTTTCATCTTTATTTTCTAAGTAAATTTAATAAGTTGGGAATTTATGTTAATTGAAGAAAAAATCAACAAAATTAAAGAAGATTTCTCATTTTTTGAAAATTGGGAGGATAAATACCAATATTTAATTGATTTAGGCAAAAAACTACCTGCATTAGAGAGTCAATATAAAAAACATGAGTTTAGGGTTCAAGGTTGCACTTCTAATCTTTGGGTTGTGCCTAAATATCACAATAACAGGCTCACATTTTTAGGGGCAAGTGACTCAGTGATTGTGCAGGGTTTATTTTATTTAGTTAAATACGTCTTTGATAATGAATACCCAGAAACAATTATTAGTGAACCCTTAGATTTTTTTGACGAGATAGGACTATCCTCTCATCTTGGACCGTCTCGAGCAAATGGATTAAATTCCCTAAAAAAGCAAATAAAAAATCTAGCGACAGAATTGCAAAAAAATTAATTTTAATCAATTTAAAGTGTGTTAATTTGAGTTTATGAATCTGATTAAAATTTTTATTTCGATCTTATTTTTATTTTATTCTAATAATCTATTTTCCAAGGAGGATGTCATTAATTTACAATTAAAAGACGGTATCGTCAAAATTAAGACCTTTGAAGATAAGGCACCTAAGCACGTTAAACAAATAAAAGAACTCGTTCAAAATGGTAAGTATGATGGGGTTGTTTTTCATAGAGTCATAGATGGTTTTATGGCTCAAACTGGTGATGTACAGTTTGGCAACTCTAATTCAAATGAATTTGATTTAAGAAGAGCAGGAACTGGTGGTTCAGGAAAAAATATAGAGGCAGAATTTAATGATATGCCTCATAAAAAAGGAACACTAAGTATGGCTAGAGCTCAAGATCCTAATAGTGCGGATAGTCAATTTTTCATATGCTTTGATGACACTCCACATTTAGATGGACAGTATACTGTTTGGGGAGAAGTTATTGAAGGGATGGAGTTTGTCGACTCCATAAAAAGAGGAGATCCTATAAAGAATGGACTTGTAGATGACCCTGATAAAATAATTAAAATGTGGATTGAATAATTACTTTTGAGTAATCTTTAATTCAATTCTTCTATTTTGTTTTAAATCATCCTTAGTATCACCTAAGTTAATAGGCTGGTATTCACCATACCCATTTGCAGATAATCTATCTGCGGGTATGCCTTGACCTATGAAAAACTTAACCACCTCTAAAGCTCTAGCATGAGAGAGCTCCCAGTTAGATGGGAACTGAGAAGTCGATATTGGAACTTTGTCAGTATGACCATCAATTTGAAGTACCCAATTTAACTCTGTTGGTATTTCATCTATTAAATCAATAATAGTTTTAGCAATTAAAGATAATGCTATTCTTCCAGAATTTTGTATCTCTACACTTCCAGATTCAAACAAAATTTCAGACTGAAAAATAAATCTATCTCCTTTAATTTGAATATCATCTCTGTCCCCTAAAGCCTCAGATAATTTTCCAAAAAAATCAGATTTATATTTTTGGAGCTTAAAAAGTTCACTAGTAAGTACTCGATTTAATCGATCACCTAATTCCCCTAACTCAATTTTATTATTAGCAATTTCTGCTTCTTTAGAGTCTAGTAAATTATTTAAAAGTTGAATTTCCTTACTTAATATTTTTATATCCTCAGAAAGTCTTGAAATTTTGATAAGTGCATCGTTAAGATTTTCACTTTTGATAGAAGACTCACCTTCTAAATCTTCTATTCGACCTTGAAGTGATAAATTTTGGTCTTTTATCTCAGCAATTTTTCCTTGAAGACCTTTATTTTCTATCTCTGAAGAGCTTAAAGTTTCAAGAAGTGATTGAATTCTAGTCTGAGAGTCTGATAACTTACCTACGAGTTCTTCATTCTTACCGCCTAATTTTGTAAGCGTATTTTTAAGATTTTCTTGTTCTTGATTTAGTTGATTTAACTCCCCTCTTAGAACTTCTTTTTCTTCAAGTGACAAAGAAAGTTCCTGGGTTAATTGAGCAATCATTTGATTTAATTTTCCGATGTCAAGAGCTTGCTCCTCAATTAAAGTATCGAGAGTAATAATAGCATCTTCCTTTTGATCAATGATCGCTTCCTGTAAGGAAATTTCTTGGTCTTTTGAAGTTAATAAATTTTGTTTATCTATAATCTCAGATTGTTTTAGCTTAATCTCTTCATCTAAAATAACTAGTTCATTATCTAACTGATTAATTAACTCTTGTCTTTCAATTAAAGTAATTTCTTTATCTGTTAATGTGCTGTCTTGTTCAACAATAGTTTCATCTTGTATTTCAATAGTCTTTTCTAAATTTTGAATTTGTTCATTTTTACCAACGACTAAATCTCCTAGGTAGACTTGAGAAACAGTAAAGAGAAGGACAATAAAGATAATAACCATCAATGTAGATGCTAAAACATCCACAAATCCTGGCCAAATTAGACTGGTGTCATCATTATTTTGAGATTTAGTATAGTAGCTCACTTGTTTTCAAGATTTTTAATACTCTTGCCAACTGTTTTGAGCTCAGAAACTATTTCTTTTTTTAGATCTTTATTAGAATTATTCAGATTATCATTAATCTTATTTATTCCATCAACCAATTCTTCTAATTTAGAGTTTAATACTTGTGTTACATTTGTTGAGTCAGCTTTTAATTTAGTACTTGAACGGTAATATAACCTGATTTGATTTTCACAAAACTCAAAGTAATTTTGTTTTACACCCCTAGTAATAATCTCATAAAGCCCTAAAATTAAAGAAGTGACTAACCCAAAAAGAGAAGAGCTAAAAGCTATTGTCATACCAGACAAAGGTGATTTTAAACCATCACGAAGAGTATTAAAAAATACACCAAAATCCTGTTGTTCAATAGAAAGGCCATCAATTACATTTGAAACACTACCTATTGTAAGCAAAAGTCCATAAAAGGTTCCAATTAATCCAAGAAAAACAGCTAAATTAATTAAATATTTAGAGATATCTTTTCCACTTTCAATATTCGATAGTAATTCATCCAATATTTCATCTAAAGTTTTAGAAATAGTATTGCTAGACGAAATAATACCTAAATTTTTGGCAATACTTTTAGTAATGGGATAACTATTCAAAGATGAGTCATTAATTTTTAATTTTCCAAAAGCTACTGAATTCATAAATCTATACTCAGAACTTAATGAAATAATTTTAACTGTGTATAAAAGAAAGCCAACGATAAGAGTTAAAATTATAATTCCATTAATATAAGGATTAGCTTTATAATAAAGAGAAATAGTTTCGTATCCCGAAACAAAAATAATTACAAGAATTGCAGAAAATAGCAAGTAAGCTAGAAAATTTTTGACCATGAGTTAAGATAAACAAATTTAAATTATTTAACAAATAGATAATTTTGATAAGTAATTAAAAACCTCGCTTAAATATTAGAAAATAGTTATTAGTGCCTGGGTTTACTGAACTAAGACCAGCATTAGATATATGATGAGAGCCGAAACCAATCTTCGAAGATTTGTCTAGTTCAAAAAAAATATTTATTTCAGATTTAAATTGTAAATCATTTCCCAAATCTTTACCGCTTCCATTATCATATATACCAGCAGCAGAAGATATATTTAGAGATAACCTATCTTGACCTATATTTGTCTCAAATCCGCTGTATATCATTGATGCAGATTTGCCTGTCACAAATAAACCGATAACTGGGTTAAGTTTAATACTCTCAATTAAATTAAAGTCATTGTTTTCAAGATGATAATTTATCCCAACTAAATTACTCGTATTGTCATCATCGTAATCATATGTACCTCCGTAAAGAGATAAACTATTGGCCATCGAATAATTATGAAAAAAAATTAGACCAAATACTAATGAAAATAACTTAATCACTATCAAACTTTACACTAATCCACCATATTTAAAAGAAAATGGTGGGCGTGACAGGATTCGAACCTGTGACCCCTTGCGTGTCGAGCAAGTACTCTAACCAACTGAGCTACACGCCCTTATTAATTTAGGCAATTATTATTCATATCTGAATTATAAAATTAGTAAATAATTAAAACTAATTAAATTTTTTAGACTTATAGACTAATTTAAATTCTTCCAAACGTAATAAATTTAAAGAAATAAAATAAATTATAGCCCCAAAAAGAATTTTAACAAAAAGGTCTAAAAAGAGACTAAAAGAGAATAGATATTCGATCAATAATATAGTCAAAAACATTATCAAAGAGCAAAATAAAATTTTAAAAATTTTAACATGATCAAATAGTTTAATTTTTTTAAAAAAATTTAAAAAATACATTTTGAGAAATAATATTTGAATTACAACATTAAGCCATACGCTTAATGTACTAGCTATTGCTAGACCGATGGCACCTAAAGATTGATATAAAAAGTAACACAATAATAGATTTAATAAGAAAGTAGGAATTGATGCAATTACTGGCAAATCTACTCTTTCATTTGAAAAAAATACTTGATTGCATATTTTTGCAAACATGTATCCTGGCAATGAAAAAGAATAAACAATTAAGATTTTCGATGTTATTAAAACATCAGAGGCTTGAAACTCACCCCTTCCAAATAAAATATTAACGATATCATGACTTAAATAGAGTAAGCCAAATACGCTAGGTATAGAGAATATTAGACAAAAAATGATAGTTTGATTGAAAGCATTAACGTTTTTTTCTTCATCTAAAATATTTTTACTTAAGTAAGGCAACAGAGTCACGGAAATAGCAACTGCAACTAAAGCGAACGGCAAATCTATGATTCTATCTGCATAATATATGTAACTTATTGTACCCTCCCCTACCAAAGAGGCAAAAATCATTGAAATAAATATATTTAATTGAACTATACCTGATCCAAAAACAGAATAAGAAAGTCTTTTCAAAAAGATTTTTAAATAATAAATATTTGAAATAATACCGTTAATACTTAACTTGAATATCAAGTTTAAAGATCTTAAATTAATAAATAGTAATAAAAGTTGGATTATACCTGCAATTATTAAGGACCAAGCTAGTGCAAAATGAGCATCAGATTTAAACAAAAATAAAGCTAGTATCATACATACATTTAAAATCACTGATAAAAAAGAAGGTAAAAAAAACTTTCCATTGATATTTAAAATAGAACTTAAAACTGCTGAGAGAGTAACAAAAATCAAAAATGGAAAAGTTATTGGTAATAATTGACTAGCAAAAATAAATTGGTTTTTATTATCGATAAAGCCTGGTGCTAATATGCTTATGACATCAAACTTAAAAATAAAAATAAAAATTGAAAGAGCTGAAGTTACTAAAAGGAATATTAAGAAAATACTCCAAAAAAATTCCATTGCTCTATCTTCGTTTTCTTTTTTTTGATTTATAAACATTGGTATTAAAACACTGTTTACTGCGCCTTCAGCAAATATTCTTCTAAATAAATTCGGGAGCCTATAGGCAAAAAGAAAAGCATCAGATAAAATGTTAGCACCAAGATAATTAGCAAATAATACATCTCTAAAAAATCCAGTTAATCTAGAGCTTAAAATATTAGAAGTAATTTTACTAAAATTATTGAATTTCATAAAAATCTAAGAAAATTCTTTTTCTAAAATTTCTAAAATTTTTTCAGAGCTAATAAAACCAGGAATAATGCTGTTACCAATTATAATAGCTGGTGTGCCTGAAAATTTGAAATCATTTACATAATTTTTATGAATATCTAAAAGTTTTTTTATTTCTTCAGACTCAAGATCTAATTCAAGCTGAGATAAATCAACATTCATTAAAAATAAATCTGCTAAAATATCATCCATCTTAGATTTTCTATCTGATGAATAAAGATAATTATGAACTTCTTCAAATTTGTTTTGTAAACTAGCAGCTAAAGCAAGTTTGGAGAGATCATATGACATACTACCAAGTATTGGCATTTGTATTATGACCAATTGCAGATTTTGATCATTATCTATAACTTTCATTATTTCATTATGAAATTTTAAACAATAGCCACAATTATAATCAACAAACTCAAAAATTTTTTTCTCAGCATTTTTATCACCGATGAACATAGTATGTTCTGAAGAATAAATATTTTCAATATTTGTGAGATTTTCATTACTTATTCTTTCTTGTTCGATTTGATTTTGTTTATTTTGAAAGTCTCTTAGAACATCTAAAATTATCTTTGGATTATTTTTTATGAACTCTTCTATAATGCTGTCTAACTCCTCATATTCAACAAAACTATTATTCGCCTCTTTGATGGAGCTATTATTAATTAAATTTTGAATAATTTCCTCTAATTCAGAACGTTCTACATAATTTTCACTTTCAGGTTCATTATTGCTAATTAATTCAATATCATTTTCCAATTCTTTATTTTCTTGATTTTGAATACTTAATAAATTGTAGTCCATATCTTGCTCTAAATAAAAATATGAAACAAAAGCAACAATAAAAATAATTATAGTAGAATAAAAAATTACTCTTAAACCGCTTCTTCTTTTCTTTCTTGTATAAATTCCCATTGAATAAAAATTGTTATTTTGTAAGAATTTCAGTTAATCACGAAATACTTATTAACTCAATATATTCATCATTTTTGACATTTTTTTGCTTCAATAATTTTAAAGACTTATATTGTATTTGGATAAAATTACTCTCAAAAAAATTGATATTTTTATTTTCAATTATAGGAATATGATGAGCTGAACACTCAAAATAATAAGGATATCCCCAGATTTGATAATAGTGCAGTTCTTTTTCAGATAAATTATTAAATCTAGAAATGTCCTTTTTAACTTCTATTGGATCAAGAGTTTTTCTATAAATATCAAATTTTCTCATAATATTATTTTTAAAAAAATTTAATTTTTGATCTTCCTCAAAAAGCAATACAAATTGATTATTTATTATAGAGTTTGATATGAAATTATATCTATTATCAAATATGTCTTTTAGTTCTGGAGTATTATTCTTTTTAATGAAATCAATCATATCTTTTTCTGAATAAAGATGACTTAAATAAAAAGGAGCCTTAATTAGAAAATTAAAATTAATCTGATTATTGAATAAATTAAGACCTAAATTATTTTTTTTTAAAAATACACTACACTCTTCATAAAAAAGCTCGTTAGGTTGTAGGACAATAGAATAAAGAGCTTCGGTTTCTAAATTAATCATATGTTATTTTTTCTAAAATAAATTTTTGATATTTGGTATCCAAAAGATATCTCATTAACAATATTATTATTACAGTATAAATAAATCTAAAAAATAATACTCCACTTATATGACTCCCTAATAATAATATTAGAATTGTATCCTCAATTATACTGTGACAAAGACTTAAAAATGATAAAGATAATAAGATATCCTTTTTGGATATATTATTTTTTTTTGACTCTTCAATTAAAAAACCTCCTCCAAAAGATATACCTAATGTAAGACCTATTAATATTATATTTGCTACTTTATCAGACATACCTAAATAAGATAAAGGGGCCCTTAAAATATTTATGATTATCTGCCAAATACCTAAATACTTAAGGATATTGATAGTTGTGATAATGAAAAAAATAATTAAAAAAATGATTAGAAAATTTTGAATTTGAAGAATTGCCCAATCAATATTGGATACCGTTGTACTAGGAGCTTTTAAAAAAGATATATTCTTTTCACTAAATAAGTCATATTTAGTGAATATAAGATTTAAAATTTTCCCAGCAATTATTGCATTAATAAATCTAAACAATAAATTAAAAATTGCAGAAACACGAGATTGCCTTGCTATCGCAACCTCAATGGGAAGACTATGAGCGATCAATATAATTAAGCCTAATATTGTTGTTTCTGCTACTGAGTAATCAAATATAGCCTGAAGGCTGGCAAAAGCTGCCATACCAGCATAAATATTTACAAGTATAGCTGCCATCCAAACAAGCCCAAGAGATCCATCTATCCCTATAAAAC
>Ga0181606_10003960_pt1 | contig 12440 bp, 8 predicted proteins | sample 041ome_10_FD_132994 | JGI IMG/M metagenome (GOLD analysis project Ga0181606, IMG submission 132994) | Coastal salt marsh microbial communities from the Groves Creek Marsh, Skidaway Island, Georgia - 041412US metaG (megahit assembly) | ecosystem: Environmental > Aquatic > Marine > Intertidal zone... | reverse complement strand
TTGGAGAGAACATGAATTTTGAAAGCATTTCCCATTACTTTTGAAAAAAGCTTATCACTCAGAGGATTCCTGCCGAACCTTAGTAATTCAGATCCATGTACGGTTACGATTATTTTTGGATCTTCTTTAACCAACCATCCAAAGCGAATAAACGCTAGCAGGGCAGCAGGTTCGGCTAAATGAAGAATATCATTGCGGCCGATTTTTTTTCTCAGTCTTAAAATAAGTCTAAGGGAGCAAAGCCAACCTTGTGAGCCTTTAAATGGCAGCTCAATAACTTTGCAATTTTCAACAGAGTTAGAGTTTTTAGGTGCCCATACCTTCAGATTTAAACCAAGGGTGCCACCTGCATATGAGAGCTCATTACAGTAAGTGCCTGCTCCTCCGCGCTTCGGAGGAAATTCAAGAGTGGTCAAATGGATTGTCGGCTTACTCAATGGCTTTATAATTTGAAAACTTTTGCTTCAGTGCAAAAGCCAAATTTTGTAGTCTTTAACGATGAATGGAATGGTTCTGATCACAGGTGGCTCCAAAGGGATAGGGGATTCTTTAAGTCGCCTGTTGATCAGTGAAGGATACCAGGTCTATTCCTTGGCCAGAAGTACCTCCTTATTTTCTCATCCAAATTTCCTTCAATTGGAGTATGATCTCTCAAATGTTCATGAGCTATACCACTTCATTGATGAGTTTTTAAAAAAACATGGAGTGCCAGATCTTTTGATCAACAATGCTGGATATGGAACTTTTTCTGAATGGGATAAGTTTCCGAAATCGGAAATTCATCGTCAATTAGATGTACTTTTCAAAGCACCTGTAATTCTTTGTCAAAAATTGGTTCCGCTAATGGCTGAAAGAAAATCTGGAGTCGTGATGAATCTTTCTTCTTTAGCCACCCTATATCCACTTCCTTTTATGTCCCTGTATAATGCGGGCAAAAGTGCTCTTTCCTCATTTACGCAGTCCATGGCATTGGAGTATGAAAATTTCCCTACTTTTATAGATTTCAGAATGGGTGATGTGAAAACAGGTTTCAACGAATCTGCCAATAAATCTACTTCCAAAAATTTAAGGACCGGGGAAGCATGGCAACAAATTCAAAAGCAGCTTAACCATTCCATAACTCCAGACCATGCATCCCAATTAATTTGGAAAAGAATACGGGCAGGTAAATCTGGTACTTTTTATGGAGGAACAATGTTTCACAGCCTTTTATTACCTTTTTTGGATAAACTTTTACCGTATTTAATTAAAAGAAGATTGATAAAATCTTGGTATGGTTTGTAGGAGATGTGTTATAGATATCGTAAACAAGTTTCTTGCGTTAAGCATCAATCAGTATCAAATTATTAAAAAGATGTGCCTTAATCTTAATAGCTTGTGTTTCAATCTACTCTTCTTTTTGACGAGTGCTTCCTTTATTTTTGGTCAGACTGATTTTCTGAGTTCCCTTGTATACGATGCCACCAAGACATATGAAGAAGGCGATTCCGTGATTCCCAGTGTAGACCTTTCCGATCAAATTTACACCGCAAGAAAATCAGTTCCTTTAGACACTCCTCCGCTAGATTCATCTGGAGAAATTTCGAACACCGATTATTGGGCAACTTCAGGCGACTACACAACTGAATTAGCCACCCAAAATAGTGCCGCTTTATCCGATGTTCCCGACGATGCTATTGTTGATACCCAGCAAGTTGAAAACCTCGGAACTCCAAGTGAGGATACTGGTGATGATAATGAAACCGTGCCATCTGGATTAACTACTGCAACAAATAAGGCATTTGTGATGCAGCAATATAGAGATTTTTTTGGAAGAGATGCTGATGAAAGTGGATTGTCTTGGTGGACAGAAGAAATTGATGCAGGGAGGAAAGAAAGAGCAGACTTAGCTATGGATTTTGTATATAGTACTGAATTCCAAAACAATGTCGCACCCGTTGTTCGTTTGTATTTTGCTTATTTCAATCGTTTGCCTGATACAGGTGGTCTTACATTCTGGATTGACAGTTTTATAAACCCAGACAATTGGACCCTTTTTCAAATTTCAGATTTCTTTGCCGCAAGTGACGAGTTCATCGCCACATATGGTAGTCTTGATAATGGTCCCTATGTAACCTTGACATACAATAATGTATTTGAAAGAGAACCTGATAGTGGGGGATATAACTTCTGGAAAAATGAGCTTGATACAGGCAATAGAACTAGGGGTATGGCGATGGTCGAGCATGCCGAGAGCCAAGAATATAAAGATAAAATGTCTAGTGAAGTTCACATTGTTGCATACTATTTCTCTTTGCTTAGAAGGGCACCAGATCAAGGAGGTTTTGATTATTGGGTGGCCAGGCTAAAAGATGGTGATTCAGCAAAAGGTTTGATTGCAGATTTTCTTTACAGTGAGGAGTACCAAGGTAGAGACTTTACTCTTACTCACTAGACTCTGATTTTCCCGCGACTCAATGCACGACCTTTGACATCGCAAGTTAAAGAATAATTATTTTAGATTTCGCGATCGGAAATTATTTAGTTATATAACATTGCTCGCTCTAAAAAAAGTAGGTAAAGCCTACAGCAATATTGGTCTAGCTAAAATATTGCTGAGTAGACTATTAGGTAATCAAAAAACTTTCAAAGATAGTGATTGGATACTTAAAGATATAAACTTCACCGCATATAGTGGGGATGCAGTAGGGATAATTGGTATTAATGGTTCGGGTAAGAGTACCCTGTTAAGAATGATATGTAATAATATTGAACTGAGCAGTGGCAGTATTACTAGGCAAGGGAGAGTATCTGCAATTCTTGAACTCGGGATGGGATTCCATCCCGAGTTTACTGGTCGCCAAAACGTTTCATTGGAAGCTCAGATAAATGGAATGTCAGTTTTAGAAGCTAATCGTGCGATGCCAGAAATTGAAAAATTTGCCGATATTGGTGAATATTTTGATAAACCAGTCAAAATATATTCTAGTGGCATGATGGCTCGCTTGGCCTTTGCTGTAGCAATTGCCAATAAGCCTGAAATACTTGTGATCGATGAGGCTCTGAGCGTTGGTGATTTATCTTTTCAATCTAAATGTATTCAGCGAATGAGACAGTTGAAGGAAGATGGAACATGCATACTTTTTGTAAGTCATTCATTAAATCAGGTTAGGGAATTTTGCGATAAAGCATTGTATCTGGCAAATGGTACTCAAAAACTATTTGGATCTGTCGATAAGATATGTGATCAGTATCAAAATGATTTAATCCCCAAAAAAGCTAAAAGTTTAAAAGCATTAATTAAAAAGACTGAATTTAAACCAGAAAAAAAGCCTAATCCAAACTTAAGAAAATATTCACTCGTAGAGGGTGATGCATGTGGGTCCCTAGACTTAGAGTTTTTGGATTTTAAAGTGATGGATTTCAATATGAACACGATTTCTAATATCACTTTTAATGAGGAAGTGGTCATTAGGGCAGACATTCTTGCTAATAAAAATGTAAACGAAGGAACTGCAGTTGGACTGCTGATTGCGGATAAAGTTGGTTATCATCTTTTAAGTTGTAATTCCAATTTGTATAACAAAATGCTTCCCGAACTGAAAAAGGGACAAAGAATTAGCATGACATGGGAATTCAATTGGCCATTCCAAGCGGGTCAATTTAGGATAGACATTGGTATGAAGCCTAACCCTTTTGAGGATCATTTTTACGATCGTGTTTTCTCTGCTCACACCATTGAGAGTTTTCCACAATCTAAGCTCGTAGGAAATAATTTCGGTGGATATTTATTTGTAGAAGCAGAAGTCAAAACCAGCAAAATATACAATTGATTCATGTCAACTGGCCCATCAAAGGATTTTTCTTTATTTAGTGGCGAGAGACAAACCGCAACTGATGTTTCAGAGATTAGGTTAGACCATCTCTTAAGATACCAGTTTGCCCAAGATCATATCGAACAACATAAAGATCGCATCCACTCTTGTTTGGACCTATTTTGTGGAAATGGGTATGGAACATATTTCCTGTCAAAGGCTTTTTCTGAAATAACATTCAATGGGATTGATGGTTCTAAGGATGCTATTAAGTCTGCAAAAGATCACTACTCACTATTAAACAATTCATTCGAAGCTAAAGTATTTCCTTTTTCACATTTCAATACATATGACCTAGTTGTTTGTTTTGAATCCCTAGAGCATGTTGAGAATGAATCTTCATTAATATCTCTTGTTTATAATTCCATAAATAAAGGTGGTTATCTTTTACTTTCAGTGCCCAATGAAAATTTACATCCATTGTCACTAAATCCACACCCCTTTCATTTTCGGCATTACACGTATGATGATGTTTTCGCTAAGTTTAATCCTAAATTCGAAATTTTAAACTGGTACGGACAAAATACTTATATATTTACTTTGGATGGTAGAAATACTTACCATTTGCTAAAAGATTCCGAAATGAATCTTATTGAAAAGCAAGAAGGTCAAGTAAATGTATATGTTCTTCAGAAAAGAGATGCATAAAGTTCTTTTCGTAGGTGATCTTTACCGACCTGGTCAAACGGAAAATATAGTTAGAACTTGTAATTGTTTTTCTCCGGTACTGAAAGAGATAGGCATTAAATACGAATTACATGTCAGTAAGCAAAACCAGCAAGAAACTAATAACGAAACATTTGCTTTATGGGAACAATCTCTTGTTGGTAATGGGTTTAAATCTGAACTTTCTGCGTTAGATCTAAAAGGTTATTTTATAATTGGTTTTGAGATATCCAAGGTTGATATAAACTACCTTAATAAAGAGGGTTACGATTGGATAAACTTAAGCATCCATCCTTTAAGATTTATGGATGATCTTTATTTTAGTGTGGAGAGTTCCATGGATTTAGATTTATCTAGGAATTCAGTAAGTACTGGATTCATAGACATGTCTGTAAAAGTGCTTAGCCAAAGATATAGTCTTAATTTTGGAAAACAAGAAACAAAAAAAACACTTTGTATTTTAGGACAACGCCAAGATGACAAAAGCGTTTTTATAAATAATACTTTTAAGAAACTTGAAGATTATACGGAAAAACTGGATTCTATCGTAAATGAATTTGATGAATTATTATATAAACCACATCCATACAATGACGATAATAAAGCAGACCAATTTATTCAAGATAGGTATCAGGCCAAAACATTAAATGAAGATGATATTTATAAAGTATTTTCTCAAAAAACAATATCATCTTTTTGTGCAATAAGTTCATCATTACTTTATGAAGCTAAATTATTTGGTATTGAATCTATATTTCTTGATAAAAGTCCATTGAAATTTGGTCATCCTGTAAGCTATCGTTTACTTATCGAAGACGAAACATTCTGGTCAAAGGTTTTCAAAACAAGCAATTCATTTACTCTCAAAAACCTATCGCAATCTCTTCCTTACAATTATCTTAGAAAGGTTTATGCCAAGTGGAGTTATCATACTGAAGAGGATTTGTTGTTTGCTGAAATAAATAAATTTCAGAAAACAAAATTAGATCATGAGCTTTATTTATTAAAAAAATCGAATGAAGAAAGCGTTTCATCACTTACCGAAAAAATATCTGATCTTGAAAATAAAAATGGTTTCTTAGGGAATCTGGTCAATGAAGCCTACGCACAAGCAGCACAGGCAGAAGAAAACGCGAAAAACGCCAAGCAATTAATTGAGGAATCAAAAAAATTACTTTGTCAGGCTATTGCAAAACATGATCATCTCGCACAAGATTTAAGCCATATCAAGGCAAGTGGATTGTGGAGACTCGTAAATCCTTTTTTTCAGCTTGAGGATTTATTCACTAATTTTCTCAAAGAACGTAAAAGATACAAGGTGTATCGTAATATTCGAGTTCCATGGCACAAGCATCTATACAGAGCATTTGCAGTATTATTGCATAAAAGTGATAAGCCTTGGCATACACATTTATACAGATGTGTTTATAGTTTGATGGGTAATGAAAAATATTCAGTAAAAAATAATAAAAAAAAAGAAATAATTGACAATAATGTACACATTAAAAATAAATGCATAGGTTTAACCAAGAATGGACTTAAAGTTTTACAGTTTACGAATTACAAATTAGACGATTACAATCAGGGTGGAAAAATTAGATGTTATGAGATAAGAAATACTCTTTTGAAGAGTGGGTACGATGTTATCACATTGAGCTTCGGTCTAGGTAATTGTGATCAATTAGAGGATTATCATCTTGAGGTTGATAAATCGTTATTTTTTGAAAAAGTAAAGGATGGTACAATTGCTGATTGGGCAATTTGTGAATACATATTAAAAAATGAATTACTTTTGTTAAATCTTAGAAAATTTACAAAGAAATTTAATCCAGATATTGTGTTGCTAGAACAACCCTTTCTATGGCCAATAGTAAATGAACTCCTTGAAGGTGGTTTTATAGATAAGAGATGTCTTCTCGTCAACAGTACACATAACATTGAATTCAAACTTAAGGAATGTATTTACCAAAATGTTTTTAACTCAATTCTTGCAGAAAAGTATATATCTATTGTTCGATCAATGGAAGAGTATGCCACTAAATCTTCAGATATCACACTTTGTGTATCAGAAATTGATTATAATTACTTCAAAAGTTTAAATAATAATGTGCAAACAGTGATTTTACCTAATGGCACAAAAAAATGTACGGATTTTGATTCCGGGAGTTGGGATAAACGATTCAAGGGAACTAAGAATAATTGGGTATTTGTAGCAAGTTGGCATCAACCAAATATTGACGGTATTCTTCGTTTAATTAATGGAGGATTAGAATCTTTTGATGCTAAGCAAACGAAATTATGGATTTTTGGTTCAGTAGTTCATCCATTATCTGAATTTATTAAAAACCATAGTAAAAGTAGCTCCGTTATACAATTGATTGGAGAATGTTCTGATTCAGAAATTGCTGGGGCCATCCAAAGCTCTACTGGAATAATTTTGCCTATATGGCAAGGAGGTGGGAGTAATTTGAAAACTGCACAAGCTCTCCTTTCGGGAAAATTTATTATATCAACGAGTTATGCATTTCGTGGCTATGAACAGTTTATATCTACAAATCAATTAGAAATTATAGATGAAGAAACAAGTTTTGCCAATCAAATGTTACTAGAAGTATATCCTAATGATATTGTAAAAAGAAGTGGTGTAGAAAATTTAGAATGGTGTAAAATAATGTCTAATTTGCCTTTTATATTAAGTCAGCACTACTTCAATAAAAATATTGGATTTAAATTAGATAAAGTATACTTCGAAATTACATCAGTATACAAGTCTATGGGCTTATGTTCCGGAATTACAAGGGTAGTAAGCAAACTTGCAAAGAATTTTTATTCATTTAATAAAGATGTTTATTTTGTTGTCTTTGATAGTAATCTTAAGAAATTTTTAGAGATTGATATTAAGACTATGATTCTGAAGAGATCTAGTGTTTCTTTTGATCAAAACTCTACTTTTTTTTCATTTTGTAATACATGGGATTATGAAAATTATGAAATAGGGCTAGAAGAAATATCAAAAAAATGCTCTAAGGTCATATATTTTATCCATGATCTGATACCCTGTAAAATGCCTCACGCTTTTGGACCAGGTTTAACTCAAAAATACCATAATTGGCTTACTCTTATTTTAAAAAATGGAACTCAATTTCTAACTAATTCTGAATTTTCTAAGCGAGATATCTTAGAGTTTATTAAAAAGCACAATCTAAGACATAATCTGAAAATTGATGTGATTAGGTTAGGTGATTGCATAGGTTCTCATAAATTTATTTCCAAAAAAAACATCAGAGAACCCTACCTTCTTTCAGTGGGAACTGTTGAATTTCGAAAAAATCATCAAGTATTACTCGATGCCTATCGCATCTTACTACAGGATCAATCGCTTTCTATTCCTCAACTTATAATAGCAGGAAAACAAGGATGGATGGATAATCATATTTTACATCAAATCAAGCATGATAGGCTTCTTAAAAGTAATGTGGAAGTTTTGCATAACTTATCCGATGAGAAATTAAATGACTTGTATGAAAATTGTCTTTTCACTTTGTACCCGTCTTTCTATGAAGGATGGGGTCTTCCTGTTGCTGAAAGTTTTGCTCATGGAAAAGTTTGCATAATTTCCAATGAATCAAGCATGTCTGAGATTTGTCCAGATATCACCATAGAAATAGACCCGCTTGATCCATATAAATGGTCAAGGGAGATTAAGGAATTAATTATTAATAAATCAAAACTTAATTCATTAGAAAAATTAATAGAAGAAAAGTACAAGAGACAAAATTGGTCTAACACAACCTTCGATATTATTTCAAAAGTTTCTTAGTTTTGCGATGCGGTTTGTAATTGATTACTCATCATTTTATTTCCACGAAGGAAATGTAACTGGTATTCCTCGTACTGTAGAATCATTGTCAACTGCGATTAAGCAAGTTAGTGATTTACCAGTAGAATATGTAGTTATAGATGAATACGACGAGTCTTTTAAGTATTTTTCGCCCAATGAAAAAAAGGTAATAGACAAGTATATTCCCAAATCTGATGATAATTTTCTTTGTTTGGGTGCACCTTGGAAACACGCATGTTATTTACATGCAATATCAGATATAAAAGATACTATACATGCATTTATTTTGCTTGTGTATGATTTGATTCCATATTTATTTCCTCATTTTTACATAGACCCTAAATTTGGAGAATATTACATTTCATTTATTTCTAAAATTATCAGTCAGGCAAACAAGGTTTTTTGTATTTCAAAAAACACATATGATGACTTAATCAGATTGGTTAAAGATGAATCTATCGAATCAAAAACATCTGTTATAAAATTGGGGAGTGATTTCAGCAAACCTGAAGAAAAGACTAATAAGTCGCTATCTGATTTAGAGATCCCTAGTAAATATATCTTGTGTGTAGGTACAATAGAGTTTCGAAAAAACCAAAACTTTTTATTGAAAGTTTACAGGAAAATACTGCAGGACAGTAAAGATTTTCCGTCTTTAATTTTGGCTGGTAAAGTAGGATTTGGCGACAACCAAATTGAACATCAGATAGTATATGATCCTATTTTAAGAGGTAATGTTAAAATCCTCAATTGCTTAACGGATGGAGACTTAGATTTGTTATATAAACATTCATTGTTTACCGTTTATCCTTCACTCTATGAAGGTTGGGGTTTGCCCATATGTGAATCGCTAATGCACGGGAAAAATGTTGTATGTTCAAACACATCTAGCATGATTGAGATTGCTCCAGACTTATGTCATTTTGCTGATCCATTAAATTATAATGAATGGTTTCGAGTGATGTTATTATTGAGTACTGATTCAAATTATCGTCAACTAAAAGAACAAAAAATAGTTTATGAATACAAACCAGTACATTGGAATGATACTGCTCACTTTCTTTTAGAGACTTTAAATTAATAAAAAATTAAGATTACCGATTATCCAACTAATATTAATTTGGGCTCTGGAAATGATATAAGAAAAGGTTGCTTCAATGTTGATATACATGGATTTCATAAACCTGATTTGGTTTCAGATGTTACTGAATTAAAAGAATTACCTTCTAACTGCTTCAAGTCGCTTTGGCTAATGACATTCTTGAACACATTCTAAGACGCAGAACTATAAATACACTTAGAGAATGAAATAGAATTTTATGTATGGATGGGAAATTAGAACTTCGAGTCCCAAGTGCAGTAGGCATACTTGAATTACTGATTCATAAAGATAATAATTGCCCCACTATACAGGAGAAAATTATTCAATGCTTTTTGGCACTCAAATGTATCAAGGTGATTTTCATTACACTTATTTTACAGAAATATTGCTCTCGGGTTTATTAACAAAAAGCGGTTTTAGAATTATTCATATTAGAACTAATGAATCTTGGTTATTTGAAGTTTCTGCAGTGAATAATGAGGATTCCTGCGTTGATCCAATTTTCCACTTAGATGACAGAGAATTCATCCAATCTGTGTTTGAAAACTTTTATCTAGGTCACCTGATACCGAAGCAATGATACATTATGTTGAGACTTTAAATAGTGGAATAACAAAGGAAGCAATATATCAACAAATAAAGGATAGTTAAGAGGCTAAAAAAATGAACGAATCCTTGAAAATTAATTAATAATATTTTGCTAACTCAAGATTGTATTAATTTTTAGAAACTATAGTATTTTGTAAATAAGCCTTTAAATTTTTATGAATTATTACTAAGGCCTTATTATATCAAATCATATTGCATTATATTTATTGATATATTTGAGTCTTTTACTAATCATTTTACTAATCCTTTCTTCAAGTAGTTGCTCAAGGATTGTTTTTCTAACCTCAACATTAATACTTGTGTTATTCTTGAAAATATTTTCAACAACTGATTTTATCTTTTCTAAAGCATCACATGACGAAGGATCTGCCCAATAATTCCCTTTTCTGTAAGGTCCATAATCTTCTTCTAGTTCAATTAATTCATAGTCTACTGGATATGAGTTTTTGTGATTCATAAACTCAGTATTTCCCGACCAGTTTGTCGCAACTACTGCTTTACACATAGCAATAGCCTCGGCTAAATGAAGTCCAAAACCCTCTGATCTGTGCAAAGAAATCAGTGCATCACATGAATTGATTAACTGTAGCATATCTTTACGAGGAAGAACTTTATTTATAAGGGTTGTTTTCCTTGAGTCGATCGACGAAAGTGCTTCTTGTAAAAGTTTATATCCAACAGGATCTGCATGGTGATTTGAAACTTTTACAACAAGATGGACAATATGCTTGAACTTATCCTCCATTAACAACATCGAGAATGCATTAATTCCGGCTATTGGATTTTTACGTTCTATAGTAGAATAAAAATCAAATGTGATTAAAAAAACTATTTTCTCATGAGGTATAAAAAACTTTTTACGATCAGGAGACGGTGGTTTGAGTGCCTCCTCTTCAATCGCGAGTGGAATAATCTGAACAGGTTTTGGTGACTTGGGTGCAATTGCGTCAAATACAAATTTTGAAGGAACCCAAACTTCATCTACCAAGTTAAACCAAGAACTGTAATCTTCTGGGAAATCAGGGAGTTCCCAATGCCAGAAACCAATCTTGTATTTACAATTTAAAACTTCTTCACCCCAATCACTTATCAAGTGATCGAAGTGGTCGCCGTTGAAGTGAAAAATCCTAATTTCATCAGAATTGTTAGGTATTTTTTTATCAGCTTTGATCGAAACATCCTTGCCATGATGTTTTCCTGAGTAAGGTATCTGTGTTGCGCTTACTGAGAGACTTGAGTTTTGGAGACTTAGGAAGGTTCTTCTACAAGCCTCAGCAAGTCCAAAGGTTTGACCAAAGAAACCTAAAACCCTAACTGGATATTTTCTCTCTTCCAGTGAGTGAGAGTTGGCAAAACGATTTGTATCACCATAATTCAAAATTTTTTGTCTGTCTAAATACAGTCGACTGATCAGTATTGAATCTCTGACTAATGACTTTCTTCCTCGATAGATTAAATTTTTAAAAAATTTATATATTCCTTGAGGGAATATCCTGCATGAAATTTCAATACTGTTGTACGAATTACCTTTGGGTAAATCTATGGAATATTCATTATAACCAACTTTTTCGCTCGTTAACTTAATTAAAGGAGATCTATTAATTTGGATTTCTAGGTAAGACTTGTTCCATTTACTAGTCGTACGATATAATTGTAAATTAAGTTTTTCTACTTTTTCGTTCTTACCAAGTTGGATTAAGACTTTTGCATTTTTACGGATTGCAAATCCTTTGCTATCCACACTTTTACTCGGTTCGATTAATCCATTGTGAGAAAGCAATTTAATCATCAGTATGGAAAGAAATTGTGGAATTCATGACAATTGTATAGTGGATTTGAACATCATGAAAAATTGGCACGAATTTACACTTTTTAAAATTCTCAATTAACTATGAGTGTAAAATTTGCGTTAATAGGCTCCAGCGGATTTGTTGGCAATGCCATAGAGAAGGAGTTATGCACCAGAAATTTAAGCATGGTGAAATCATATAGAACTGAAATTGATATTTATGATTTAAATAGTTTGCATGAATTTCTAAAAAGGGGAAGTGTAACAAATTTAATAAACTGTGCCGGATTCACTGGTAAGCCCAATGTAGATGCTTGTGAATTAGCTAAATATGAGAGCCTGCAAGGAAATGCAGTTTTACCTGGAGTAATTCGGGAGGTATGTGAGGATTTACAAATCCCATGGGGTCATGTTTCCAGTGGATGCATTTACTCAGGGAGAAGACCGGATGGAAAAGGATGGACTGAAGAGGATGAGCCTAATTTTTCTTTTCGATCCCCGCCATGTAGTTTTTACAGCGGAACTAAAGCCCTCGGTGAAGAAGTTTTAGAAGGTGCTGAGAATTGTTTCGTGTGGAGA
>Ga0181606_10003957_pt1 | contig 12441 bp, 12 predicted proteins | sample 041ome_10_FD_132994 | JGI IMG/M metagenome (GOLD analysis project Ga0181606, IMG submission 132994) | Coastal salt marsh microbial communities from the Groves Creek Marsh, Skidaway Island, Georgia - 041412US metaG (megahit assembly) | ecosystem: Environmental > Aquatic > Marine > Intertidal... | reverse complement strand
CCCCCTGAAGTTATCCACAGGGTGAGTCCTGCGGAGTCCGAGGTCAAGCACCAATTATTCCGAGGGCACATCATGGCAGGATGTGGTTAAGGCGGAACGAAAAGAGTCCGGCACAAGATATTGAGTCTGCACGGTGTTCGGGGACTCGATATGATGGGGTGTGACCGCAAGGACTCGATTGTGAAATGATTGAGCTTGCAGGCGCGCATTTGCTGCCGCAACCTGCCCGGATCAGTCATCGGGGGGGACAAATCATGGCACTGGAAGTGATCGGCGCAGGGCTTGGACGTAACGCCACATTCTCGATGAAGTTCGCACTGGAGAAGCTGGGTTTCGGGCCATGCCACCATGTGAGCGAGGTCTTCGCCAATGCCCGCCGGCAGATTCCGCTGTGGCTGGACGTTGTCTAGGGCAACCCAGACTGGGACGCGATCTACGACGGGTTTTCATCATGCACCGATTACCCGTCTGCCACCTACTGGCGCGAACTCGCCGCCTATTACCCGGACGCGAAGGTAGTGCTGACCACGCGCGATCCGGATAGCTGGTTCGATTCCGTCAGCGAGACGATCTTTGCTCCGCGCATGCTGGATTCGCTGGCGGGCTCCCCCATCGAAACCATGATGAACGGTGCGGTTTTGGCCCCTTTTGGAGAAAAGCTGACCGACCGCGCCTTCATGACCGACTGGTATGTGAAGCGGAACCGCGAGGTGGTGGAAACGCTACCCGCAGATCGCCTGCTCGATTTCCACCCGAAGATGGGCTGGGAGCCGCTGTGCAGTTTCCTGGGCGTGGACGTGCCCGAAGTGCCCTTCCCCCGCGTCAACAGCCGCGACGAACTGGGCGCCGCGTCTGACGAACAGGGCGGCATTCCGGCAGACCCGGCCGAAGCGGAAAAAATTCGCCCGCGCCTACATCGACCAATTGAAGGCAGGCGCCTTTGCCGGGTAGGCCGCAGCAAGGCCCGGATCGACGCCGGTCAGTTCTACCGACACATCCCACAAGCGCCGGGCCACGTCCTCGTTGCGCGCGCGGCTTGCGATCCGGCCCGGTGCGCTGTCGCCGCGCATTTCCATCAGGTGCTTCGGGCCGAAATAGTCGCCGCCTTGCGCGGATGGATCGGTGGCGGCTTGCAGCGTCGGCAAGGCTCCTCGCTCGGAGGAATTGAACAACAGATTCCCCGCCGGTTCGATCAACGCATCGATCCGGCCGTGCCGCCCCAGCCCCGTCCCCGCGATACCGGGATGGCAGCCAATGGATTTGACCGGTGAGCCCCCTGCTCGCAACCGCCGGTCCAGCTCCAGCGTGAACATCAGGTTCGCCAGCTTGCTCTGGGTGTAGAATTTCGAGCGCTGGTAGCCCGCCTTGCCATCAAGATTGGCAAAGTCGATCCGCCCGCGCCGGTGGGCGATGCTGGATACGGTGACAGCCCGCGGGTCGGGCCCGCCAAGCTTTTCCAGCAACAGCCCGGTCAGCGCGAAATGGCCGAGGTGGTTGATGCCGAACTGCAGCTCGAAACCATCCTTCGCGTGCCCCGGCGGCGGGCGCATGATCCCTGCATTGTTCACCAGCACATCCAGCTTGCGCAACCGCTTGGCCGCCTCGCGCACGCTGGCGAGATCTGACAGGTCTAGCGGCAGCCATTCCACCTTCGCATGGCTGTGCGCGCGTTCGATCCGCTTGGCCGCCCAGCGTCCGCGCACCTCGTCGCGACAGCCGAGCAACACGCGCGCGCACTTCTCCGCCAGCACCTTGGCCGCTTCGAAACCGATACCGCTGTTAGCCCCGGTGACGAGGATGGTACGGCCCTTCTGGTCAGGCACGTCGCGCGCTGTAAATCCGCTCACAATTCCATCTCCAGCTGGGCGACAGGGGCAAAGCTGCGGCGATGCAGCGGCGTGGGGCCATGTTCGCGAAGGGCTGCCATATGCTCCTTCGAGCCATAGCCCTTGTTCCTTTCCCAACCGTAATGCGGATAGAGTTGCGCGGCTTCCACCATCAGCCGGTCGCGATATTCCTTGGCGATGATCGAGGCCGCACCGATGGCCGCTTCCTTGCCATCCCCGCCCACGATGGCGCGGGCGGGCCAGCGCCATTCGGGCAAGCGGCCTTCGGGCGTCAGGTTGCCGTCAATCAGCGCCTCGTCCGCTTCGCCCTGCACGGCGGCGCACAGCCGGTCCATCGCCAATGTCATGGCCTTCATCGTGGCGGCGAAGATGTTGATCCGGTCGATCTCCTCCGGCTCGACGACACCGATGCCGAAGGCGCAGCGGCTGCGGATTTCGCCTTCCAGCCGCTCGCGCGCCTTTGCGGTGAGCTTCTTGGAATCGCCTATGCCCTTAGGTCCCGGCTTGCACAGGATCACTGCAGCGGCCACAACCGGTCCAGCCAAAGGTCCGCGACCGGCCTCGTCCACCCCTGCCACAAGCGGGGCGGGCGACAGGGCGGACCTGAACGAAGGATTGGGAGTTCCTGACAACATGAAAAGCAAATTCCTGACGAGTGCACTATTCCCCGCCTCCCTGATGGTCGCAAGCTGCGGCGCGTCCACCAATGTGGAAACCGCGCCGATTGCGGCCGGTGAGCCGGTGGAACTGGAAGACGGCAGCCCCTTCATCGCCGGAGCCCTGCTGGACCTTGATGAAGGCTGGGGCATCGCGGTGGAGCCGGGCACCGGCAATCTGCTGATCACCCAGAAGGCCGGTTCCGCCAAATATTTCGATCCGCGCGCTGGCGTGGCCAAGGATGTCTCTGGCTTGCCTGAAGTCGCCTATGGCGGCCAGGGCGGTCTGGGCGATGTGGAATTTGCCCCCGATTATGAGACGAGCGGCACGGTCTATCTCAGCTGGGCCAAGCCTGACGAAGGCGCTTCCACGCGCGCCGCAGCGGGCATGGGCACTTTCTCCTGCGACGAGGAAGCCTGTGCCATCAGCGACTTCCAGCAGATCTGGCAGCAGAGCGTTCCCATCGAAAGCTTCGGCCATTTCAGCCACCGGATCGCCTTTTCGCCAGATGGCACGCACCTGTTCATTTCCAGCGGCGACCGGATGCAGCAAACGCCCGCGCAGGACCTGTCGAACAACCTCGGCACCGTGGTGCGCCTCAACCTCGACGGCACGCCCGCCGATGGCAATCCCTTCGCCGAAAAGGGCGGCGCAAGTGCGGAGATCTGGTCTTACGGCCAGCGCAACATGCTCGGCCTCGATTTTGACGCTGGCGGCCAGCTGTGGGCGCTGGAGCACGGCCCGCGCGGTGGTGACGAGCTGAACATGGTGGAACCCGGCAACAATTATGGCTGGCCCACCCGCTCCTATGGCGAGAACTACAATGGCGATCCGATCGAGGACCACAGCGCGGATGACGGCTTCGTGAAGCCCGCCATCTACTGGAACCCGGTGATCGCGCCGGGCGGCATGGTTTTCTATTCGGCTGACATGTTCGCGGACTGGGACGGGCAGTTGCTCGTCGCCAACCTCGGCTCTCAGTCCATCGTGCGCATCGCAACCGATGCCAGCGACGGAAGCGCCACCGAAGAAGCGCGCTATGCCTTCCCCCGCCGCCTGCGCGATATCGCTGTGGCGGATGACGGCGCGCTGTGGGTGGTGGAAGACGGCGGCGAAGGGCGCTTGCTCCGCCTCATCCCCGCTGGCGAATAAGCGCAGAGCCCACGCGCCAAGTAACGCGTGAAACAATTGCATGGAGGCGCGCCGGTCCCTATCGGCGCGCCTCCATGTCCGCAGACACCGCCACCCTGATTCCCCTCGACGGGATTGATCCTGCACTGGTCGAGCAATCGCTAGACCGGGCCTTCGGTCCCGGGCGGCAGGAGAGGACGGCCTACAAGGTGCGCGAAGGCACCGATTACCTGCCTGCATTGAGCTTCGCCGCGCTCGATGACGAGGACATGCTGGTGGGCACGATCCAGGCATGGCCTGTTGCGCTGACGGACCCGCAAGGCCGCCCGCACCCGCTGATCATGGTCGGCCCCGTGGCCGTGGTGCCCGAACGGCAGAGCGAGGGTTTCGGCCACACGCTGATGCTCGCCTTCACCGGCGCGCTGGATGCCAGCGCCCCGCTGCCGCAAGTGCTGATCGGCGATGCGCCCTATTACGGCCGCTTCGGCTTTTCGGCCGACCATACCGGCGGATGGCAGCTGCCCGGCCCGTTCGAGCGGGACAGGCTGCTGGTCCGTGCTGCAAATCCGGCCATTTTGCCCCGCGAAGGCACCTTGGGGCCTTGGACTTCCTGACCTGAAGTGGCATCTGTGGGGCCATGCCCTATAATGCGCCACCCCAGCTTGCCGAGATGTCCCTGTTCGACATCGCCAAAGCGCTGGAAGAGCGCCGCCTTCCTCCCATCGAAAAGTGGAATCCCGAAGAGGAAATCGACAGCCGCATGCGCATCGCCGCAGACGGCACATGGTTTCATGACGGCACGCCGATCAATCGCCCGGCCATGGTGCGTGCCTTCTCATCTCTGCTGCTGCGCGAGGAGAGCGTTCGCCACGTACTGCTGACCCCGCAATGCCGCCTGCCGATTGCAGTGGAGGACGCGGCCTTCGTGGCGGTGGACATGCTGGAAAAGGACGGCGCACTCGCCTTCCGCCTCAACACAGACGAGCTGGTGCTTGCCGGCCCCGACAACCCCTTGCGCGCAGAGGGCGATGCGGAAACGCCCGCAATCTACCTTGCCGTGCGCCACGGCTGCGAGGCGCGGATCAACCGCTCGACATGGCTGCAACTGGTCGAAGCGGCAGACTTCGTGGACGGCGTGCCTTCGGTGACCAGCCAAGGCGCAACCTTCCCGCTGGTCCCGCAATGAGCGCCCTGTTCGACCGGGTGAGCGAATTGTTCACCCGCACCCAGCACATCGGTGGCAAGGGCCTGCACGACGATTCCAAGTTCATCCCGCCCGAACGGCGCGCTGCCGCCGTGCTGATAGCGGTGACAGAGCGTGCGGAGCCGGGCGTGATCCTGACCCAGCGGCCCATGACCATGGCCAGCCATCCCGGGCAGGTCGCCTTTCCCGGCGGCAAGCTGGAACCCAGCGAAACCGCGATAGAAGCAGCCTTGCGCGAAGCGGAGGAGGAACTTTCCATCTCCCCCTCCGATGTGCGCGTGGTGGGCGAAGCGGCGCAATTCTCCACCGGCTCCGGTTTTGACCTCACCCCGGTGCTCGGCGTGATCCCGCCGGACCTGCCGATCCGCCCCGATCCGCGCGAGGTGGACAGCTGGTTCGAGGCACCCTTGCGCTATCTGCTGGACCCAGCGAACCACGAACAGAAAGTAGGCCTGTTCCGCGGGATCGAGCGCCCCTATGTCGAGATCAACTGGCAGGGATACCGCATCTGGGGCATTACCGGCGGCATACTTAGCAATCTCTCCCACCGCCTCGCATGGCAGGAACTCCTCTGATGCCCACTACCCTCCCCAAGGCTGACTGGACGCAGCGCGAAGACCTGGCCGAACTGGTCGCGGCGCTGGGGGCGGAGAACGTCCGCTGGGTCGGCGGCGCGGTGCGTGACACGATGATGGGCAATGACGTGGCAGATGTGGATGCGGCCACCACGCACCGTCCCGAGAAAGTCGTGGAACTGTGCGACGCAGCGGGCATCCGCACCGTTCCCACGGGGATCGAGCACGGCACCGTCACCGCCATTCGCCCGCACGGCAATGTCGAGATCACCACCCTCAGGCACGATGTTTCCACCGATGGCCGCCGCGCCACCGTATCCTATGCCGAGGACTGGAAGGACGATGCCGCGCGGCGCGATTTCACCATCAACGCGCTCTATGCCGATCCGGTGACGCTGGAGGTGTTCGACTATTTCGGCGGCCTGCTGCACATGGAAGAGCGGCGGGTGAAGTTCATCGGCGACGCGCGCGAACGCATCCGCGAGGATTACCTGCGCATCCTCAGGTATTTCCGCTTCAACGCGCGCTTCGGCTACAAGGTCGATCGCGAGGTGGAAGAGGCGTGTGAGGAGCTGGCGAGCTCTCTCAAGGGCCTCAGCCGCGAGCGTGTGGCGATGGAAATGCTCAACCTGCTGGGCCTGCTCGATCCGGCCCACGCGATCACCCGCATGGTGCACCTTGGTGTGTTGCAGGTGGTGCTGCCCGAAGCGGGCGATGACGAGGTGATGGCACTCGAACACCTGCTCGAACACGAACACCACCTCGAAACGCAGCCCCATGCCCTGCGCCGCATGGCCGCACTGCTGCCCGCCAACCGCGAAGTGGCGGAAAAGGTCGCGGCACGGCTGAAACTGTCGAAGGAGCAGCGCAAATATCTCGGCCTCGTGGCTAAACGCTGTGCCGAAGATGCCAAGGCGCCTCGCGCGCTCGCCTATCGCCACGGCCTCACCATCGCGCGTGACCGCCTGTTGCTGGCAGGCGAGGACCCTGCCCCCGTTACCGATTGGGAAATCCCCGTGCTGCCCCTGAAAGGCGGCGAAATCGTCCAGCGTGGCGTGGGCGCAGGCCCGGAAGTCGCCCGCGTGCTGCAGGCCGTGGAACGCCAGTGGATCGCGGAGGGCTTCCCGGATCGCGCGCGGGTGGAGGAACTGCTGGAAGCCGAACTGGCCAGCTGACTTTCAGGCGCGCAATTTGCACCTTCGCGGATGACGTGCATTCTTGCCTGTGCATTCGGCATCCGGGGGGAAGCAAATTGAAGCAGATCTTCATCGCATTGTCGTTCATGGCCGGGCTTTCGGCCTGTTCCTCACCAGCAGAAGAAGCACCGGCATCAACCGAAAACGTGCTGGAACTGGCTGTCGAGGGCATGTCCTTCGTTGGTCCTGACGCGATCAAGTCCGGCTGGACCACGATCCGCGTGGTCAACGGGCGGGATGACGCACCACGCGCTTGTCTATCGCCTGCCTGACGGGATCACCGCAGAAATGGTCGATGAACAAGTCGTCGCTCCCATCCAGGCCAGCCTGACCGCGGCCATCGAAGGCGATCTGGAAAAGGCCGCGGAAATTGCTGCCACCATGCCCGCATGGGTTGCTGATCTTGAATGGCTGGGTGGCCCCGGCATGATGTCAGACGGCGTGACCGGCGAAGCGACGATGTACCTCGAACCGGGCAACTACATCGTCGAATGCTATGTGAAGACCAACGGCGTGCAGCACAATTACAACCCGGCCCCGGGTCAATTCGGCATGGTTTTCCCGCTGACGGTCCTGCCCGAAGACGGTGGCATGGCTGAACCCGATTCCAATGTTACACTGTCGATCTCCAACGCGGGCTTTGAACGCACGGACGGAGCCTTTAATGCCGGAGAGAACTCGGTGCGGGTAATTTTCGCCGAGCAGCGCCTCTACAACAATTTCGTGGGCCATGACGTGCAGGTCTTCTGCATCGATCCAGACACAGACATAGCATCTGCCGCCAGGTGGGTGGATTTCTTCCCGGTCGATGGCCAGCAGACCCCCGCCCCCGCGCGCTTCGTTGGTGGCATCCATGATATGCCGCAAGGTTCCACAGGCTACTTCAAGCTCTACCTCGAGCCGGCATACTACGGGATCACCTCCGAAATCCCGGACCCGAAGAATAACGGCTTCTTCATGCGGTTCACCGTGGGTGAGCACTGAACGCCGCATAAGGCCGTAGCCCAATTAGCTTGCTTTCTGGCGAAACCAGACTAAATGCCGCTGCGACTGGCGCGAATTCGTCGCGTTACCGGTAGCAAGCGTGAGCCTCTCCCATTCCAACGGGAAGACGGACCGGCACCGGCTCACAGTCCTTTCTGCCAAAGCTTCCCGTGTCACGCTTGGGTCGCCGAAAAGGCCCCCATTCCGCGCCCGGAATCCATCCGGTGCGCACGTAAAGTGACGAAAGATTTTCATGTCCTATTTCTCTGAACTCGGCCTTGCCGAGCCTATCCTGCGCGCCCTTGAAGCCAAGGGCTATGCGGACCCCACCCCCATCCAGCGCCAGGCGATCCCTGCCCTGCTTGAAGGTCGCGACCTGCTCGGTATCGCGCAGACCGGTACCGGCAAGACGGCGGCCTTCGCGCTGCCCTCGCTCCATCGCCTCGCTCAGAGCGGCACCGTGCTCCAGAAGCGCGCCTGTCGCATGCTGGTGCTGTCCCCCACCCGCGAGCTCGCGGCACAGATTGCCGACAACATGCGCGGCTATGCCCGTTTTCTGAACCTGTCGGTGCAATGCGTGTTCGGCGGCGTGCCCATCCCCAAGCAGATCAAGAACCTCGTCAACGGCTGCGATGTCATGGTCGCCACGCCCGGCCGCCTGATCGACCTTGTCGAACAGAAGGCGCTGAAGCTCGACCACGTCGAAATCTTTGTACTCGACGAGGCGGACCAGATGATGGACCTCGGCTTCATCAAGCCGCTTACCCGCATCGCCAACATGCTGCCCAAGCAGCGCCAGAGCCTGTTCTTCTCCGCCACCATGCCCAATGAAATCGCTCGTCTGGGCGAAAAGTTCATCACCAATCCGGTAAAGGTGGAAGTGGCCCCGCAGTCGACCACGGCTGAACGCGTGGACCAGTTCGTGACCTATATCGAACAGAAGGAAAAGCAGGCGCTGCTGACGCTGACCCTGCAGAAGGGCCTGTCCACCAGCGAGATCGAAAGCTGCCTCGTCTTCACCCGCACCAAGCACGGCGCGGACAAGGTTGTGCGCCACCTCGTGGCCGCAGGGATCGAGGCTGCTGCCATCCACGGCAACAAGACGCAGGCCCAGCGCACCCGCGCGCTGGACGGCTTCCGCGCCGGCCGCACCCCCGTGCTGGTGGCAACCGATATCGCCGCGCGCGGTATTGACGTGCCCGGCGTGTCTGCCGTGTTCAACTTCGAACTGCCCAATGTGCCCGAACAATATGTCCACCGCATCGGCCGCACCGCGCGCGCCGGTCGCAGTGGTCTTGCGATCAGTTTCTGCGCGCCGGACGAGAAGGCATATCTGCGCGATATCCGCCGCCTGACGGGTGTCGATCCCGATCCGTTCCCGCTGCCGAAGGACTTCGTGGCGCAGGCTGCGCGCCTGCCCAAGCCGGCCCGCAAGGGCACCGGTGCGGAACATTCGGACGACTCCCGTGATGGTGAAGGTGGCAGCCGCAACCGTCGCCAGCGGGGCCGCAACCCCACGACGCGCCGCAACCCCGATGTGAAGGTATCGCCAGCGGGCAAGTCGCGCGGTGATGGCCAGCGCCGGGGCGGCAAACCGGGCGGCAGGCGTGGTGGACGCCCGCAACGCCGGGCTGCCGAAAACGGCTGAATCCCGTAACTCTCGTTACTACATCGAGGGACTCAGGCTCAGTTCATGGAAACTGATGCACGGTTCGTCTGCAAGTCGGTTGAGTCCCTGCCCAAGGCTGGGAACTCGACTGCCGAGACATTTTTGGTTTCGCAAAATCCACTTTGGTCGATCTGCTGGCCCGCACTTTGCGGAATGGGGATCGGCAACCGCAGACGAATTCACTTGAGAGGATATTTTATGAAGTTTGGCACCTATCTCGCGGCCGCAGCCGCACTGGGACTGGCCCCCATGGCAGCACAGGCACAGGACGTCGGTGCTACTGTCATGGGCAATGACGACAACGCCATCGGCCAGGTGACTTCCAACGACGGCACCACCGTGGTCGTCAACACCGGCACCTATGAAGTGCCGCTGCCGGTCGATTCCTTCGGTACCAGCGAAGCAGGCCCCACGCTGAACATCACCAAGGTCCAGCTTGAAGAAATGATGGCCCAGCAGGTTGCTGCCCAGCAGCAGGCTGAAGCCGAACGCCAGGCCGCCATCGCTGCACAGGAAGCCGAAATGGCTGCCGCACTGGAAGCTGCACTGGTCCCCGGCGCTGCCGTGATCACCGCTGATGCGCAGGCACTGGGCACCGTTGACGAACTGCTCGACGGTAACGTTGTGGTTTCCAAGGATGGCGAACTCGTCACCCTGCCGCGCGAACTGTTCGCCGTGGACGCCGAAGGCCAGCTGATGGTCCTCGCCAACCTGGCAGACATCGAAGCTGCAATGGGCGGCTGATCGCATCCAGCGACACGCAGATACAAGAAGGGCCGGTGGAGCGATCGACCGGCCCTTTTGTTTTGTGCGCCTAGAACTTGTTGTCCTTGGGGAAGCCCGTGGGCGGCATCCGGCCCGCTGCGCCGCGCGCCACCTTCCACATGGCGATCTCGCCCTCGGTGCGGGTGCGGTCGCCCTTGCCGCCCATCGTCCAGCTGAGGCCGTCTTCCAGCTTGAGCGTGGTGGCATCGGACAATCCGCCATCGCGATAGCGTTGCAGCGTCACGCCCTGCCCGCGCGCCATCACCGGCATTTCATCCAGCGCGAAGACGACCAGCTTGCGGTTCTCGCCCACCACGGCGACATGGTCGTGTTCGGGCGCAATGGGTCTTACAACGTTGAGGCGTGCATCACCCTTCAGGTTTACCACCTGCCGCCCCTTGCGGGTTTCGGCCAGCAGTTCGTCCGTTACCGCGACAAAGCCCTTGCCGATGGTGCTGGCGAGCAGCAGCTGCTTGTCCTTCTCGTGCACCACCATTGCCACGATATGCGCCGAGGCTTCGATATCCAGCGTGTTGCGGACCGGTTCGCCAAAGCCGCGCGCTGACGGCAGCTTGTCCGCCCCCAGCGTGAAGAAGCGGCCATCGTCGCCTGCCAGCAGCAGCTTGTCGGTCGTCTGGCAATGGACGGCGAATGCCGCCTCGTCGCCTTCCTTGTACTTGAAATCGCCGCAGCCATCCTCGCCCAGTTCGACATGGCCCTTGGCCGCGCGGACCCAGCCCTTCTTCGACAGGATCACCGTCACCGGCTCCTTCTCGATCATGGCGTCCATCGAGAATTCGACGGTGGGCGCAGCCTCCTCGATCCGCGTGCGGCGGGCACCCAGCGCGGTATCCTCGGCATATTCCTTGCGCAGCGCGGCAAGGTCCCGCTTCAGGCGGGTGCGCTGGCGGGCCGGGCTTTCGAGCAGCTTGTTGAGCTCCTCCTGCTCCTTCAGCAGGTCGTCCTTTTCCTGCCGCAGCTGCATTTCTTCCAGCTTGCGCAAGCTGCGCAGGCGCATGTTCAGGATCGCTTCGGCCTGCCGGTCTGTCAGGCTAAATTCGGCCATCATCACGGCCTTGGGATCATCCTCATAACGGATGATCTCGATCACCCGGTCAAGGTTGAGGAAGGCGATGATATAGCCTTCGACCAGCTCCAGCCGCGCGGCGATCTTGTCCAGCCGGTGCTGGGTGCGGCGCTGCAGGATGTCGATCTGGGCGACGATCCAGTTTGTCAGCAGTTCCTTCAGCCCCATCACCATCGGCGTGCGGGTAGCGTCCAGCACGTTGAGGTTGAGGCCGAACCGCGTCTCGAGGTCGGTCAGCTTGTAGAGTGATTCCTTAAGCAGCTCCGGATCGACATTGCGGCTGCGCGGGATCAGGACGATGCGAATATTCTCGTCGCTCTCGTCCCGCACGTCCTCAAGGATCGGCAGCTTCTTGTCGCTGATTGCCTGCGCGATCTGTTCGATCAGCTTGCCCTTCGGCACCTGGTAAGGGATTTCGGAGATGACCAGCTGCCAGCCGCCGCCCTTCTGGCGCTCGATACCGGCATCGCGGTCTTCCTGTTTCTCGGCTTCCTCAGCATAAAAGCGCCCGCGCACGCGGAAGCTGCCGCGGCCTGTCTCGTAAGCTTGGGCAATGGCATCGGCGCTGTCCACGATCATGCCGCCGGTGGCAAAGTCCGGCCCCTTGAACACGCCCATCAGATCGGCATGGGTCACGTCCTTGTTGAACAGCACCAGCTCTGCCGCATCGATGATCTCGGCGACATTGTGGCTGGGGATGGACGTTGCCATGCCCACGGCGATGCCGCTGGCGCCATTGGCCAGCAGGTTGGGGAAGATGCCGGGGAATATCTCCGGCTCCTGCTCCTCGCCATTATAGGTGGGGATGAAATCGACCGTGCCTTCATCCAGACCCTCCATCAGGGTCATGGCGGTCCTGGTCAGGCGGCATTCGGTGTAGCGATAGGCAGCCGCGTTATCGCCATCGATATTGCCGAAGTTGCCCTGCCCTTCCACCAGCGGATAGCGCAGCGTGAACGGCTGGGCGAGACGCACCATGGCATCGTAAACCGCCACGTCGCCATGCGGGTGGTACTTGCCGATCACGTCCCCCACCACGCGGGCACTCTTCTTGAAGGCGCTGTCCGGCGAGAGCTTCATGCTGCGCATCGCCCACAGCAGGCGGCGGTGGACCGGCTTCAGCCCGTCACGCAGGTCAGGCAGCGAACGCGCGGTGATCGTGGAGAGCGCGTAAACCAGATACCGTTCGGAAAGTGCGCTGTCGAAGGGGGCATCGACAATCGCGTCAAACGGATCCTTTTCGTCTTCAATGGTGGACATGCCATTCGCCCTATCACCGGCACGGCTCACAGGACAGTTCGGAACGACCAACTTTCCCCAAGCGTT
>Ga0181606_10003943_pt1 | contig 12466 bp, 8 predicted proteins | sample 041ome_10_FD_132994 | JGI IMG/M metagenome (GOLD analysis project Ga0181606, IMG submission 132994) | Coastal salt marsh microbial communities from the Groves Creek Marsh, Skidaway Island, Georgia - 041412US metaG (megahit assembly) | ecosystem: Environmental > Aquatic > Marine > Intertidal zone... | reverse complement strand
GTTGCAAATATCGTGGCCGAAATCTCCGCCGTGGCGAGAGAACACCCGCGGAAAACCGTCGGCGATTGCGTCAGCGAAGAGCTGGTGCGCAAAGCGCTCGCTGAAGGACCAAAAGCCTCGGAGAGTTATTGCGCAGCGATTGCATGCTTAGTCGCGGGATGTAGCGGTGAGATTGGTCCAGAGTTTGCCGCTCGATTTGCAGCAAACGTGTGTGAACAATTCGAGCGCGAACGACTGAACGATGAGTCTTCTCGACCGGCGTCGAACTTAGCCTTGTGTTTAGCCAAGCTGTACAACATCGGTTTGTTCCCAAGTTCAGTCGTTTACGGGTGCTTGATTTCCCTGGCAAAGACGCTCTCTGAAATGGATGCTGGTTTGACGCTTACTATTTTGAAAGTCTCCGGAGGGAAACTTCGCGGCGAAGACCCGGTGGGTATGAAATCATACATCGACGCGTTGAGCGAAACCGCTCGTGCGTTGAAAATTAAAAACGGAGCAGCCGAAGGTGGTGGTGTTGGCGGCTTATCGAAACGCGCGCGTTTGACGTTAGAGCTCGTTCTCGACTTGAAGAACAACAAAGTTTCTAAATCTGAAAGCGACGCTTCGGGTAAAGACCAATACGGCATCCCTATCGCGTTATCGAGGTGGGTGAAAACGGCCAATCGCGTTGGCGAAGTCACCGTCGCCTTGCGAGCGCTCACGTACGACATACTCACTGACAACGCTTTAGAAAAAACAGGTAACTGGTGGTTACCCGAAGCCGCTGGAACGGAAGAGTGGTTCAAGAAACGCAACGCCGAGAGAAGCAGCAACGCAAACAACGACGGCGTCGACGGCAACGAAACGCAACTTTTGCAACTGGCGAAAAAGATGCGCATGAACACGGAAACCAGACGCGCAATATTTTGCGTCGTCATGTCCTCGGAAGACTACGCAGATTGTCTGGAAAGATTGCTAAAACTACCACTCAGCGGTCAAGGCGACCGCGAAATCGTCCGCGTCATCCTCGAATGTTGCTTGCAAGAAAAAGCGTTCAACCCGTACTACGCCATCTTGACCTCTAAACTCGTCGAGCGCCAAAAGCGACACAGGTTGACGTTACGTTTGTGCATTCAAGACCAGCTTAAAGAAATCAAATCCGGCGAAAACGAAGAAACCTCGTCCGTTCGTCGCGTGGCCAACCTCGCGAAGTTCTTCGCGCATACCGTCGCCTCCAACGCGCTCGGTGTGAACGCCTTGCGAATCTTAGAGATGAGCGAATTCGAAAACATGAACAGTCGAATCAACCTCTTCAACCGCCTCTTCTGTCGAGCAATACTCGAAGACCGTCAACGAACGGCTAAAATTGACCTTCTCTTCGCGAAACTCCGAGAGAAAAAAGAATACAACGACCTCGCGCGCGATTTCGCGCGCACCTTCACCTCTCGAGAAATCACGAGAGGCGTCGAGGACGAAGCCGCGCGCAAACGCATCCGCGGGAGAGGTTTAGCGTTGAAACAAGTCATCACCGAACAACACCAACGGTTTGCCACGCGGGAGGAGCAGAGATGATGATCGATAGCAACAACAAATCAGATTATAGTATTTTAGCAACAGCATTAGATAGATTTAGACGAGTGCAGATGTACGCGTATAAGGTTTATATTCGTACATTTTATGTCGCAGAGTAAGCGAAAACACAACTCTGCTGCCCCATTTGCTCCGAAACTGCTTCACAAAAAAGAAACGCGCGAAGACAAAGAAGACAAAGAAGAAGATAGAGATATAACTCTCGCAATCGTCATGTCTTCTCGCGTCGTCGCCCAAGTTTCGTCGCGACGAGGAGGACGCTTTTTATATTCGTTGTTGTTCTCGTCGTCGTCTGACACTCCTCACGCTCGCACGTTTCCCGACGCCTCCCTGCTGTGGGGGCAAATGCATCATCGATCGTCGTCGTCTATGTTCGTCGTCGATGACGACGTCGTGGTTAAAGGTCGAGCGACGAGCAAAAAAATGTTTTTCACGACGTGTGCGCGAGCAAGAGCAGCAGCAGCCGGTGGGGAGGAGGAGGAGGGCGGAGAGACGTCCTCTTCCTCTTCCTCCTCAGAGAGCGAAGATGTTGGGGAAAAGAACGACAACAACACCAGCAAGAACAAGAACAAGCGTCTGACGAGGAAAGACAAAGGGTCGTACGCCGGGATGTTGACTGAAATCGACTCGTACGAATCGCACGAGTTTAGGAGAACGAACTTATACGACACGAGAGAACACGTTGGGTTGGAGGAAAACCGCGAGAAAGTTTTGAACGAGTTATTAGAAAGGGTCGAGGAGATTACGAGTTCGGAGGAGTACAAGGCGGCGTTGGCGAAAGAAATGGCGGAGATGGAGGAAGAGGAGAAAAACGGGACGGAGAGGATATTGGAGTGGGAGACGAATTTGGTTTTAGAGGCTGGTGGGACGCAAGATCACGGTTTAAATAAGAAGGTGAGTTTAAAAGTGAACGTGGACGCTTTGATGAAGGAGACTGGGTTGTCCGAGGAGGCGATGGACTACATCAAGGCTATTTGCGGGAAACGGTTTTTGAAAAAGACGAACGAGATTCGAATCGTGTGTCGGAGATACGCGGATAGAGAACATAACAGACAGTGGTGTTTGAGAGCGCTGTATGAGCTGATAGAGGAAGGGCAGAAGGAATTCCCGAGCGGCGGTTTCAAGAGGGAGGATATCATAGAGTTGAACGCCAAGCGACGAAATGAACTTGGAGATTCGGCGACGTACGTATCTCAGAACTAAACTGTTGAACCGTGATGATTTAGGTAGTACCCATTATAGTCTTCTCCGTATAGTCTTGTATAGCAGATATTAATATTAAAACAACACATTTTTACGTAATCTTTCTTTTCCTCCTCTCTCGTCGCGTAGTAATACCCCAACGCGAAAAAAGAATGTTTCCTCGCTCCCTCATACACATCAAAAAAGATACATATACTTCTTACATATATATATAAGCAGTATTCGGTATCGATAGTACCTTACGCCGTCTTCTTCTCGGCGTATTTAGCCTTGATGATACCGTACGCGGACGCGCCGGCGATGGCAATCGCAGAGCCGACGGCGGTTTGCGTGGAAATCTTGTTTCCAAACGCCAAGATGGAGAAGCCAATCACAAAGATTCTCTTACCGACGTTACCGACGGCGTGCGTGACTGGTTCAACCTTGCCCAACGCTTGGTATGCGACTTGGTTGTACATGTGGTAGTAGAAACCAACCGACAACAAAGACATGACGAAATCTTTTTGGCCTTTAAGGGCAATGGCGCTCGAGATGCCGGCCGCCACGGTGGAACCTTCGAAGAGCAACGCGAACGGAATGCAGAAGAGCAACGCAACAATCGTCACGTAGTTATACAAGTTGAGCGGAGACATTTCAGACATAAGCTTCTTACTAAAGATCGCTCTCGCCGCAAACGCAACGTTCGAGGACATCGCGGTAAGAAAACCCAACCACGTGAACGACAACTCCGTCGCCGAGGCGAGCGCGACGCCGCCAATGACTGGAATCAAAGAAAGGTACACCGGTAACGGGTACACGGTACCGGAGACTAAATACACGCCAAGAGCCGAAAATACCGGTTCCAACGTTTTCACGGTGTGCGTGAACGAAACCGCGACGGTGGCAAAGGACACGTTCGACAAGCAGTGTCCAAACGCGTGCAAAAACGCCGGCAACGTCAACGCCTTCAAAAACGTCGGCGAGGGTTTTTCAAACTTGACCAGCCTCGTCGTCCAGAAGAACGTCATGATGAGTAAACCAACGCCCAAGTGCACGCAAGACACGAACCACGGAAACGGGAAGTAGTTGTAGATGGTCTTGTTGATGATGTTGAACTGGACGTTGAGAAAATACCAGGCGGCGAAATAAAACGCGGTTTCCGCCGCCGGAAACTTTTCCTTGAACTCAGACAACGCGGAAGCTCTGTTTTTGACGTTGTGCATCACGTGTGTGCGTAAGTATAGAAGAGTAAAAAGAGGATATCGTCGTCGTCGTCAGTTGTTGTTATTGTTTGTATCATCATCATCATCGAGACGAGACGCATTAGGGAAAGAAGAAGAAGAACAAAAGAATAAATTCGCGGAATCGTACCTCGCCCCGGTCGCTTTCGTCTTCAACGCGCGTCTCGACAGTCTCTCTCTCTTCAAAATGTCTCTTTTCAAAGTATTCGAGCCTCGAATGGAACCAGACTCCCTCGCGGAGGAGGAGGAAAAAGAGAACGCTTTCGGCGCGAATTTATCCATTTTAACGTTGTTAACGGCATCGCATCGTCTCGAGTTGGTTTTCGAAGAAGTCGCGCGCGAAGACGCCGAGACGCGAACACCGCACGGTTGCGCGATCGATTGCATTATCTGCGTGAATTATTAGTGTTTACGATTATGCGTAAATAAAAGTCTTTTCTCTTCTCGCGAGGTACGGAGAGGAGCGTTGGTGCGTAATAATAAAGAAGAGAATAAATGGAAAAACGGGGAAGTAGGTGGTGACGCTTTTTTGACTGATATCTGCAAACGTGTTTTCGCCGTTGTCGAACACCTCACAGGCAACACAAACACATTAGCTGACTGACAGCTGGCAAAAACTGCCAACGAAAAATCAAAATCTCTCTCGGTTTCCTTTCACACAACCTTCCTCATTTAGGACGACGAACGCTTGGACGTCACGCAGGACACACACTTTGTGAAGTGTTTTTACTCGTCCTTATTACTCTATCATATAATATAATCAAATAAAATCGCGGCGATGAGTGGAACAACGACAGCGCTTCAAACGGTGGGTGGAACGCGAGGGGAAGTTGTTCACGTCGTCGCCGCCGGTAACGCGAGAACGACGATGCAGAGAAACAAGATTAGTGCCGCTCGAAGTTTGCAAAGAGAGAATCATCGGTTTTTTTCTTCGAGGAATACGACGACGACGACCACCACCACCACCACCACCACCGCGGCAATGTCCACAGAGAGCACTCCGACAAGTGACGACGAGAATAATAACAGTAACAATAAGGACAGATTCTTCTTGAACTTTTTCGGGTTCCCATTCCCTTTGGTTCCTTTCCTCTTTCGAGAAACAAAAGTTGAGAAGATTTACGAAAACGTCTATTCCTTTACGCAGCAACAAGGCATTGGATTCGGCCTGGGAGTATCAACGAACGTACGGATGACGGTGATAAAATTGAAGGACGGCACGCTGTGGGTGAAAGATCCAATCGCACCAACCGAGGAGTGCATAGCTTTGATGAAAGAGACATTTGGAGAGGACTATCGGGTCTCGAGCGTCGTGCTCGGGACGACGATGTACGAGCATAAGATTTTTTTACCGTCGTTTGCTCGCGCTCATAAGAACGCGAAAGTCTTCGTCGTACCCGGTCAGTTTTCGTTTCCCGTGCAGCTTCCGAACCCGTTGTTGGGGATTTCGAACGCTACAGAATTGTTGGACAGCTCGAATCCGCCTCCCGAATGGCTGGACGAAATCCAATATGAAATTTTAGGCACGTTCAATCTGTTTTGGTCGCAATATCGGTATTCCGAGGGGACCTTTTTCCACAAGAAGTCCAAAACGCTGCTCGTGACCGATGCGGCGGTATACGTGGACGGTGAGAATCCACCAGACATCATACCGAAAGAAGAGTTGAGAGATTTAGGAAGTGAGGAGTCGTTTACGATCAAGCTTTTAAGAGGATTAAATTTTAAAGGAGGAAGAGATGTCGAGAGAGCGAACGACGTCAGCGACGAGATCAACGGATGGAGACGCATGACCCTCTTTTCTCTCTTCATCGCCCCGGATGCTAAGAATATTATCAATCCAGCGAAGAGCTTTAACGCGATGAAGAATAAGTTTGTCGTCTCGCCTATTGTATACGTAATTGTCTTTCAATTCTTTAGAGAAGAAATTCGCGAGTGGAAGAAAAACTGCCAGCGAAGATTTATTGGTGCAAATAGGGTGGTAGCGTCGCATTTTCCCGTAAGTAAGAAGGCGACCGCGAAGGACTTTTACTTAGCGTTTAAGTTTGCGGATAGTGATAGCGAAGTGCCGAGTTATTACAGCGATCCTCTAGATCTAGGCAGCTTAGAACTCGTACAGAAAGTCTTGAATTTCATCAAGGTCTACGATTAGTGTATGTGTATGTATGAAAACTATCTAATAGAGGGCAGAGCCGCGTCGTCTAATACTATATATTTTGCATTTTCTTACCATTCGCCGTCGTCTTCCACTTCGTCCGCGGTCAAAGCGCCGTGCTTTTTGTTCCATTCTTCGTGAAACTCAATATCAGCCCGGGTCACCGACGCGCGAACCTGTTTTGCTGCTTTACGAATATCATCTATGCGAATCTCGCGCAGTTCTTGCGCTTCGTCTTCGCCCGCTTTCGTCAAGTCAACGACATCGCCGCCACCGTCTTCTTTCTCGCTTCCAGTTTTAGCTTTCTTCTTCACAAACAACTCGCGAAGAGGTGCTCGAGCAGCTTCTTGCACCAAGTTCTTCAAATCCGAGCCGGAATATCCATCAGTTTTCTCACAAATTACGTCTAAATCTTTCTCGGTTAACGCGTGTTTCACTTTTCCATCGCCATCCGGATTTAACGTTTTCAAAATCATATCTCGTCTCGCCGCCGCGCACGGCAAAGGAATGTAAAGCTGTTTGGCCAGACGTCGTCGCGCCCCATCGTCCAGCTCTTGCGGTCTATTCGTAGCTCCAATGAGTAGCATCGGTTTCGTTGGATCTTCGCCTCCTAATCCGTCCATTTGGACGAGAAATTCCGTTTTCATTCGTCTCGACGACTCGTGTTCACCTTCAGATTTTCGCGCCGAGAGTAAAGAGTCAATCTCGTCCACGAATATCACTGAAGGCGCGCAGTGTCTCGCGACCGCAAACAACGCGCGCACCATTTTCTCGCCGTCGCCAATCCATTTAGAGGTTAATGAAGATGCTGAGATTGAAAAGAACGTCGCTTTGCATTGCGAGGCGACGGCTTTCCCGATCATAGTTTTCCCGGTACCGGGAGGACCAAACAAGAGCAAACCTTTGGGCACTGCGCGAGCGCCGGTGAAGAGTTCCGGATTCGTCATCGGCCATACTGCGAGCTCTTGCACGGCATTCTTCGCGTGTTCGAGACCAACGATGCTGTCCCAAGATACCGTGCCCGGTTTATCGAGAACTTCGCCGATGACGCGTTCGACGATATCGCGTTCGAGTTTCAAAATTTCATCTGGAATGACTTCTTTACCAGTCGGTTGTAATCGTTTCAACGCGAGCTCGGAAAAGGCCGGGCCGGAATCACCGTTCGGATCGTCTTTGTTTTTCTGTTGACCGTTGCTATTATTATTATTATTTCCACCGTTCAGATGGCCGAACGGACCGATAAACCCGCCTGGTGCACCCGGAACGGAACTTCTACCGCCACCGCTACCCGCTTTCAGTAACGCTTGCTCTTTCGCCTCGCGATACGGCTGCACGATTGGAGCCAGTCCTTTTTGCGCGCGGTCGAAATCTAACTTATCGCCCGCGGACATGAACCTTGCAGTTTTGGGTTTCGCTCCGGGTGCTTCATTGGCGTGGTGGTGTTCGTCGTCGCAAATCACGACGTCTTCATCATCGTCATCGTCATCGCGCAACGCGTCCGCAGATACCCTTTTATTGTGTCCTCGTTTTCTAGTGTTGTTGTTGTTATTGTTGTTGTACGTCATGCCGTTATCATCATCGTCATCAACGCGGTACCGCGAAGCTCCAGACGTCCCGCCGCGTTTGTTATTTCTGTGATTTTTCCTCGGCGACTGTCGGCGGCCTTTCTTTTCCTCCTCTCTCGGATCGATCGTTCTAGTAGTCACCAATTTTCGTTTCTCGTCGCGTATCGATGGTGGTGGTTTCCCGTAGTTCACCACGCGTTGAATTGGTGGAATCGATAGCTTTGCCTCTCGTTCTTTCCTCGCGTTTTCTTTCAACTGTTCCATTATCGTCAGAGTTTTCTTCTCTTTCTCTTCTTTTTGCTCTTTCTTCAACTCTTCGTAGGATTTTTCTCGCTTGCTGTCTTGCTGTTTCGCAACCTCAATCACGCGGAAAACCTCATCTTCTTCGTCTCTGTTCTCCTCTTCTTCGTCACTCGCGGGTATCCCCCACGCCGCTTTCGTTTCTAACACGTTCGCGGTGGTGGTTTTTGCCGTCGTTTTGTTCTCGTTGTTGGTATTGGTGTTCTCGTTCTTGTTTTCTTCTTCTTTGTCTTCTTCTTTTAATACTTTTCCTCCTCTCGTCGTCGCAGTCCTTCCGTTATCTCTCGCGGCCGCCGAGGCGGCTGGTTTCATCGCCGGTGGCGGCGACGAGAGCACTTTCGTCGAAACCGTGTTTCTATCAACTTCGACGAGCGTGTTCTTACTCGTCGTCGTCGTTTGCGGAGGAGGAGCACCGGCATCGGCACCACCACTCGCGGGGTCTCTCGCATCGTTCTCCTTCCTCTTCGACGCTTCTTCTTTAACTTCTTCTTCTCTTTGCACTTTCCCTCGCATCTCTTCAATCTCCTCCAAAGCGGATTGAATCAACGGTTCCATCGCTTCCTTTTCGTCTTCGCTCAACGTCGCTTGAATCTTGAACAATCTGACCTGTTCGAGCATCAATTCCACGGCTTGGCGAAACCGATTCGCGTCTCGAGCTGCGTCGATTTGGTCGCTCAAATCGCACAAACGTCGAATCGCCGCTTCTTGTTGTCCGTGTTCGTCCATTACGCGTGTATTCGTATTCTTATTGTGCGTGTATTACTTATTCTCTTTGCGCTCACACACAACAGCGCGCAAAATGTTCGTCTCTCGAGAGTGAAGAAAAAAAGACAGACGCGACGACACATTTTTTTGAATTTTTTTAATCAGTCCTCTTTCGTGGTACAAAGTTGGCACCCCCCAAACACATCAGAGGAAGAAAGGAGAGAAAGAAGACGGCTTTTTTCGTTTTTTTTGCTTTCTTCTGTTCACACTCATCAGCACTTTTGAACACAAGACCAAGAAGAAGAAGCCAAGAACCCACAGAAAGAGTTGACGTTTGTTTTGTCTCACCAGCAAAAACGACACCGTTTTCACTCTTTACTCGCATACTCCTTCTTCTTCATTATTTATCGAGTGTTTATTATTATTATTATTATTATATACGAGTTATTTATTCAACAGAGAGAGAGGGAGAAAGAGACACGCGTCTGACGCAGCGTTGGGCGTTTCTCGGGGGTGGTAGAGAACAACAACAACATCCACGCACGCATTAGTAGTAGTGTTTATAACACGTCATTTTTGACTTTCGAAGAACGTTTCCGTCAACTGTCAAACGGCGTTCTCTTGGAAAATTTGAACAAAACTTTTCATTCGCGGTAAAAAATGGCACCGAAACCAGACCTGGCGGCGTTCGGGGACTTCTCGCAGGTCGGACACGTCGCACCTGCACTCGGAGCGAAACTCGAATACGCCATCTCGATGATTCCGTGTAAAAAAAACGAAGATTACGCGTACTGTCACTTGTCGAAAATTGAAGGCGTGTGCGACGGGTGCTTTCTTCTCTTCGATTCGCACTGCGGCAAAGACGCGGGAGCGAGATGCGCGAAGAAGTTTCTGGTGTATTTAAACGAGATATTTTGGTCTATGGTAGAGAATCAGCAGTACGTGGACGACAGAGCGAACGCGCCGGTGTCGGAGACGACCGGGTTCTCGGCGTTTTTGGACGAAGCGGTTGAACGCGCGTGCGCCAAGTTGGACGAGGAGATCAAGAAGAAAACGACGAGCGGGACGACTTTGTGCGTGTGTTTCGTAAGGTTTGGAGAGAAGAAAATATTTTTGAAGTTTGCACACGTGGGGGATTCGCGAGCGATTGTGAAGAACGCGAAAGGTGAATGCGTGTTTGCCACGAAAGATCACAAGCCAAACTCTCCGGAGGAACAGGAAAGAATTCGAGGACATTACGATTCGCTTCACGGGAGCGAGTCGTACGCGAGGTTTCAAGATTTAGAACACGTCATGCATTCGCCGAGTAGTTCGAGAGCAACGAGTCGCGGTGGAAGCTTGAGAGGTGGAAAAACAACCGGCGAAGGAGGAAAAGGGAGGCAACCCCCCTCCCCTTTGACTCCTCGATCGAGCGGAGAAGAAGAAGAACAACAACAACAACGAGGAAGTGAGGACAGTAACGACAACGACGACCATTCGCTCATGGATAACATTCCCGCAAACGTAAACGTAATATTAGGGTCAAAACTATCGCAGTTAGCAGTAGCGAGTAGTGGAGGAGACGTGAGTAATACCACGAACGGCGCAAATGCAGCCGCCAATGTCGATGAGAATGCGAAAAATCCAAACAAGTACCAAGTCGCAGATAAGCGCATTTCTTTCATCGGTCAATTCGTTTCCGACGATGCCTCTGGTTCGAAACTCTCGGAAATACGTCTCTTTAGTCCCTCGGGAGCATCTTACGGCATGTCCAGATCGATTGGTGATCGAAACTCTCCGCGTTCTATGATTCCTGTACCGGAATTTTCAAACTTGAGCTTTGATTACGATACGTTCGCCATGGTCATAATTGCCAGCGACGGTTTGTGGGACACGCGAACGAACGAGCAAGCGGCGCTTCTTTCAGGAACAGACGTTCAAAAAGGGTCGAAGAAACTTTGCATGTTAAGTTGGGACGACCGAGCGTATTCCGGAAAAGCAATGGATGATATTTCCGTCATCGCTTTCAGTTTGAACGCGGACGCGATGAAGAAGAACACCGGAAGCAGCGGGAGCAAAAGTCCAGAAGATGGCTGTTGCGTGATCCAATAGAAATACTACTAGATGATAATAATAATATATTAATAATAATGACGATAATATTTGTCGTTTGTACTATTTATAAGTCGATGAATGACAAAAGTTTATATACTCTTAAGACGAATACGTTCGCGCCGACATTTTCTCCAACTCATCTCCTAAGGAGGAGATGCCCCCCCCGGACGGTGAAGATTCAAATCGATCGCAAGGACGGCACAGTTGTCCAATCGATCCATCCACGATCATCTTCTCGTCCATCTCAAAGAAATCTTCGTACACGGCTTTGAAATGCTCGACGCACAACCTCGTATCCTCCGTCCCGCACATCTCGCGAATAGAGTGCATCGACAGCTGCGGCATCCCGACGTCCACGGTTCGAATGCCACTTCTCGTGCTCAAAATTGGACCGATGGTGCTCCCGCACCCCAAATCCGAACGAACCACAAACTCTTGCGATTTAATCTTTCGTCTCTCGCCAATTTCTTTAAAAATGAAAGACGTGATTGCATCGGTTGAATACCGCTGATTCGCGTTGTGTTTGATCACCACGCCGTCGCCAAATTTCGGTTTGTGCCCTGGCTCGTGTTTATCCGCGTAGTTTGGATGCACCGCGTGCGCCATATCCGCGCTCACCAAGAAAGACTTCCGTCTCGCCGTCGCTAACGCGTCCGCGTCTCCGTTTCCGAAGGCACTCGTCACGCGATCGACAAACTCATCCGTCAACGACCCTCCGGCTCCGGTAGTGCTCGCGCTTCCAACCTCTTCGTGGTCAAAATGCAACAACGCCCGTATGCCTTTCTCCTTCTTCAATTTCTCCTCCGTCGTCGCTTCCACTAAAGCCGCTAAACTACAATAACACGACGCCAAGTTATCTAATCTCCCAGATAATACGAATTCTCCGTTCAAACCGCCAATTTGCGACGGTTGCACGTCGCATAGCTGTAAATCGAAATCTCGAATCGAGGACGGGTCGCAGTTCACCGCTTTCGCCAGCTTCTCGAGAAATTCCGAGTGGTGGTGGTTATTTTCAGCGTTATCTGTATCATCACCGTCTCCTCCTTGCTTCTTCTTCGTCTTCTGTGTTTTCAACCCTAACAACGGCGCCATGTGCGTTTGAAAGTTCACCTTAAATCCCTCGGTATAGATGTCCCGATTCAAATGAATCGCCAAGTTTGGCACGCGTAACATCGGTTCCTCAATCTTAACCAATCGATGCTCCACTTTCCCGCTCTTCTCGTCCATTAACACCACTCTCCCAGCGACGCCTAAATCTCGATCAAACCACGTGTGCCACAACCCACCCCCGTACGGTTGCACCGCCACTTGCATCAAATCCGTCTGCGAATTCACCCCGACTTTCGTTTTCGGTTTCAGTTTGGGACACGGCGAATCCGTGTGCGCACCAATCATAACAAACCCGTTCCCGGGTTCGTATTCGCCCCCAATGGCGAACGCGACGATGGAGGATAACCCTCTGGTGTAGAAATACTTCCCCGTAGGTTTCAACTCCGAGTCCATGAATCGGTCTTTTTCCGAGATTTCTTGAAACCCATTCGCGAGTAATATTTTCGCCGAAGACAAAACCGCGTGGTACGGCGTCCAACTGTCGTTCAGAAATTGCACCATCTCTTTCGCATAAAGGCGCTTTTTTATCGACAAAACATCCTCCTCCT
>Ga0181606_10003942_pt1 | contig 12467 bp, 8 predicted proteins | sample 041ome_10_FD_132994 | JGI IMG/M metagenome (GOLD analysis project Ga0181606, IMG submission 132994) | Coastal salt marsh microbial communities from the Groves Creek Marsh, Skidaway Island, Georgia - 041412US metaG (megahit assembly) | ecosystem: Environmental > Aquatic > Marine > Intertidal zone... | reverse complement strand
GGGTCTACGTGTTTGATCGCGTGACCGGTGAACCGGTGTGGCCGATCGAAGAGATTCCGGTACCTCAATCCGACGTGCCTGGTGAACAGCTGTCCGCAACACAGCCCTTCCCTACCAAACCTGCCCCCATAGCAACCCAGGGAATTACCGAAGCAGACATCATCGACTATCCCGAGATCGGACAGATCGCAAGGGCAACCGTAGCCAATTTTGTGATCGGACCAATATTTACTCCTCCTACACTTATCAGCGAAGAGCCAGGTGGCACACAAGGAACCCTGACTCTGCCCGGCTCATGGGGTTCGGCAAACTGGAACACCGGTGCCTTCGATCCGGACACCGGCTACTACTATGGTTTTACCAACGACATTCCGCGCGTCTATCGCCTTGAAGCAACTGAAGACCCGGAGGCGGAGATGGCATACTGGAGTCCGAACCGGGAAGCACCCTACCTCGATGGCATTCCACTGACCAAGCCACCCTGGGGACGCATCACCGCCATCGACATGAACCGCGGCGAACACATCTGGCAAGTCGCCAACGGCGATTCGCTCAGCGATCACCCCGATCTTGAAAACCTGAACCTGTCCAACCTGGGCATCGCCAGCCGCCCGGCTGCGCTGCTCACCAAAACCCTATTGTTCATTGGCGAAGGCAGCAACAACCATGGCGGCACCCAACCGAATATGTGGGGAACCGCTTTTCGTGCATACGATAAATTGACCGGCGACGTCACTTGGTCAACTGACCTTCCCTCCGCCACCACCAGTTCTCCCATGAGCTATGTGCATGAAGGCAAACAATACATCGTCGTCGCCGTCGGCAGTCTGGGCGACCCCGGTCAATGGGTTGCCCTGGCCCTGCCTTAAACCAAAAAAGGAACAGTTTGATGAGCTTTGGCATCACCAAAACCATTCCGGCTTCCCGCGGCCAGGAGGGCATCGACTCGCTCTATGATGGTTCTCGCAGCGAGTTTGAATTCCATATGGCCGGCAGTCCTTCCAAACTCAAGGTGGGCGATTTTGTCTACACCATATTCAAAGACGAGTTGATCGGCCGCCTGCCGATAATCGAGTTCATCGGTGGCGCCAAAAATCCCAAGTCCGGCAGACCGCGCACTCTCATCATGGTTGCTTGCCCAGGGGAACGGCTCTCTACTCCCATTCCCCGCAAAGGCCATCGTGGCACGCGTTACTATGACGGAGCGGATTGGCCGGAATAGTGCGGGGGCGGGCCACTGCCAGTATTCACCTCTGGCGCGGTCCGCGCCGCTCAGCGGTGCCTTCCTTCCCCAAAGAAGCCCAAACCTGCGGTTTGGTCTTTTTGGCTCACTCAGCGCTGGCCCTTTTACTGCGCCTGAGGTAAACACTGCCAGCGGCCCCTCGACTATCGTGCTGGATTCTCGCTAGGCCAGAAGCAACAACGATCAAAAGTCCATCGACTATTGGGGAAGCAGATCCAAGGCTTACTTCACGAGTCTCTTGTTCTGAAGACATGGCTTTGGCGTTTACTGCGGTGACCGTAGCCCCCAGGGCGCGGGCTCCGAGCCCCCAGGGAAGGGTTAACGGCGTGTCACAGAAGTAAACGCCAAAGTCATGACTGGCACCATGCCTTCCAATCGGTTATTGGTTTGTCGTTAAAATCAAAGAAGGGAAAATGAGAAACCAATCTAATATTCAATTTCTGCGCTAGTCTGAAAGCAACGCAAGTGAATATATACTGCTAGAATACAGCTCGCATAAAGTCGCTCATTCAGTATCTTTAGAGAAAAGCTGAAGTCATAGGAAGGAAAACCGTGCTACGACAAGTCGAAGCAGACACAAGCAGCCTGGTGGAATTGCTGGACCGGGCCCATCAGGTATTGGCACAGCATTGGCTGGGTGACGATTTCGTCATCGAGGTGTTGCTCACCAGTATCATAGCCAAGGGTCACGTATTGTTGGTAGATGTGCCTGGCGTCGGAAAAACCACGCTGGCCAAGAGTATGGCGCAGGTGCTGGGGCTGGATTTCAATCGCATCCAGTTTACCAACGATATTTTGCCGGCTGACATACTGGGTGGCAGTATCTACAGTGCAACCGATGGCAAATTCAGCTTTGCGCCGGGACCAATTTTCACTGACTTCCTGCTGGCCGATGAAATCAACCGTGGGCCCACTCGCAGTCAATCTGCATTCTTGCAGGCAATGGAAGAAGGCTTTGTCGCTGCCGAGGGCAAGAATTATCCGCTGTCCGATCTGTTTACGGTAATCGCAACCCAGAATCCTATCGACTTTGACAGCACCAATCCGCTGCCAGAAGCCCAACTCGATCGCTTCCTTACGTCAGTGACCCTGGGCTACCCCAGTGACGAAGCTGAGCTGCACCTGCTGGGAGGATACAACGCACAAGCGCAGAGTGAGCCAGAAGCCATACTCAACAAAGAATCGGTGGGCCAACTCCGTGAGGCCAGTGACAAGGTACATCTACATGAAGACCTGATGCGCTATATCGTCGATATCTCGCGCAAGACCAGAGAAGATCAGCGCATCAAGCTCGGCATCTCACCGCGCGGCTCAATGCATTTGGCCAATGCCGCCAAGGCTTACGCGCTAGTGAAAGGTCGGCAGCATGTGCTGGCCGAAGATATTCAGAAGCTGATTCCACCGGTGTGGGATCATCGTATTCTACCGCGTCACGGAAGAGACAGTAACAGCGCGCACTCCCATGAGATCCTGCAAGACCTGGTAACCCAGACTCCAGTTCCCCGCTAGGGGTCTGGTCTAATCCTTTGGACTTGTGAGCTAGATAGCACATGAGCGAAATAGCCGACAGGCCAGTACGAGTCCCCGATGAGGTCATCGTCATTCATTGGTGGCGACTGTTTCGCTGGTTTTCCAATCTGCGACTGGTGCCTCGCCTCCGTGAGCATGCCACTACACCTGTGCTACGAATTGTGCGCATCCTCTACTACGATGGGCTGACACGGCTCGGCAAAGTGCTGTTGATCTGTTGTTTTCTGATCTTTCTATTCAGCTATCGCATCAGCAGCGAATTTTTACTGGCTACAGCGTCAGTGGGTGTTGCCCTGCTGGCATGGAGCATCGTACTTGCCCTGATTTTCAGACCCCAGGTCGAAGTCAGCAGGGATTCCCAGGGCATTGCCGTGGTTGGAGAAGCCTTCACGTCAGTGATTCAAATACAGAATAAGGGTAAGCGCAGCCTTTACAACTTCGCCGTTCGAGAACTGGTGGTACCGGACGGGCGTTGGCCCAAGGAATGGGACCGACCGCATCAGGAGCTGCTGCGACCAAATCAACAGTGCAGGCTTACGGTAGGCTTTCAACCGCGACGGCGGGGCGTGCTGGAGCTCTCTGGTATCGCGGTGCAAAGTTATTTCCCATTCTTCCTCACCAGGGTTACCCAGCGTGTTACCAACGAAGCCAAGGTCTATGTGCTGCCAGAAACCTTAAAGGTCTCCCTACCCTCCCTTCGACAAATTGCTGAGCAGGCCAGTAAACGCCTCACGCTGGGCACAGACAGCAGCCGGAAGGGACCTTCCCTGGAATACTCGTATTCGCGACCCTATCAGACCGGCGACTCATTGCGACGCCTGGACCACCGTGCCAGCAGTCGCTATGGCGAACCCATGAGTAAAGTATTCGAAGGCGCTGATGAAATTCGACGGGACAAGGTCTACCTGATGCTTGATCTGACTCTTAAAAATTTCCTGCGCTGGCAGCGCCGCCCGACCAGTTTCAGCGCACTCGATGAACGCCTGGCGCTGGCGGTTGAAGTGGGTCTGTCAGCCCAGAATGAAGGCTTCAGTCTGACTGCTCTGGCGACGGGCCAGGAGTGGCACAACATTGATACCATAGAGCAGTTCTATCAACACATCGCCACCGCAGCGCCAGAACGCGCCGTCACCCATCCTGATTCAGCGCTGCCCGACAAGATTCTCAACGACAACGGCTTACATATTCTGGTCACTGGCCGCTGGAGCAAAGAAGCCCAGACTAGAGTCGCGCGTTGGCAGAAAGCTGGCATCCTGGTGTTGGTATTTCTGATTCCCGAGAGCAGGGCCGACCGAGACAGCCTGCCGGTAGGCAAGCAGTTCGTCGAGGTACAGCTGCAGGGAGAGAAAACGTGAACTCCATTAGTACGCTGTGCGTAACTGCGTTCCTGGTACTCCTTTGCTGGCATATTGGCCTGGGCATGGAACTGGCGGCGGTGACTTTTATTGGGGTCGCTCTATCAGTGCTGGCCAGCCTGAAGCTGGTCACGGTAGAACGCCCAACCTGGGGGCTGTTATTTGTTCTTGCAGCCACCGGCGGCTTTGTCGGTAATCAGGTACTTGAAGACTGGGCGCTGGAAGGCTCCTGGCCTCAGGAAAACGGTTTGGGTGCGGGCCTGGTGCTCAGCTTTCTGCTCTACATGATCTGGGTATTTGCCTCTCGGGCTACGCCGAAGCTTGAGTTTGCCCTGGATCGTTCGGTGCAGACCGTGCTCGTTCTGGGCATGTTGTTCTTACTCCTGATTCCGCCACCAGAAGATTCCGTGGTAATGCTCGCTGGCATGGGAATACCACTCTTCACTGTAGTCGGTATCCTGCTGGCAGTGTTCGCGCTATTGGCCGACCGTTGCAGCAACACCCTGGCACTGCGTTTCGCGCTGCTGCTGCCTTTGGTCCTGATCGTACCCTTAACAACCGGTGTACTGCGATCCGGTCAGGGGCCCATGATCGCGGCGATTGGAAACCTGTTTCCAACATCCAGTAATTTTACGCCCACGGGATTCTCACCCTACCAGCGCCTCAACCCATCCGTATTTTTACGCCCCTCCAATCGCGCCGTGATGCGCATCAGGGCTGATAGTCGTCCCTCACGCTATCTGGTGGGCAATCGCTTGGCCGTACTCGATGAGGATTTGGTATGGCAAGCGGCGGATCAGCCCTCCCAGGCCTTAAATACCTTTAATGCCGAGCTGCTACCCACCGGAGAATGGCGCTACCCGCTGGAGAACAATCATGTCCCATCCAGTCGTGTGGAACCCCAAATCTATACCATTAATAGCTTGACCAGTGATAACTTTGTATTTCTAGCGCCAGGTGCCACACATATTGCCGGACGTTTCGAAGGCATGAACAGAGACGCCGGTAACGTCTGGACCATCGCTTTCGAACGCGGGTCTGACCGCCGGTGGCAAGTTGAAGCAGACAACAGTACCCAGCCAGGACGGACTAATCCCGACTATCTAAAGTTGCCAACATTCTGGGACAACAGCCTGCAAAGCAAGAGCGCGGGATTCTCAGCAGTACAGCGTCAGGCCACAGTGGACAACATAGTCCAGCACTTCACCGCCCGGGACTATGCGCTGCAGACTAATTTCGACCCTGACCAACCCTTTCATGACTTCTACCTGAATGAAAAGTCGGGCTATTGTTTCTGGTTCGCTACTGCAACCACGCTGGCCCTGCGGGCCAACGATATACCGAGCCGTCTGGTCAGTGGCTATGCCATCAATGAACAGATTAGTGACGATCTTTGGTTGGTGCGTCAGCGTGATGCCCATAGCTGGGTGGAATGGCAGGATGAGCAAGGCTACTGGCATACCGTTGATCCCACACCAGCCAGCATTACCAGTTTCTTCGGCGGCTATCAGTCCAGCCAGGCCAGTCGCTACTATCACTACGCGGCAGGTCAGTGGCAGCGGCTCATTGATGCTGTATTGGCGGACGAATTTACCGCCAACGCCGTTCGCTACGGTGGCGTGTTAATTCTTATCTTCCTGTTTACCAGAGAATATCGCCGCTTGCGTGGCGCCAGGGAGCGTCTGGATAACCGAGCCAAACGCTGGCAGAAGCTCTGGCTGCGTTTTTTACAGAGAGCGAATCTACCGGTCAACCCGGCCTGGACTGCCAGCCAGTATGCGGAGAACCTCCCCGCGAGCTGGCCCCGGACCTGGCAGCAGGCAGCTGGGGAATTTCTCAAACAGTACAACAGCTATCGCTTTGCGCCAGCGGATGCTGACCATTTCGAAGAGGTAGAGCAGGCACTAGAGCACTGTCTCAAGGCGCTATCCCAATCGCAGCCTGACGATATCTCACTTAAAAAGGAATAAGTGCCTGTATTAGCGGTGATTTCTGTCTGTCATTGCGAGATTTTAACAGCCTCTATAGCCTGTATACTTTGCGTCTGGAGTCGCGAACTGCCAGAATGAACACCGTATATATAACTCTTTTGCAGTAACGAGGCCGACATGCCAGATTTTCGAGCACCCACTAAAGACATCAACTTTGTTCTGTATGACGTGTTAGGCGCGGAGCAGCACTACCAGCGCATTGGCGCGGAAGAAGCTACCCGCGATCTGGTGGAAGCCGTGGTCAATGAAGGCGGTAAGTTCGCCGAAGAAATCCTGGCGCCTCTCTATCAGTCTGGCGACAAGGGCTGCGAGTTTAATGATGGCGTGGTCACCACACCTGCCGGCTTCAAGGAAGCCTATCAGCAGTTCGTGGAAGGTGGCTGGCCTGCTCTGGCCGGCGATCCCGAGTATGGCGGTCAGGGTCTGCCGGAATCGCTTTCGGTTGCGCTCAATGAGCTGGTAAGCACGGCTAACTGGTCCTGGGGAATGTATCCGGGATTAAGTCATGGTGCCAAGCAGACTGTAAGCCAGTACGGTACCGAGGAACAGAAGCAGACTTACCTCGGTAAACTAACCAGCGGTGAGTGGACTGGTACCATGTGTCTTACCGAGCCCCACTGCGGAACCGACCTTGGCCTGCTAAAGACCCGGGCAGAACCCCAGGCCGATGGCAGCTATCGCCTTAACGGCACCAAGATTTTCATCTCTGCGGGTGAGCACGACATGGCCGAAAACATCGTGCATATTGTGTTGGCACGACTGCCGGATGCGCCTGCAGGCACCAAAGGTATTTCACTTTTCATCGTACCCAAGAAGTCAGCGGACACCTTGGAGCACAACAACGTCAACTGTGGGTCCATCGAACACAAGATGGGCATTCACGGCAACGCCACCGCAGTGCTTAACTTCGACGATGCCCAGGGTTTCCTGATTGGTCCACCCAACGGCGGCCTGCGCTGCATGTTTACATTTATGAACTTTGCCCGCCTTGGCACTGCCATGCAGGGAATGGCAGCCGCCGAACTCAGCTACCAGGGCTCGCTGGCCTATGCCAAAGAAAGACTGGCCATGCGCGCGCTCTCAGGTCCAGCGGCACCGGAAAAGCCTGCCGATCCCATTATTGTTCATCCCGATGTACGTCGTATGTTGCTTAGCCAACGCGTCGTCGCTGAGGGCGGGCGCGCCATGATCTATTACTGCGCCATGCTGGGAGATATTTTGCACGCGGAAAATTCCAGCGCAGAGGAAAAGGAAGAAGTCGACGCGATCATGAGTGTGTTAACGCCCATTGCCAAAGCGTTCCTGACCGAGACCGGCTACGAGGCCGCGAATCTGGGTCTGCAGGTATTCGGCGGCCACGGCTACATCGCCGAATGGGGTATGGAGCAGATCGTTCGCGACACCCGCATCAGCACCCTGTATGAAGGCACTACCGGCATCCAGGCATTGGATCTCATTGGTCGAAAGGTGCTTGGGGATCGTGGCAAACAGTTACGCTGCTGGACTCGCATCATCCACCGCTTCTGTCGCGACAACGAAAACCGCAAGATGCAGGAATTCATCAAGCCACTGCGTCGCTACTACAAGGAATGGGGTGGCTTCACCAACAAAATTGGTCTCAAGGCAATGAAGAATGCCGACGAGGTGGGCGCAGCCGCCTATGACTACCTGATGTATTCCGGCTACGTCAGCATGGCGTATTTCTGGGCTGCCATCGCCGATGCCGCCTATCGCAAACTGGAAGAAGGCACCGACGACGCCGAATACTACCAAGGCAAAATCAAGACCGCGCGCTTCTACTTCAAGAAGCTGTTGCCGCGGGCAAAGATGCATAAGGAAATCATGCTAACGGGTGGCAAGACGGTATTCGATCTCGCCGAGGGTGAATTTTAGTTCGCCCGATTCAATTCAGCTACCACCCGTGCTTCGGCCTAACTGCCGTTGGCATCTGCGTGCTTAGCGTGTAATGTGACTTTGTAGATGCCGGCAAGGCGTCGCACATTAAAATATCAAAGTCACGATAAGATTCCTGAGATGAAAAGGAGCCCGCTATGCCACAGCACGTCAAATCAATTCTTTACCGTTCTATCAAGGGCGCAATATCCGGCGCCGTATTTATCGGTCTTACCACGGCAATAGCCCAGGAAGATCAGACTTACGCAACCTTCATTACCGAAGAGCAATGGCAGCACGTCAATGAGCTGCCTGGCGTAGACCGTCAGATCGTGAGCCGCGACATTGGCAAACTAAACCTTTCGGTCGGTATCGTCCACCGCGGCGCGGTAGCCAGAGGCAGTGGCCGCGACAACGAAAATCCGGAGCGGCCCTGCGGCACCCAGGACAATGCCCGCAACAGCGGCGCCCGCGGCATTATGCACATCCACCAGACTGAGACTTACTATATTGCTTCGGGTTCTGGCACATTGGTGACGGGTGGGGAGATCTATAACGGTAACGGTTTTGCCGACGACAGTGTGGTCAACACAACCCTGAATGGCCCTTCCTGCAGCGGGCTGATTGTTGGAGACTGGATTGCCAAGCACGTTAAGGAAGGTGACATCATTATCATACCTGCCGGTACGCCCCACGGCTGGCTTGAGGTACCCGTGCATGTCGACTACTTAAGTGTGCGCCCTGACCCTGATCGTGTACTGCCAGATGATTACATCAATCCGGCACTGGGCCCGGATTTTAAACTACAGACAGAACAGTAGGCCCGGCAACTGTTACCCCACCGCCCCTGGATCGGAGGCGAAGCAGTCAAGCACTGTCTTCGCCGATCTGGGGGCCTGTCGAGCTAGTTTGAATAGCCAATCAGTTCATTAAAAGTAACAAATTACGCCATTAAGTCGTCTTATTCGCAGGGTTCGGCAACACGGGTGGGCTACAGGCCAATAAATCCGGGGCTTTCGAAACTGGCCCGAGGTTTGCAGTACTCTGTGCGAATCAAACAGCTAACCCACGAACAACAATAACGGCACAACTAACACTATGCTCCAGAAAGCCGCCTCCACCGAACTGACCGTGGAAACCCGCGATGTGCGCCTCGACTATGGCGATCTCACCGCCGTCAACAACGTCAACCTGCAAATTGGCCCTGGTGAAATCTATGGGCTGGTCGGCCCTAATGGGGCCGGCAAATCCAGCCTGCTAAAAATGCTGGCGAACCTTAACCGGCCTACCTATGGCGAGATTTTCATCAACGGCATCGATCTGGCCGAAGATCCCTGGAGCGTGCAGCGGGACGTAGGCTATATGCCCGACCTGTCGCCAGTCGCCCCAGAACTGAAGGTGTGGGAATTCCTGGAATTTTTTGCGGCGGCCTATGGTATTCCCCGCGGCCAACGCAAAGCCCGAGTCGATGAATGCCTGGAACAGGTCAACATGAGCGAACACCGCGATGCCTTCGGCGATGGTCTGTCACGAGGCATGACACAACGAGTCGTGCTCGCCAAGACCTTGATTCCGCGGCCCAAGATTCTGCTGCTAGACGAACCGGCCAGCGGCATGGATCCCATCGCCCGCATAAATCTAAAACGCATCCTGCAGGGGCTTTGCAAAGAGGGCGTGACCTCGATTGTGTCTTCTCACATTCTTACCGAACTCGGTGATATGTGTACCTCTCTCGGCATCATGCATAAGGGTGAGCTGATCAAGACAGGTGATCTCGACAGCATGCTCATCGAACATCCCGTCGACACCCGTAGCCTGACGGTGCTCATGGATACCGGTTCCAATGAACACACGACGGTGCTCGGCATTCTCGAAGAAAGTGAGTGGGTGACTGACGTGGTGCAGGAAGGGGCGGTGTTCGTCATGAGTTTCAGCGGAGGTGAAGCGGAGGAGTCTGCGCTGCTGAAAGCACTGATCCTGGCAGACGTTCGCGTCACATCCTTCAGCCGCGAGTCGGCGAGCATGGAAGATGTTTTGATTAAGATGGTAGGACACGATCATGCCGAGCTAACAGGAGGCGCACCATGAGTGAAACCTCAATTAAGCCAGGCGAAACCGAGCGCCTGATGCCGAGCTTTGATGCCTGGCGGGTATGGGAAAACCCCATCGTCTGGAAAAACTATCGCAGCCGCATGCGCATGCAAGCCCTATTCAACTTCCTGTTGGTGTTTATCATTTCCTCGTTCATGACCTTCACAATCTACGGCGGCGTGGAGAGGTTTCAAGGCGATACGGTGATGGCGGCTCGTTCGGCCATCGCGCCGCTGGGGATATTACAGTGGATAATTCTGATGCTGTCGGCCACTGGCAGAATCACCTCGGGCATCATTCATGAACGGGTGACCGACACCATTGAGTACACACGCCTGACACCGCTTAGCCCCCTGACGAAGGTTATTGGTTACCTGTTTGGCTTGCCGGTGCGGGAATACCTGATCCTGTTGATGACCATGCCGTTCATGATTTTTCTGCTGATCGTGGGTGAGATTCCACTCTCAGTTGTCATTCCGGTATACCTGGTGTTTTTCTCCTCGGCCATACTGTTCCATATGCTGGGCATGGTGCTCGGCCTGGTGATGATGGAATGGCGCTTGTCAGTTGTGCTCACCATTGGTCTCGTCATTGCTATCAACTGGGTATTACCATTCTTCGCCTACCTGGGTTTTCCCTTCGTAGAATACCTGACTGTACGTCCCGTGTTCTTCGAGAAGATCGGGCCGTTCCTGCCGGTCGACGTGCTTCCCGTTACCGAAGACGTGCCGCAAGTATTCATCAATGCCCTGGAAGGTGTGCAGTTTTATAACTGGGAAGTCTCGACGACAGGTTTCTGTCTGATACTGCAGGGCCTGTTAATTTTCACCCTGGGCCTCATGGTTTACCGTAAGTGGGAAGACGATTTCGGCCATTCCCTGAGCAAGCTCTATGCCCTGTTCTTCTTTGTCAGTCTGCAAATCTTTTGCATTGGCACATTGTGGCGAAACCTGACTCTGGATCTAAGCGCTGTCGAGCTGCTAACGGATGATTCTTTTGTCGAATCTTTCGCTTTCATTATCCCCCTGATCTACTGCTTCTTTTCTCTGGCAGTTGCGATCTGGCTGATCTACATCGTGACACCAAGCCATGAGGAATATCGCAGTGGACTACTGCGTTCTCAGAAACTGCAGCAGACAGCGGCTCGAAAACTGTCGTTGTTTGACGACAATGCGGGCAGCCTGCCCACGACCGCGCTGCTGGCAGTTGCGACTTTCGTGTTTATTCTGATCGTGCAGCTTGTCATGTCTGAGCTTGGTCCATTGCGCGAATCCTCGCTATCCATGATGGGAATGCTGAGAATGCCCCTGGTGGCGATGCTGGTGATTTTCTACTTTGCGGTTTCTGTCGAGTATCTGCAAATAGGTCGGTTCGCCCTGCTGTTCCTGATGATATGGATCGTACCTATCTTGCTCGCAATTTTTCTGGCCGTGGTTTTTGAGATGGAGGAGAACGTGGTGTACATCGCGAGCGGCTCACCATTCACCCTGATTATTCTGGCGGCTCAGGGCCTGGTGGATGATTGGGTGGACATAGAAGATATGCAGTTTATCCGTAACGCCTATCTCGTAGGATTTAGCTTCGTCCTGTTTGTCACGGCATTTCTCGGTTATCAACTGAAGCGTCAAAAAGACCGTACCCGACAGTTAATAGAGAATAGAAGTTAGCGCTATCCAGTTATAGATTGGGATGACACAGGTGCCACTGCGTCACAGATTGATAGGCATTGCCGATGCGGCATAGCGTCGCCTCCGCAAGGTTATTGCCAAGCAGCTGCATCACATAGGGTTGCAGCTGATCGTTGAACCCGCAGGGCAAGGACAGGGTTGGGGTACCGGCGAGATCAGCTGGAATAGTGAACTGACCCTGGAAATGTTTAACCACTGCTTTCATGGCGTCGGCATCTCCATACTGAGCAGCGCTGTCGACCTCGAATACCATGCCTCCCGATGGGCAGATCACCGCATCAACTTTCTTTAGTTCAGCATTGAATCGCTTGTTGAACTCTTCCCGTTTTTGCGTGGCCTCTACATACTCTGCATGGCTCATCTTCATGCCGATTTCAAGCACGGCTCTGAGGTAGCCGCCATACTCCTGCGCCCGACTCGGGAAAAAATCTTTGTGCGCCTGAAAAGCTTCGTAACCAGTAAGCGGCAACCATAGATTGCGATACTCCATGGGGCCCTCCTGCGGCATTTGAACCTCGACACATTCCATACCGAGCTCAGAGAACTTCAAGATGGCTTTTTCAATGGCCTGCAACAGGCCGGTGTCAGTACCGTTACTAAACCAGGCCCGGTCGATCCCGAGACGCAGGCCTTTCAGCTCTGTACCGATTAGCGGGGGTATTCTCACCGGACCAGT
>Ga0181606_10003932_pt1 | contig 12481 bp, 9 predicted proteins | sample 041ome_10_FD_132994 | JGI IMG/M metagenome (GOLD analysis project Ga0181606, IMG submission 132994) | Coastal salt marsh microbial communities from the Groves Creek Marsh, Skidaway Island, Georgia - 041412US metaG (megahit assembly) | ecosystem: Environmental > Aquatic > Marine > Intertidal zone... | reverse complement strand
GATGCACACGCCGCAAGACGAAGAATCAAAACGCCTGCCCTTTGAAGAGGCCGCCAGCGGCGCAGTGGCGCTGCAAACGCTGCTGCCTGCCGCGCTGCGCCTGTATCATTCGGGCGATTTGACTTTGCCCCAGCTGTTTGCCGCGCTGGCGTTGAACCCCGCGCGCCGGTTGGGCCTGCCCCAGGGGCGGTTGGCGGCGGGCGCCCCGGCAGATTTGATCGTGTTTGATGCCAACGCCCCCTTTGTGATGGATCGCTTCACCTTGCTGTCGAAATCAAAAAACACCCCCTTTGATGGCGCGCGCATGCAGGGCAAGCTGGCCGCAACCTATGTGGGGGGGCGCTGCGTGCATGGGGGGTTGGGCGCATGATTGGGTTGCCTGAAATCACAACCACCCCTGCGCTGTTGGCCCTATGGGCGGGCTTGGGCTATGCGTTGGGGTCTGTGCCCTTTGGTCTGGTGATGGCGCGGCTGTTTGGCTTGGGCGATTTGCGCAAAATCGGATCGGGAAATATCGGCGCCACCAATGTGCTGCGCACCGGCAACAAACTGGCCGCCGCGCTGACGCTTTTGGGGGACGCTGGCAAGGCAGGGCTGGCGGTGCTGCTTGCGCGGGTCTTTGCCGGCGAAGATGCCGCGCAATTGGCTGGTTTGATGGCCTTTGCCGGCCATTGCTACCCGGTTTGGCTGGGCTTTCGCGGCGGCAAGGGTGTGGCCACGTTTTTGGGCATGATGTTGGCGCTGAACCCCGTGTTGGGCGCCGCGCTTTGCGCCACATGGCTGGCCATTGCCGGGGTGGTGCGCATTTCATCGGCATCGGCCTTGGGGGCGGCGGCGCTGTCGCCGCTTTGGGCGTGGGGCTTGGGCCAGCCGCAGTTGGCGGGCTTGGCCTTGGCGCTGGCGGCCTTGGTATTTTGGACACACCGCGCCAATATCGCGCGGATCTGGGCCGGAACCGAGCCAAAGATGGGCCGCAAATAGCACCCGTGCCTTAGCGGCCCATCGCCTGCCCTTCGCGGCGCGGATCTGCCGCGCCCAGCCAGCCCGTGCCATCGGGGGTGCGCGAAATCACGTGCAGGCCAGAATTCAGCGGCCCTATCTTTACCTCGTAGCCCAAGGCCTGCAACGGGGCGGCCATGGCCTCGGCGGCGGTGCCCTGTTCCAGCTCGAATGTGTCAAAGCGGTTTAGCATATGCGGCATCGCCACGGCCTGCGCAGGCCCCATGCCCCAATCCAGCATCGCCACCAAGGTATTGGCCACGAACGGAATAATCCGGCTGCCCCCCGGGCTGCCCAAAATCAGCACCGGCACGCCCTGCCGCAGCACGATCGTGGGCGCCATAGACGAACGCGGCCGCTTACCCGGTGCCACCGCATTGGCAATGGCGCGCCCATCTTGATGGCTGCGAAACGAGAAATCCGTCAGCTCGTTATTCAACAAATATCCGCGCACCATCACCCGGCTGCCAAAGCCATTTTCGATGGTGCTGGTCATCGACAGCGCGTTGCCATAGCCATCGACGATCGAGATATGCGTGGTCGAGGGCAGTTCCAGCGCCTGATCATCGGCCCAATTCAGGCTGTGTTGAAACCGCGGCTGTCCGGGCTGCACCTGTTCGGGGGCCAAGGCCTGCGGGCCCACCATCAGCCCCGCGCGCGCCTGCAGATAGGCAGGCTCTAGCATGCCTTGGGCGGGCACGGGCACAAAATCGCTGTCGGCCACATAACGCCCCCGATCGGCAAAGGCCAAACGACTGGCATCGCCCATCCGCCGCCATGCCTGCACATCTGTGGGCGGTGGCAGCGCCGGGCCTTGGGCCAAGGTGCCCAAAATCTGCCCCACCGCCAAGGCCCCCGAACTGGGCGGGCCCATGCCGCAAATCTCGTGCCCGCGGTAGGGCAGGCAAAGGGGGCTGCGGTCTTTCACGCGGTAGATGGCCAGATCCAAGGGCGCCAATAGCCCCGCAGGGCTGGCGCCCTGCACCGCAGCCACGATATCGCGCGCGATGGCGCCGGTATAAAAAGGCGCCGCCCCTTCGCGGGCCAAAAGGCGCAAGCTGGCTGCATAGTCGGGGTTTTTCAACCGCGCACCCGCAGCCAAAGGCTGGCCATCGGGCACAAAATACCGCGCGGTGCCCGGCTGGCTGGCCAAACGCGCCGCATCGCGCGCCACCGCCGCGGCCAAGCGCGGCGATACGGAAAACCCATCTTCCGCCAGCGTGATTGCCGGTTGAAACAGCCCCGCCCAATCTGCCTGCCCCCAGCGGCGGTGCGCCTCGGCCAGCAAGGCGGGCGTGCCCGGCACCCCCACCGAGCGCCCCCCGACCACCGCATCGAAAAACCCCATCGGCGTGCCATCGGGGTGCTGAAACAGCCGCGGGGTGGCCGCCAGAGGCGCGGTTTCGCGCCCATCCAGCGTGGTGATCTGGCCGCTTGCAGCATCAAACCACAGCAAAAACGCCCCACCGCCCAAGCCCGAGCTTTGCGGCTCGACCAGCCCCAAAACCGCCTGCACCGCCACCATGGCATCGGCCGCTGTGCCACCTTGCGCCAGCACATCGGCACCTGCCTGCGCGGCCAAAGGATGGGCGGCCACCACCATATACTGGGCCGCCTGCACCTGCGCGACATCGGCTACCGGGGCTTGGCCCCATTCGGGCGCCACCGCATCAGTGGCCTGCTGGCCCCACAACGGCGTGGCCAACAGCGCCAGCAATCCTGCCCACAGCCCCCGCATGGCCCGACCTACAACATGGCCGGCACCACCTGATCGGGCGGGCGATGGCCATCGGCAAAGGTTTTGATATTGATGATCACTTTCTCGCCCATCTCGACACGCCCCTCGCGGGTGGCCGAGCCCATATGCGGCAACAACACCACATTGGGCAATTCGCGCAGCCGTGGGTTTACGTCGTGACCATGTTCGTAAACATCCAGCCCCGCACCGGAAATCTCGCCCGCGCGCAGGCCGCGCGTCAGGGCGTTTTCGTCGATCACCTCGCCACGGCTGGTGTTGACGATCACTGCGTCTGGCTTGATCAGTTTTAACCGCCGGGCGTTCATCAAATGAAAGGTCGAGGGGGTATGCGGGCAGTTGATCGAAATCACATCCATCCGCGCCACCATTTGATCCAGGCTTTCCCAATACGTGGCCTCTAGCGCCTCTTCGGTCTCGGCGCGCAGGCGGCGGCGGTTGTGGTAATGGATCTGCATACCAAAGGCACGCGCACGCCGGGCCACGGCCTGCCCAATGCGCCCCATGCCCAAAATGCCCAAGCGCCGCCCGCCAACGCGCCCCCCCAACAGGCTGGTGGGCGACCACCCTTGCCATTGCCCCTGTTGCATCATTGCCAAACCTTCGGGGATACGGCGCGTGACCGCCAAAATCAGCGCCATGGTCATATCGGCGGTGTCATCTGTCAGCACACCGGGGGTGTTAGAGACCAAAACACCCCGCTGGCGGGCGGTTTGCACGTCGATATTGTCAACGCCCGCGCCATAGTTGGCGATCAATTTCAGCTGCGGGCCTGCCTGCCCCAACATGCCTGCATCGATCTGATCGCCGATGGTGGGCACCAAAACATCGGTGCTTTGCATGGCTTCTACCAACTCTTGGCGGGACATCGGCGTATCATCATCGCGCAAGCGCACGTTGAACAACTCTTTCATCCGGGTCTCGACGACCTCGGGCAAGCGTCGCGTGACAACCACACTCAGACGTTGTGACGGCATTCGATCCTCCCACATCTTTTCAAATCAGGCTTTCGCTGGCATGGTGGCGGATGAATGAACGGGGCACAAGAACCCCAGCCGAAAAACTGGGCTTGAGCGAAAGCAAAACCATATGAATGCGACGATATTCAGTGCCCTTTTGTGCCTGTTGATGACCAGCACCGGCGTGGTCATGGCGCAAGAGCGGGGGCCAGTGACCAACTTGCCATTGCCGCGTTTCGTGTCGATGCGCGCAGCCGAGGCCAATGTGCGCCGCGGCCCCTCGCTGACCCACCGCATAGACTGGGTTTTCAAGCGCCGCGACATGCCTGTTGAAATTACCGCAGAATATGGCCATTGGCGCCGTATCCGCGACCACGATGGCGCAGGCGGCTGGGTGCACTATTCGCTGCTGTCAGGCGCGCGCACGGCATTGGTGACACAAAATATGCTGGCCCTGCGCGCCCGCCCCGAGGCCGATGCCAAACTGCAAGCCCAGCTAGAGGCCGGGGTGGTCGCCCGGATCGAAGAGTGCCGCCCAATCTGGTGCCGCCTGTCGGTCGAGGGGCACGAGGGCTGGGCAGAAAAAACCAGCTTTTGGGGGGCAAAGCCCGGCGAAACCTTCGAGTAACGCCACAGCACAAGAATCAGCGCAGCCATTGGGTGCCAGAACCGCCCGGATCAGGGGCCAAATCTGCCACCGCCCTGCAGCGCAGCGCGCCCCCACCCCCCAGCAAAAACAGGGGCTGCAAAAAGAAACGCAAGCAGATGCATTTTTTCGCAATTCCACACTTGAACCTGCGAAAACAACCGAGTAATCAACACGCCACGTTGGGGTGTAGCCAAGTGGTAAGGCAACGGTTTTTGGTACCGCGTACCGTAGGTTCGAATCCTACCACCCCAGCCACTTTTTCCTGAAATCGACACCCCACAGATGCACCCATCACAGGTGCACCGAATAGGGTTTGGTTGAGGCTTTGGTTGGCCCATGCAAAACCATGCCCGCCACGGGCCGTGCCAATGGCGGGTGCCCGGCGCAGGCCTGGGCCGATTTGGCGCTTTGCTATTGGCTAAGGGCGGTATCCAGCGCACGGCCCAGTTTTTCGACCAATTCGGCGATTTCAGCTTGGCTGATAATAAAGGGCGGGGCCAAAAGCACATGATCGCCTTGCACCCCATCAATCGTGCCGCCCATCGGGTAACAGATCAACCCCTCGGCAAAGGCTGCGGCCTTGATCTTGGCATGCAGTTTTCGGCTGGGCGCAAAGGGTGCCTTGGTGTTGCGGTCAGCCACCAGCTCTAGCCCGCGAAACAGGCCGCGCCCGCGAATATCGCCCACATGCGGATGCTGGCCAAACGCCGCTTCCAAGGCAGATTGCAGCGCCTCGCCTTTTTGGCGCACCTGTTCTAGAAGATTGTTGTCCTCAATCTCGCTTAGCACCGCATTGGCCGCTGCCGCAGCCATAGCGTGGCCCATATAGGTGTGGCCATGCTGGAAGAACCCACTGCCGGCGGCAATAGCGTCGTAAATACGGCCCTGCACCAACAAGGCGCCAATGGGCTGATACCCCGCGCCAAGCCCCTTGGCGATGGTGATCATATCGGGCGCCACGCCATCCTCGGCGCAGGCAAACAAATGCCCCGTGCGACCCATGCCGCACATCACCTCGTCAAAGATCAGCAACACGCCATGGGCATCGCAAATTTCGCGGATGCGCTGCAAATACCCCGGCACAGCGGGCACGGCGCCAGCTGTGGCGCCCACCACAGGCTCGGCCACGAAGGCCATGACCGTTTCGGGGCCTAGGCGCTGAATTTCGGCCTCTAGCTCGTTGGCCACGCGTTGCCCATAGGCATGCAGGCTTTCGCCCGGCGCTTGGCCGCGATAGGCATAGCAGGGTGCGATATGGCTGGTTTCGGTTAGCAGCGGCGCAAATTGCGCACGCCGCCATTCGTTGCCCCCCGCCGCCAGCGCGCCCAATGTGTTGCCATGATAGCTTTGGCGCCGCGCAATCACGCGGTGGCGCTGTGGCTGGCCAACCTCCATGAAATATTGCCGCGCCAGTTTCAGCGCCGCCTCTACCGCCTCGGACCCGCCCGAAACGAAATAGGCCCGCGAAATGCCCGCAGGCGCCGCAGCGCACAGCCGATCTGCAAGCCGCTCGGCGGGCTGCGAGGTAAAAAACCCCGTATGCGCAAAAGCCAGCTGATCCAGCTGTGCATGCAGCGCCGCGCGCACCTGCGCGTTGGAATGGCCCAAGCAACTGACCGCCGCCCCGCCCGAGGCATCAAGATAGCGTTTGCCATCTGCATCTATCAGGTAACAGCCCTGCCCCGCCACAGCCACCGGCATGGCGCCCGCGGTAGAACGACCAAAGACATGAGACATCTGCAGCTCCTTAAAAGGCGGGCACGGTTTGGCGCCGCCGTTGCGCAAAGATGACCAGCCCAAGCAACAGCAAGGCCGGGATATAGAATATTTCCTTCGCCGGGCGCGATACCGGCAGTTCCACCCGCGCCATCACCACCGGCTGGTCGCCGTAGAAATCGAAATTTTGGAAAGTTTCGAAAAACGGCGTGCCAACGAATGGCTCGAGCAAGGCGCCGGTGTCGGGGTCGTCCAAATCAAGGCCCGCCGCGCGCAGGCGCGCCACCGGGTCTGCCCCCGCAGGCAGCACCACTGGCACGGTTTGGCGTAGCAGCGTATCGGGCTTGTCAAAATCTGGCCCCTCGATCACCACCCGCAGCTCGTGGCCCGGGGGCAAAAGCGCCAGTTCCGCCACGGCCTGTGGCCCACTGAAATAGGCATAGGGCGGAATGGCGCGATCCAGCCAAAACCCCGGCCGCAACAAGGTCAGCGCCACCAGCAGCAGCGCTGCGGTTTCCCACCAGCGGCTGTGGGTCAGGAAATAGCGCTGGGTGGCGGCTGCAAACAGCAGCATGGCGATGGCCGCAACGATGGCGATGAACACAGCGCGCAGCGGCCCCACATCGATCAACAACAGTTCGGTGTTGAAGATAAACAAAAATGGCAGCAACGCGGTGCGAATATCATAGGCAAAGCCCTGAATGCCGGTTTTGATCGGATCGCCCTGCGATATGGCCGCCGCCGCAAAGGCCGCCAAGCCAACAGGCGGCGTGTCATCGGCCAGAATGCCAAAATAGAACACAAACAAATGCACCGCCACCAAGGGCACCACCAGCCCCGATTGCGCCCCCACCTGTACGATGACCGGCGCCATCAGCGACGAAACAACAATGTAATTGGCCGTGGTGGGCAGGCCCATGCCCAAAATCAGGCTCATGACCGCCACCAAAAGCAGCATGGCCATCAGGTTGCCACCAGACAAAAACTCGACGAATTCGCCAATCACCTGATGCGCCCCGGTCAGCGACACGGTGCCCACAATCACCCCCGCAGCCCCCGTGGCCACGCCGATGCCAATCATGTTGCGCGCACCCGCGATCATGCCTTGGAAAAACTCTGCCCCACCGCGGGCAAACCCCGCCCGCCATGCAGGCTGGCCCCGCAACGCCCCTTTCAGCGGATGTTGTGTCAGCACGATCACAATCATCACGCTGGTGGCCCAAAAGGCCGACAGGCTGGGCGACAGGCGCTCGACCATGATGTTCCATACCAGCACCACGATGGGCAAAAGAAAATGCAGCCCCGTCACCGCCACGCTGCCGGGGCGGGGCAGCGGCTGGTCTGGGTCCAGCTCGGCTGGTAGATCGGGGAATTTTGCCGCGATGGCAATCAGCACCAAATAGGCCAGCCCCACCACCAGCGCACCGGGCGCCGGCAGCAGCCCCTGCGCCCAGCCCAGCGCAAATTTCACCCCAAAGGCCAGCGCCGCCATGGCCAAAAAGCCAAAAAGCGCCCCCGACAAGCGCCGCAGCAGCCCATGGCGGGCTGGCACGCGGGCCACGCCCTGCAGGCCCAGCTTCAGCGCCTCAAGGTGCACGATATAAATCAGCGCCAGATAGGAAATTGCGGCGGGCAAGATCGCGTGTTTGATCAATTCAGGATAGCTGACGCCAGTGAATTCCGAGATCAAAAACGCCGCCGCCCCCATCACCGGCGGGGTCAATTGCCCGTTGGTAGAGGATGCCACCTCGACCGCGCCGGCGCGTTCGGCGCTAAAGCCCGTGCGCTTCATCAGCGGTATGGTAAACGTGCCCGTTGTCACCACATTGGCGATGGACGAGCCAGAATACAGCCCCGACGCCGCAGAAGCCACCACAGCCGCCTTGGCAGGCCCCCCGCGCAAATGGCCCAAACCGGCAAAGGCCAGCTGCACAAAGTAATTGCCAGCCCCCGCTTTTTCCAAAAACGCGCCAAAAAGCACGAATAAAAAGATCATCGAGGCGGCAACGCCCAGCGCCACGCCGAAAACGCCCTCGGTTTGCATCCAGTAGTGCCACAGCGCCTTGCCAAACGAGGCGCCTTTCCACTGAATGGCCTCGGGCAGCATGGGGCTGTGGCCAAAAAAGACATACAGAACAAAGACCGAGGCCACGATCACCAACGGCAAGCCCAAGGCGCGATAGACCGCAATGCCAAGGCTTAGCATCCCCATGACAGACACCACCAAATCAGTGGCTGTGGGCAGGCCCGCCCTGTCGGCAATGGCAGATTTGTTGATCAACAAATACAAACAGCTTCCCGCGCCCATCAGCGCCAAGACCCAATCAAACGCGGGCACGCGGGCACGCTGCGCGGGGCTGTTTTTGAACAAAGGAAAGGCAATCATCGCCAAAACCAGCGCAAAGGCCAGATGGATTTGGCGCATTTCGTGGTTGTTGAACACGAGGTTCACACCCAGATTTTGGCTTAGCCAAAAGGGCACCGCCGAGGCCATATAAAGCTGAAAGGCCGACCAGCTGAACGCCAGCGTCAAAAACACCCGCGCCGCCCAACCATGCGGCGTGCGGGCGCCGGTTTCTACCGTTGCCACCAGTTCTTCTGCCGCGCTTTGTGCCTTGGCCATAAAGCCCCCTTTCCAAAAGGCCCCGCGGATATGCCGCGGGGCCTGTCAGTTTTGCCAGGTGGCCCGGCTTATTTCCAGCCGCGTTCTTTGTAGTATTTCATCGCACCATCATGCAAAGGCGCCGAGAGGCCATCGGAAATCATTTCCGCCTCTTTCAACGCCGAGAAGGCAGGGTGCAGCTTTTTGAAATCTTCAAAGTTTTCAAAGACCGCTTTGACCACGGTATAGACCACTTTTTCCGAAACATCGGTCGAGGTGACAAAGGTGGCGCCCACACCAAAGGTGGTGGTTTCGCCATCTGTGCCCTTATAGGTGCCGCCCGGAATCGTGGCCACGCGGTAGAAGGGGTTTTCGGCCACCAGCTTGTCGATCGGGGCGCCTGCCACCGATACCAGCGATACGTCACAGGTGGTTGCGGCCTCGGTGATGGCGGCGGCGGGGTGGCCGATGGTGTAGATCATCGCGTCGATCTTGCCATCGCACAGCGCCTGCGCCATTTCGCTGCCCTTCAATTCGGCGGCCAGCGCAAAATCGCTCATCTGCATGCCAAAGGCATCCATCACCACTTCCATCGTGGCGCGCTGGCCCGACCCGGGGTTGCCAACGTTCACTTTTTGGCCTTTCAGCGCCTCGAAGCTGTCAATGCCGCTGTCTTTGCGCACCACCAGCGTAAAGGGCTCGGGATGCACCGAGAACACCGCGCGCAGGCCCTCGAATGCGCCTTGGTCGGCAAATTTCGAGGTGCCGTTATAGGCGTGATACTGCCAATCCGATTGCGCCACGCCGAATTCCAACTCGCCCGCGCGCACGGTGTTGATGTTGTAAACCGAGCCGCCAGTGGATTCGACCGAACAGCGAATGCCATGCTCTTTGCGGTCTTTGTTCACCAGCCGGCAAATCGCGCCGCCAGTGGGGTAATACACGCCCGTCAGACCGCCGGTGCCGATCGAGACAAATTGCTGTTCGGCAAAAGCCGGTGCTGCGGCCAACGCGAATGCGGCGCCAATGGCAAAGCTTGTCAGTTTCATCGTGGTCCTCTCTGCTGAATTTGGATTGGTGACTTGGACAATAATACAACTGTGATATTTTCTGGCATAAAACAATGCAAACGATTTATTTTGCGCATATAGGCCCACCAGCCCAAAGCACTGGGCCATGGCCAAAAGGGGGCGAGATGAGCACAGAAGACGCGCTGCAACAGCAGCTGGCCACAGTGGCGCGGGATGCCCCGCCAAAACTGGCCAGCTTTGCCCTGTGGCTGATTGATCATTTGCCAAACGTTGCCTTCAGCTCGATCCGGGGGGTGGCGGCGCAGGCGGGCACCAACCCAAACACCGTGACCCGGCTGGCGCAAAGGTTGGGGTTTGCAGGCTTTGATGCCTTTCGCGCCGAGGTGCGGCAGGCGCTGGCCCCCAGCACCGCCCCCTATGGCCAACGCGCCCAAGCGCTGCGCAATCGCCCCGGCACCGAAATCTGGGATGAGGCGCTGCAAACCAACCTTGAAAACCTTACCAGCTTTTTCCAGCCCAGCGGGCTGACCCGGCTGGAAGACTGCATCGACCCCCTGCTAGGGGCGCGGCGGGTGCATGTGGTGGGGGTGCGCAGCTGCCTAAGCGTGGCGCATTATCTGGCCTATGCCGGCGCCATGGCCTTTGACAATTTTGCCGAATTTCCCGCCATGCCCGGCGCGATCATGGACCAGATGTCTACCACCACCGCAGATGATATCGTGGTGGCCATCACCTATGCCCATTATTCCGCCGAAGTGGTGCGCGCCTGCCAAGTGGCGCGCATGCGCGGCGCACGGGTGCTGGCCATCACCGACAGCCATGCCAGCCCCATCGCCGAAGACGCGTGGCAAGTGCTGAAAATCCCCATGAACGGCCCGCAGCTGATGCCCTCGCTCAGCACGGCATTTGTGGCGGTTGAAGTGTTGCTTGCGGCCATGGCTGCGCGCTCGGACACAGCGGCGGACAACATTGCCAAACACGAGGCGCGGATCCGCGACTATGGCGGCTATATCGCAATGAAATAGCCCCGCCCGTTGACCGTTGGGTTTTGTGGCCCCGCCCCCGCTGCTATGCCTGTTGCAGGGCAAACCCTTCGGCCAGCCAGCCGGTAATGCCGCCTGCCATTATTTTCACCGGCCCCAAATGGGGTGTTGCATTGGGCTTTTCGTTCGCGCCTGCCCTTGGCTGTGTCAATGCACGAAATGCAGCGTGTCAAAGCTGCGGCGCCATTCGGCCACCTGCGGGGCAATGCTGGCATCCCCCAGACCTTGGGCAATCAACCGCGCCAGTTGGGGGGCGTCTTTTTCGGTCATGCCCCAGCGCACCAATTCTGGCGTGCCAATGCGCAGCCCGTTCAAATCGCCCGCCACCTCGGCCACTGGCAGGCCAATACCACAGGCCAAGAACCCCGCCCGCCGCAGCTGTTTCGAGGCCGCCTGCCCCCCACCATAGCCCGCCGCCAGCACCGCAAATTGATGCGACTGCGTGTGCCCATGGGCGCCTGCAAAAACCGGCACCCCTTGGCCCTGCAATTCTGCCGCCAAGGCCTGTGACATGGCAATCATGGCGCGGGCATAGGCCGCCCCATGATCGCGCCAATCCAGCATGGTAACCGCCAAGGCGGCGGTTTTTGCGGCGTCGAAATTGGCGGTCATGCCGGGAAAGGCGATATGATCCAGCGCTTGGGCGATATCGGCATCATTGGTCACAATCAGCCCGCCGGCCGGGCCGCCCAAGCTTTTATACGTGCTCATGGTCATGAAATGCGCGCCCTCGGCCAATGGGTTTTTCCACGCACGGCCCGCGATGATGCCGCATTGATGGGCGGCATCAAACATCACCTTGGCGCCCACTTCGTCGGCGATGGCGCGGATCTGGGCCACCGGGTGCTCGAACAGGTTCAGGCTGCCGCCGATGGTGATCAGCTTTGGCCGCTCGGCCAAGGCCAGCTGTCGCAGCGCGTCCAGATCAACGCTATAGCCCGCCACATCCATCGGCGCAGGCACGCTGCGCAAGCCATAAAGCCCCGCACAGCCCGCGCTGTGGTGGGTCACATGCCCACCAATGGCGGCAGGGGGCGCGATAATGGTATCACCGGGTTTGCAGGTGGCCATAAAGCCATAGAGATTGGCCAATGCCCCAGAGGGCACGCGGCATTCTGCATATTTGGCCTGAAACACCTGCGCGCATAGCGCGGCGGCGATCACTTCGATCTCTTCGATCGCCTCTAGGCCCATTTCGTATTTGTCGCCCGGATATCCCAACGAGGGCCGCGACCCGATGCCCGAGGCCAGCAGCGCCTCGGCCTTGGGGTTCATGACATTGGTGGCAGGGTTTAGGTTGAAACAGGTGCGTTCGTGAATGTCGCGGTTTTCCTCGGCCAGATCAGCCAGCCGCGCCATCAGCGCCAAGGATGATGCGCCCCCCGCCCCAGCTGCGATTGTTTGCACCAAATCTTCGCTGTGGGCTGGAACCCAATCTCTGCGTGCCAAAACCATTCTGTCCCTCCGTTTTGCCGCGCAGTTTGGCAAGCTGCGCGCAGAATGCAAGCTGCAAGCCATGGCACAGCTGGCAGGGCCCCGGCGGGGCGGCGGCGGCCGCCGGCGCGCTGTTTTAATCGGGCTCGGAAAACGCCTCTTGCGCGCGCAGCAGGGGGTGGAACAGATATTGAAACACCGTGCGCCCAGTGCCACCAATTGCTGCACCGCGTTGGCACGTTTTCCAGCAACAGCCGCTCGCCGGTGTAAAATTCGACAATCTCGGGCATGT
>Ga0181606_10003918_pt1 | contig 12512 bp, 9 predicted proteins | sample 041ome_10_FD_132994 | JGI IMG/M metagenome (GOLD analysis project Ga0181606, IMG submission 132994) | Coastal salt marsh microbial communities from the Groves Creek Marsh, Skidaway Island, Georgia - 041412US metaG (megahit assembly) | ecosystem: Environmental > Aquatic > Marine > Intertidal zone... | reverse complement strand
TGCAACCTATTTGTATTAATTGCCTATGTTGAATGGCTTGAACAAAGTGAGCAGCTTCTAGCAAAGAATCAGGTGTGCCTGCATCCAACCACGCGGTTCCTGCATCTAGAAGGATAACCTCTAATTTATTTTGAGCAAGGTATAAATTGTTTAAATCTGTAATCTCTAATTCGCCTCGATCAGAAGGTTTAAGAGATTTTGCAAGCCCACATACAGATTGATCATACACATATAATCCAGTTACAGCATAACTTGATTTTGGAAATTTAGGCTTTTCTTCAATCGATACAACTGATTTAGCTTCATCAAACTCGACTACTCCATATCTTTCAGGATCTTGAACTTTATATGCGAAGATTTTTGCTCCATTTGTTTTTGTTGAAGCTTGTTTTTTAAGTTGCTCAGTAATTTGATTGCCATAATAGATATTGTCTCCAAGAATTAATGTTACATCATCTGAGCCAATAAATTTTTCACCTATTATAAATGCTTCAGCTATTCCATTTGGCACATCTTGCGATTCATAAAAAATTTTAATACCAAGGTCTTCTCCATTCCCAAGTAACTTTTTAAATAAATCTATGTTACTTGAGGTTGAGATTATTAAAATTTCATTAATACCAGCTGAGAGTAAATTTGAAATAGGGTAATAGATTAGAGGCTTATCATAAACTGGAAGTAGTTGCTTGGAAACGCTAATTGTTGATGGGTGGAGTCTTGTTCCCAAACCACCGGCTAGTACAATCCCTTTCATAAAAATTTTACCCTTTTAATTATTTAATTTTCTTTTTACCCATTCATTATTTGCTATATACCAATCTATTGTTTTTGGTATACCTTTTGAAAGCTCATTTTTTGCAAAAAATCCTTTTGTATTTGAAATACGTTTAGAATCAATTGCATACCTAAGATCATGACCCAATCTATCTTCAACAAATGTAACCTGCTTAAAGTAAGATTGAGCTTTAGGCAACTTCTCATCAAGATATTGACAAATTATTTTTGTAAGATTGATATTAGACATTTCTTGATTTGCACCAATAGTGAATCTATTAAATGATTCTTCAGAATCTGATGCAAGTATCAAGGCGTCAGCATGATCGTCGACATGTAGCCAGTCTCTTATGTTAGTTCCATTGCCAAATATGGGAATAGGCATGTTATTTATTGCATTATAAATAATTTTAGGGATAAGTTTTTCAGGATTTTGCCATGGACCATAATTATTTGAACAATTAGTGATTACTGATCTCAATTTATAGGTTTCATTCCATGCTCTTACCAGCATATCAGAACTTGCTTTAGATGCAGAGTATGGTGAATTAGGTTTATATGGAGACTCTTCATTAAAAGGTTTTTCGTTGAAAGAGAGCGTTCCAAAAACTTCATCAGTAGAGACATGCAAAAATAGAAGATCTTTTGGCAGCTGTTCTTTACCAATTTTTAATGATTGCAATATGTTAAATGTTCCAATTATATTTGTATTTATAAATTCAGATGGGTTTTCAATAGATCTATCTACATGACTTTCAGCAGCAAGATGAAAAATTTTATTTGGCATAAATTCCATTATTGATTTGTAAACAGCATTGTAATTAGCAATATTTATTTTCTTGAATTTATATCTATCTTCTTTTTCCCTTCCTTCAAGTGATTCGGGCATTGATGCGTATGTACAGCTATCAATATTTAGAATTTCATAATTAGTAGTATCAATTAACTTTCTGATTAACGCAGAACCAATAAACCCTAAACCACCTGTTATTAAAATTTTCATTTAAAAATAATACCTAAAGAATCTAATTTTTTTGCTTTTTTATCTTTTTCCGATAAAGCAATTATGTCTATAGGACATGGAAGTTCTATGCCAAGCTTTTCATCAAAAACTGACAGAGATACATCGCTTGCGTGATTATAAGGATTTGAAACTTTATAAGAGATTTCACAGTTATCCTCAAGGGTTAAAAAGCCATGAGCAAAACCTGCAGGTATATAAAGCTGCTTAAAATTTTGCGCTGAAAGAGTAAATTGCTTGTGCTGAAGGTATGTTGAAGAATTTCGTCTTAGATCCAAGGCAATATCTAAAATACTTCCTTTAAGGACTCTAATCAGTTTTGCTTGCTCGAAGGGAGGTTTTTGAAAGTGCAGCCCTCTAAAGGTATATTGTTTCTTGGTAAACGATTGATTCTCTTGAATAAAGTCATCGCCAACCCCTAGTTTTTCCATGTCGCTTTTTTGATATACCTCAGAAAAAAAACCTCTATTATCCTGTATTTTCAGAGGCAAAATCTCACATACGCTATTATTTAAATACCAGTTAGTAGAAAACTTCACGGTAGATGTCATATATAAATATCCTTTAAACTTTTGAAAGAATTTTTATACACTCTTTCATTTTTCAATATATCTTTCAGCGTTAATTAGTAAGTAACAAAAATTTTAAAATTGGTTGATGACCGAAATATAGCATTTTAGATAAGATTTCTATACTCAGATAACTGCTAAAAAATAGTTTTCAGTAACTAATCGGCCAATTTAACGGAAATGAATTATAAAAGATATCTTCATATAAATGAAATTTTTCCATATTTTTAAATTAATTTAAAATATAAATCATTATAAGTAGCAGCACCTTTTTCTAAGGAAAAATATTCATTTGCTATTTTCAAACATCTTTGATGCACCGTCTTTTCTTCAAGTATTTGAATGAGCTTTTTGATTTGATGTTCTGGTAACGTTTTTTCAAAATTATAAATTATCCCTACATCATACGTCTCTATAATATTCCTAATGTCTGAATTAAATGAATTGCAAATTATAGGGACTCCACAAGCCAAACTTTCACCAATCTTTGTTGGCATAGAAGCATTAATTGAAAAATTCTCTTTCAAATAAAAGCCCAAAAAATCAAATGAGGAAATCTCTTTCGATAGCTCATTACGCTGTACAAATTTAACTTCAAGTTTTATTTTTGAAAGAGTTCCCTCTGGAATAAATTTTGTAACCTCTTGTAAAGTTTTATTAGTCAGGACTTTTAAATGAATTTTTTGTTTAAAATTGCTTTGTAATTGAGAAATAAGTAATGAAAATTTTGAAAAGTCATATGCAGTATCAATAGAGCCAAGATAGCCAATAGTAAGAGAGTTATTTCTACGCACATTTTCCACTCTATAAAATTCATTAAAATCAACGCAGGTTGGTATAACCTCAATTAATGCATTGGGCGCATTAAAGTTTTGAATTATTATGTCCTTAGAGGCCTCAGTCAGTGTAATAATTTTTTGTGAGTTACCTATTAAGTATTTTTCCAGCCATTTGAAAAATATGTACTTATATGATTTCTTATTCCAATTCAATCGATCATGCTTTTCATCTGCCCAGAATCCTCTCATATCAAAAATGAGATTAAATTTGAAAAAAGTTCTTAAAATTGGAATAACAATGCCAGGCATATAGCTCCTAATATGAACTATAGCGATTCTTTTTTTAATAAAAATAAATAAAGGGGCCGCAATCAAATTAAAGATATTTATAACTTGACCAAGCCCAAATTTACCATTGTTATATTTATGCCTATACCAATGTATGTTTTGAACTTTGCATTTTTTTATTAATTTATTTAACTTAGCTGTGTTTTTTAGATCGGCTTCTTTTTCAAATGTAATGAGGTTAATGGAGTAGTCTTTGGATAGTTTTTCTATATATTTAAGTACCTGGGAGTATCCAAGGGGCTCCATAATCCCATCGATCGAAATATATAAAATCTGAGAGTTTACTTTATTCATATATAAATAAGCTTTTTGTAGTTTGCTGAGCTATATTTTTTATTGTGAAATAATAGCAAATTCTTTTCTATAGATTTAATTTATATTTACCATCAATTAGATTTTCATAATTTAATAATCTTATTATCTTTAATATTTATACATTCTTAAGTGTATAATATCTCTAATCAATGGGACACAATCATTATGAAGAAATTATTCTTAACTATTCTTTTTACATCCCCACTCATTTCAACTCCTATTTTTTCTCAGGAAAATGATCAGATTGCTAAATTATTAGAGACTTTAGAAGCTGGCGGTTCTGGTGGATCAATATCTAATAATGCAATGAAACCAGATGACCTTGGTTACAGATCATTTGTTCAAAATGAATTGCAAAATATATATTCACAAATTGATGCTTTATCAGAACAAGATAGAGAAGACATAACTTTTTCTGAAATTAATCAACAAAGAATTGAGTTAGCAACTTTATTATGCCAAAAAGATCAAAGAGCTTGTTTTTTAATTGATGAGTACCGCTCATACAAGTCTAAAAAAGACATACCATCAAGCATTGAAGAGCTTGAGTTATATGGGCAAGATATTTTTTCTGGATATTCGAACGACTTTAATTTCTATGACAGCCTACCTTTGCAAGATGATTATCAAATCAAGATTGGGGACCAGTTAAAAATACTTATTTACGGTGGATTTAACTTAGATGATGAATTTTTAGTAGATATGACTGGATCTGTATTAATTGGAGATATTGGGAAAGTGCAGATAGCTGGCCTAACTTTTAAAGAGGCTTCATTAAAACTACAAGAAACTATCAAGAACTCTTTTGCCGGGTCAGAAGCTATAATTTCATTAACTCAAATTAGGTCTAAACAAGTTTTTATTCTAGGAAATGTAAAAACACCTGGAACCTATGCATTGAATGCATTTGGAACTGCGTTAAATGGTCTAATTTCCTCTGGAGGTCTCGGTGAAAATAGTTCCTTGAGAAGCATTCAAATTATTAGAGCCAATCAAACAATTGCTACCATTGATTTATATGATTTATTAATAGATGGCAATGTCCAGTCTTCAGATTTTCTTTTAAATGATGGTGATTCTGTTTTAGTAGGAGGCTTAAAATCAAGCGCCTCAATTATTGGAGAGATTATCAGACCTGCAATATATGAGATAAAAGGAAATGAAACTCTAAGTGATTTAATTGAATTTTCTTTGGGCACTACACCTTTTGCAGATTTATCAAATATCTCTGTAGAAAGACTACTCCCATCAGGACAAAAAACTATAATTAATCCTGTTGATCTAGATAGTTTTTTAGTTCAGGATGGTGATCAAGTTATTGTAAATTCTTCAGAAGGCCAAACTTTAAACTCTATTTCTTTGATTGGTGCTATTAGAAATGCTGGTGAGTATTCTATTGATGGAAAAAAGTCACTAGGAGACATAATCAATATACAAAGAGATTTGCTCGATAATACTTACACAGGTTTTGCTGTGATTAAAAGGTTAAACTTTTCATCTAAGTCATATAGATTAATTACTACAGCTTTAACTAATCAATCTTACCTTCAAGCGCTTAATATTTATTCCGGGGATAAAGTTTATATTTTTTCCAAAGAAGATGTTCAATATTCCCAATCAATGGAGGTTTACAGCTATCTTGCTAGCAAAATGTCGAATTTGATGCCTCAAAAATCTTCAAATGATCTTTTGTATAATCAACTTTTAAATTCTAGTAATGTTGATTCCAGCAGCCTAGAGGATTCCTCTAAAATAGCGAGCAATGCAAATTCATGCTTATCCTCACTTGACGTGCTCACCACCTCACCAATTTCTAATCTGATTGAAGCAAAATTAGAGCTTTTCCCTTCAAATAAATTGTTTAATTGCACTCCACTTTTTCAGAGTAATAGTGAATTGCTTCCTATCTTATTGATAAATTCAGTTCCTGTAGTAGGCAATGTAAGATTTCCAGGCTTATATCCAACAGCAAGAGATCTTAATGCCCAAGATTTATTTAACTTTGCAGGCGGCTTCTTGCTGAGTAAACTCAATACTGAACCAATATTTGATATTGGCATAAGAGCAAGAGGTTTTGGATCATTCAAGTTTGAGGATTTAAAAGACCTAACAAATATTACTATGCTTAATTTAAAACTTGATGAAGAATCATCTGCAGCAAGTTATGTAAAGTTGGTTGGTGAATTTAATAATCCTGGTATATATGCCATTACCAAGAATACCTCTCTGGCTGAGTTGTATGAAAGGGCAGGAGGCTTGACCAAAAATGCCTATCCATTAGGTGGCATATTTACCAGAAAAAGCATTCAGAAAACTGAAGCTAAAGCTTTTGAGAGATCCAAGGCTGAGTTATCAGAAATTTTAGCCTCTGCCGTAGCAAGCGGTTATGTCAAGCAAAATTCCACTGATTTGGTTGGACTTATATCATTAATGACATCTCTTGAAAATGCAAATCCGATTGGAAGATTGGTAACTGAACTAAATCCAATAAAGATTAATGATAGTTTAGAGGATAATATTATTCTTGAAAATGGTGACACCATTTATATTCCTAAGATGCAAACAACTATAACCATTGTAGGACAGGTTTTAAATCCCGTTACAGTTCCACATAAAGTTGGCGCCACTTTTGATGATTATTTAGATCTTGCGGGCGGATTAAAAAAAGAAGCAGATAAAGGTAAAGTTTATGCTGTGCTTCCGAACGGAGAAGCCCTTCGAAGAAAAAGCGGTATTCACATTCCAGTTATACCTTATTTCCCATTTGAAAGATCCGATATACTTCCTGGAAGCACCATTGTTGTCCCAAGGAAAGCTAGACCGCTGGATTCATTGGCTCTAGTAGAGACAATAACCCCAGTTCTTGCAAATTTATCGGTGACAGCTGCTTCTATTGCTGCAATTTCTGATAATTAGTTCTAAGTTATGAGGTATTTTTTGATCCTCTTAACTTTGTGTTGTGTAATAGAAGAAGTTGACGCAAATATTTCTGATTATATATACCCTTACTATGATCAACCCTCATATTCCAATTATGGAACCGTGGGATTAATTCAAATGCCTTCTGCAAGATTGCATCAAGAAGGAACTATTGGTTTTACTTGGAGTCATGCAGAGCCATACTTACGCGGCTCAGTTATGGGTAATCCTTTTGATTGGTTTGAGGCCTCATACCAATATACTGATGTAAATAACAAGTTATATAGTGATTCTCCTGAATTTAGTGGCAGTCAGTCTTATAAAGACAAAAGCTTTGATGCTAAGTTTAGAATCTTCAAAGAAACAAGAATGATTCCGCAAGTCGCATTAGGCTTTCGTGATTTTGGTGGCTCATCTTTATTTGCATCAGAATTTATTGTTGCATCTAAATTAATTGGAAATTTTGATTTTACGCTTGGTCTTGGTTGGGGCACAATTTCAAACAACACTATATCTAATCCATTAACCAAATTAGATTCAAGATTCTCTGCCAGGGATCGAAATACCCAAGGCGATACTCAGGGTGGTGAAATAAATTATGGAACTTTTTTTGGAGGAGAAAAAGCTGGAATTTTTGGGGGTGTTGAAATTTTTCTACCAAAGCTTAAAGGAGTAAGATTAAAAATTGAGTATGATTCAACCAATTATGGTGTCGATGGGGAGGGATATGAGCCTGTCCCACAAGATAAAAATTTTAATTATTCATTTGTATACCCAGTTACTGAAAACTTTCATGTCAAACTAGGTTATATTAGAAATAATACTCTTAACTTTGGTTTTTCTCTCAGTGGTAACTATTCTAAAAGATCTACTGGTATTACTAAAAAAGACCCTCCACCAGTAATACCAAATGGCAGAGTTTTTAGAGAGGTTGTAAATGCAGAAAAAGCTGAATATCTTTATAAGTCTTCTTTAAAACTATTAACTGAAAATAAGATATTCTTACAGACTGCAAATGTAAGAAACAATAAGTATGAAATTACGTATGCACAATCAAAATATCTTAACACTGCCCAAGCAGTTGGAAGAATTGCAAATATTCTAGACCAAATTTCACCAGAAATAATCGAAGAATTTTCATTAGTATCTTTAAATGCTGATCAATCAATGTTTGCAGTTGATATACCTAGAGATCAATATCAATTATATAAAAAACAAAGAAAAGCAGATGCATTGTTAGAGGCAGTAAAAATATATCAACCAGATCCAAAGCAGCACTTAGAGCATGACTATAGACCTAGAACAAAATTACCAACAACTATATGGAAATTTTCTCCAGCAATCAGAAGTCAAATCGGGGGACCAGATGGATTTTATTTTGGAGACTTTTCTATAGCTTTTCATAGTGAGACTTTATTACGAAGGAATTTCAATATTTTAAGTGTTGCCTCTGTTGGATTATTTAATAATTTTGATGATTTAAAACTCGCATCAGATAGTATTCTGCCCCATGTTAGAACTGATATCGTTAAATATTTAAAAAACAGTGATAAATATCATATTACTAGACTGCAAGCTAATTATTTTATGAATCCATATAAATCAATATATGCAAAAGTATCAGCTGGTATATTTGAGCCAATGTTTTCAGGGTATGGCGGAGAAATTCTTTATAAACCATTTTATAAGAATTATGGAATTGGTGCTGAGATATGGAATGTACGTCAGCGGTCCTACAGACAGCTTTTTGGAAGCTTGGATTATAGTACTTTAACTGGCCATATAAATTTTTATTATAGAGAACCTATGACAAGAGTATTATTTCAATTAAAAGGTGGAAGATTTTTAGCTGAAGATTCAGGATTTTCTTTTAATTTCTCTAGAGAGTTTAAAAGCGGTCTAAACATGGGAGTTTTCTTTTCTCTCACTGACATTAGCAAAGCAGAGTTTGGTGAGGGAAGTTTTGATAAAGGTTTTTTCTTCAATATACCAATTCAAGTATTCTTTGATCAGTATTCTAGAGGATCCAGTGGCTTCGGTTTAAGACCTTTAACTCGTGATGGAGCCCAGCCTTTGACTGTAGCTCAATCTTTATGGAGCACTACAAATCAAGCCAGCAAAGATCAATTAATTTATGGATGGGATGGATTTTATGATTAGATTTTTTTTAATTTTATTTTCTCTTTCTGGTTGTGGAAATCTCCCTATTGCATATTTTCAAAATTTTTCTGAAGTTAATAATGTTATTTTTGGTTTTCCTGATTACAAAATAACAAAAGAAATTTATGATAATTATGATAATAGTTTTATGAAAATTCGTTTTGGCAGAGGGCCGCATGCAATTTTAGTGCTTGCTTATATTGAGGACGATGTATTCGAATGGGTTGGGGCTGATGATGTAAGAATTTTTACTGCGAATGGAAAAATAATACGCACCGTGGGATTACCACATAACTTTGAATTGCAAGATTACTCAACTAATAATTTTAAGCCCTCTAAAGCCTCATATGAGATAGTTAATTTATATAATCCAGATCTGTATTTAGCGAAAATGGAGAGTAAATTTTACATTAAAGATGATCAATTGAAAAAATTTGGCAATACTATCAATATCAACAGAATCACTGAAAGATTTAAAATAGAATCAATAGGATGGAGTGACAAGAATGTATACTATCAAAATACAGAAACTTTAGAAATTGAAAAGGCAGAGCAGAATATTCATCCAAGATTGCCAACTCTTAAAATTGAATACTATATTAAATATTAGGCAAAAAAAACCCATCTTAATGATGGGTTTTTTTTAGTAATGAACTTTATTCTGCTAATCTTGTTCTTGTCTCTGTTTGAATAACATCAGCAGTATATGTTTGATTGATTTCTTGTGTTTGAATAAAGTCTTGAATAATGTCTATCTCATAGTAAACATCCTGGACGATATCTTGATCAATGTTTTGAACGAAATCTTTCTCTAACAATACATAACCGTCATCAAGAACTTCAAGGATTCTGTAATTATTACCAAGGTCTGTTGTGTAATCATCAACACTGATGTTTCCTTCAGCCTCTAGATTATAGAATGCAGCTTGTTCTTCATAAGTCTGCCCTGGGTAGAAAACTGGGACTTCTTGCACAATATCTTGCACAATATCTTGATCAAATACCTGGACAATATCTTGTTCGAAAGTTTGTTCATAGTCAGTCACAAGGACGCCAGATGAACCATCTCCATCAACGATTGCAACATAAGGACTGTCAGGAGAACCATCGCTATTTGAATCTACCACATATGTTGATGTGACAGTATTAGTGGTAGTACTCGTATTTGTTGAAGTATTAGTGTTTGTGGCAGTAGAGGTATTAGTATTAGTTACATAACGGGCCAATGTCTGAGTTGTAGTATTAGTATTGGTGTTAGTGTTGGTGTTGGTATTTGGTAAATATACACCTGTAGTTGTAGCAGTAGTTGTGGCTGTATTGGTTGTCGTATTAACATTGACAACAGTAGGAACTACAACATCAACAGTATACGTTTCGGTTGGTGCAGGTGTAGGTGCAGGTGTAGGTGCAGGTGTAGGTGCAGGCGTAGGTGTAGGTACTGGTGCAGCACCACCTCCGTCACCAGAGTCCACTACAGCAGCAAGGGCAGCGGCTGCAGCAACAGCAGCAGCAATAGCTCCAGCACTCAATGAACCAGACGCTTCTTCTTTAGCTTCATCGCCCGCTGCTTTAGGAGAAGGTCCAGATGGATCTGGAGTATCAGTAGCTTGACCATATACGTTAGAGGAAATAAAGCTTCCAAGAAACGCAACCATCATTGTGAATGAGTTTTTGAGTGTTAGTTTAAATTTAGCCATAGTTTATACTCTTTAAAAATTTCTTAAAAATCAACAAATCCTATTTTCACTGAATTTATTGCTAATGTCTACTTTAAAATCTAAATAATTTTTAGTGAATTTTAATTAATAAAAATAATTTAGGATGTGCATATTAACAGTTTATTAATAGATTTTGTAAAAAAATTATAATTTTTTTTATACATTATTTTTACCAACCTATTATTAGCTACCCCTTTTAATCTAATAATATAGAAATGTTCTTTTTCATCTCTATTGTTTACCATCTTTTCTTTTAATATAAAATTAAAAACTAATAAAACTAAATATACTAATTTTTAAGAATATATCATTAGAAATTAATTTTCGGGATGTAGCGCAGCCTGGTAGCGCACCTCGCTGGGGGTGAGGTGGTCGTCGGTTCAAATCCGGCCATCCCGACCATTTTACGAAGATTTTTGAATCACCTCTTCAGCATACCAGTTTATTTCAGCCTTCATCCCCTCAAGAGTTCTTTCGTCTGGGCCACCTTCATATGTGTTTCTAAATGCAACAATTACCTCAGTAGCACCCAGCTCCTCTAATTGTTTAATTCCTTGAGGCGAATAGGCTGCTTCCCCCATTACTTGGAATTGATAATTTGGATGATCTAGTGTTCCAAACTCATCCCTATACTCATTTATTTGATCTATAAGTGTTTTTGTTTCCTCTAAACTTAATCCAGCACTTATCCAACCATCTCCAACTCTTGCGGCCCTTTTCAGGGCAAGTTTTGAGTGCCCTCCAATTAATATGGGAACTGGTTTCGTGGGTGCGGGGCAAAGCTTTAGCTCAGGAATATCATAAAACTCACCTTTATAAGCAAAGTATTCTCCATTCATCAAACCTTTTAAAATATCAATTTGCTCATCCATTCTTTTCCCACGTTTTTCCCACCTTTCTCCTGTGGCTAGGAAATCTTCATACCATGGACTCACTCCAACACCAAAATGAAATCTATTATTTGTCATAACTCCTAATGTTGTAACGAACTTAGCAGTTGTAACAGCTTGTCTAGGGGCCAGCTTATAGACAGATGTAGAAAATTCTAATTTATCAGTGACAGCTGCAATTGCTGGAATAACAGAGAATGGCTCCAAAAAGGGAACACCATCTAAGAATTCCCTGCTTCCGTCATCATTATAAGGATATGTGGAGTCACATTCTTTTGGGTAACATATGCTATCTGGAAATGTAATTGCATCAAAACCTGCAGCTTCAGCTTCCTTACCCAGCTCCAAGTAAAATGATGGATCGCACATTGATGGGTGATATGAAAAACGCATAATTATTTTCCTTCTGGTGAAATTTATTAGAAGACATATAATAACAACATAAAATTAATCTATATATAATGACAGCGTTGTCAAATTAAAAAAAAATAAATTTTGAAAAATCAGCCACCATCAAACCTTCACATTAGTGATCCTGAACTTAAAGAATGGTTAGATGCTTTAAAAAATATCATTGATGAGCAGGGCATAGATAGAGCCTCATTAATTTTAGGAAAACTAGCATCAAAACTAACAGAATCGGGAACTATTCCTAACTATAATTTAACTACTCCATTCAGAAATACAATCCCAGTCAATGAAGAAGCAAAAATGCCTGGAGATCTTTTTATGGAGCGAAAGATCAGATCTCTTATAAGATGGAATGCTTTAGCGATGGTTTTAAGGGCAAACAAATCTTCAGATGATTTGGGTGGCCACATAGCCACATTTTCTTCTTCTGCGACGCTATATGATGTTGGGTTTAATTATTTTTTTCAAGGATCAGCAGACGGCCAAGAGGATTTAATATATTTTCAAGGACATTCATCACCAGGAATTTATGCAAGAAGTTTTCTGGAAGGGTATTTTTCAGAAGATGATTTGGATAATTTTAGACGTGAGGTGAATAAACCTGGAAT
>Ga0181606_10003909_pt1 | contig 12527 bp, 10 predicted proteins | sample 041ome_10_FD_132994 | JGI IMG/M metagenome (GOLD analysis project Ga0181606, IMG submission 132994) | Coastal salt marsh microbial communities from the Groves Creek Marsh, Skidaway Island, Georgia - 041412US metaG (megahit assembly) | ecosystem: Environmental > Aquatic > Marine > Intertidal... | reverse complement strand
CGACGAACTCGGTGATACGTCTCCAAACCATACATCCCCGCCTCACGCTCGATTACTCGAACATGAGACTGCCAAATGGCGGGGTTTTACGCCGCCCGCAGCTGGATCATACCGCCGCTTCCGGGGATGGCTTTAAAGGCGCCCTTACCACTCTCAAACGTCAGTGTGAAGACCCCGTCGCCATCGCCGCCCGTGCGTAGCGTGCAAGTCTCGCCTTCTTTGGTCACACTCCAAGCTTTATGGGACCAGGATTGTTCGGCCACGGCTGCGGAGCTTGTGGCCATGAAGGCGATGGCAGCGGCGGCGATCAGGGTAAGGCGCATGGAGCGTTATTCCGGCAGTGGGTGGGCATCCAAATACGGCTGGTAGCTGTCCTCAACATCAATGCCGAGGGATGGCAGAATGCGGACGACGGCGCAGTAGAAGCCGATGGTGACGATGAGGTCTATCAGCAGGTCGCGCTGGAGATGCTCTTCGAGGTCTTTGAAGGTCGCCTCCGTCATCTCACCGCCCACCGCCATTTCGCGCGCACCCTTGAGGGCAAGGCGCTCGAGCGGGGAGAGGGACGTGGTTTCGCCAGCGGTCTCTGCCTTCAGCGCTTCAATATCGGCGTCATTCAGGCCGAAATCTTTGCCGATTTTGACGTGGTGGGACCATTCATAGGGGCTTTTGGCGAGCCAGCCGACTTGCAGGATCGCCAGTTCACGCACCCGTCCGTCCAGCTGTGAGCCATGGCGGATATACCCGCCGAGGCCAGACATCGCCTTCGCCGCACCCGGTGAATTCACCAGCGCGCGGAACAGATTGATCGGGCGGTTCAGGAGGGACTTGTGCTCCTCCGGCAGGTCATCAGCGTCCAGGTAGGGTACGCGGGCCATGGGGAGGTATCCTCGAGTGGTTATTGGTGTTGAGGAGGGTTGGGAGGTCGGCAGCCGGTTGATTCTGGGGCTGGCACCCCCCTCACCCTGCCCTTTCCCCCCGATGGGGAGCAAGGGTTCTTAAGCGGTTTTCGCCAGGTATTTGGTCACGGCGTCCAGCGCGCCGTCGCCATGGGGGATGCCCATATGCTTTAGCGTGACATCCACACCGCCAAGGGCACCGAGCAGCATGGGTTCGTTCATCTCCCCCATATGGCCAATGCGGAAGGCCTTGCCTTTGAGGTCTGCCAATCCACCGCCAAGGCTGACGTTGAACTTCTCCCGCGCGATGGTGCGGATCGCGTCCGGGTCCGTATCGCCGAGTGTGCGGATGCAGGTGATGGAGTTGGAGCGGGATGCGGGATCAATCGTGTTGAATTCCATTGCCTCGCCTTCGGACCATACACCGACAGCGCGCCGCGCGGCTTCACCCAGGCGTGCATGGCGGGCGATGATGTTGTCGATGCCCTCTTCGCGGATTTTCTCCATAGTCCGCATCAGGCCCCAGACCATATGCATGGGGGCGGTGCCGCAGAAGCGCCGGTACATTTCCAGCGCCATCCGGCTTTTCCAGGACCAATATTCCCGGTTCGCCGTGCATTTTTCTGATACTTCCATCGCCTTCGGGCCAGCCGCCGTGAACGACAGGCCAATCGGCATCATCAGGCCTTTTTGGGAGGCCGCGATAACGCAATCAACGCCCATTTCATCCATTTTCAGCTCATGACAGCCGAAGGATGCGATGGCATCCACGACCAGCAGCGCTGGATGGCCCGCCGCATCAATCGCGGCGCGGATGGCGCGGAGGTCCGTAACGGAACCGGTGCCAGTTTCCACATGGACGATCAGCACGGCCTTAATCTTGCGTTCTGTATCCCGACGCAGCGCATCCTCGACCTGCTGTGGGTCAATCGCACTCCGCCAGTCATTTGGAATTTCTTCCGCAGTGATGCCGAATGCCTTGATCATGTCCCGCCACACAACGGAAAACCGCCCCGTTTCCGGCACCAACACATGGTCACCAGGGGACAGGAGGTTGACGATGGAGGCTTCCCACGCGCCATGGCCGTTCGCGATATAGGCGAAGACCTCGCCCGTGGTCGCGAACAAGTCTTTCAGCTCACTGAACATCGCCGTCATGGTGGCGATGAATTCCGGCGTGGAGAAATCCTCCGCCGGGCGATGCATGGCGCTCAAAATATCGTCAGGGATATTCGTCGGGCCAGGCGTTTGCAGGAACATGCGGCCGGTCATCTTGGGGGACCTTTCCGTTTAGGGCGTTAGGGTAGAACGTTAAGAGCTGAGGCGACGCCACCAGCCGGACTTCGGCGGACCAGCGGGCTTCTCAGGCTCAGGCTCAGGAGCGGTTTCAGCGACAGGCTCCGGCGCAGCTTCCGCAGCGGGCTCTGGTTCTGGTGCGGGTTCCGGTTCTGGCGCGGGCTCAGCGACAGCTTCAACAGGGGCGGGTGCCGGTTCTGCAACTGCCTCCACTGACGCATCAGCCGGTGCGTCGACAACAGCTTCAGCGTCTGGCTGTGCACCTTCATCCGATATGGGGGCAGACTCAGCGCTTGCATCTGCAGAAGCTTGGGCTGTCTCGCCCGCCGTCTGGTTCTCACCATCGTTGGACTTCCGGTTGCGCCCACGACCACGACCCCGGCGGCGACGCTTGCGGCCACCGGATTCTTCGCCGTCATCACCATCTGCCTTAGGCGGAGCATTTGCGGCCCCGCCCTCAGTTTCTGGCGTTGCGGCATCTGCGTTCACATCCGCTTCGCCGTTTTCACCATTTTCGCCATTCCGCCCCCGACGACGACCGCCACGGCGGCCCCGACGACGGCGGCTGCCGCCATCCTCATCCGTATCAGTGGCGGCGTCAGGTGCGGCTGTGGCTTCTGCCGTTGCTGTCGCTTCTTCGGTGTCTTCAGCATTGCGGTTGCGATTTCGCCCACCGCGACCACGGCGACCGCCGCGGCCTTCTTTTTCGCCGCGATCATCCTTATCGCCACCGCGATTGTTGCGACCGCGACCACGGCCACGACCCTCATCACGGCCACCCTCGCGCGCTTCAGGTTCTTCCTGGCGTGCGGGCTTTGCTTCAGGTGCAGCAGCAAGTGCGCCGCCGCCTTCGCCCTGGCGGATGATCTCGGCCTTCCGCTCATGCGGTGCCATTTTATCATCCTGGTTGAACATAATGCGCACGCCGTAGCTTTCTTCGATGCGGGCGATGATGTCGCGCTTATTGTTCAGGATATATAGGATGCAATCCGTCGCTGCGGTCACGGCGATATCCGCGCCATTGCCTGCAGCATTGGCGGCGTCTTCAGCCGCACGCAACACGCCAAGCGCATTGCTTTCAAGTGAGCGAACCCGGCCAAGGCCGGCACAGCTTGGACATTCGTGGAAGCTGGTCTCGAACATTGATGGACGCAGGCGCTGCCGGGAGATTTCCATCAGGCCAAGCGGGCTCATCCGGCCCACATGCACGCGGGCGCGGTCAACCTTTAGGGCGTCTTTCAGCTTACGTTCGACGGCGGCATTGTTGCGGCGTTCATCCATATCGATGAAATCAATAACGACGATGCCGGCCAGTTCGCGCAAACGCAGCTGGCGTGCGACCTCAACGGCAGCTTCCTTATTCGTGTTGAGTGCTGTCTCTTCAATATTCCGCTCACGGGTGGAGCGGCCAGAGTTCACGTCAACCGCGACCAGGGCTTCAGTTTGGTTGATGACCAGATAGCCGCCAGATGGCAGGCGCACGATCGGGTCAAACAGCGTTTCCAACCGGCCTTCGACACCGTGTTTTTGGAACAGTGGTGTTGTGTCTTTGTACGGCTGCACACGCTTGGCATGGCTCGGCATGAGGGAGCGCATGAAGTCTTTGGCTTCGCGGTAAGCGCCGTCGCCCTGCACGGAAACGGAATCAATATCGCGGGTGTAAAGGTCGCGGATCGCCCGCTTGACGAGGCTTGCTTCCTCATAAATGAGGGCAGGGGCGGTCGAGGTCAGCGTTCGTTCGCGTATCTCATCCCATAATCGCAACAGGAATTCATGATCGCGTTTGATCTCCGCCTTGGTACGGCTCGTGCCGGCTGTGCGGACAATCGTCGCCATGCCCTGGGGCAGTTCCAGATCGTCGATGATGCCTTTGAGTCGCTTACGATCCTTGACGTCTGTGATTTTCCGGGAGACGCCACCACCCTTGCCGGTATTGGGCATGAGCACGCAATACCGCCCGGCGAGGGAGATATATGTGGTCATGGCAGCACCCTTGCCGCCACGTTCTTCCTTGGAAACCTGGACCAGCATGACCTGGCCGCGCTTCACGACTTCTTGGATTTTGTAGTGACGGCGCGGCTGGGTCTTCCGTGTATTGCGACGGCGGCGCGGTGTCCGCGCGGTGGGCTCGGCGTCCGTGTTGTCCTCGTCACTGGCATTTGATCCGCCAGAGGCGTCTTCAGTCTCGGCTGTCGGGTCCGCTTCTGGTTCAGCACTCGCTTCAGGTGCGGCACTGTCATCTGCTGCAGCTTCATCTGCTTCAGGAGCAGCTTCTTCGGCTTGAGGTGCCGCTTCAGCATTTGGTTCTTCAGAAGTTGGTTCTTCAGCCGCTTCTAATGGTTGCGCGTCTGAACTTGCCTCTGCCGCGTCTGCTTCCGCAGTCTCCACAGCGGCATCAGTCTTCTCAATTTTGTCTTCGGTGCTCTCAGCGGCCATCGCCATGGAGCGGCCATCGCCATTTTGACCAGCTTCGCCGTCATCATCGTCTTCGGTGTCGGCGCTGTCGCCGTTATCCTCAGTGGATTCCGCAGATGCTTCTACAGCATCGGCTTCATCTGAGGCTTCAACTTCTTCCGGGTCGTCGTCTGAGCCCTCATCGTCTGGGGCGTCGTCGTCTGAGGCGTCATCGGAATCAGCAGCGTTGTCTTCGGTAACGTCCACGGCTTCTGCTTCGATGACGTCATCCTCGTCGTCATCTTTTTCGTCTTCGACACGGTCAGCGCGCTCTGCGGCTGCGGCCTCAGCGATCGCTTCGCGGTCCGCTATGGGAATGCGGTAATAGTCAGGATGTATTTCGTTGAACGGCAGGAAGCCGTGGCGATTGCCGCCATAGCTTACGAACGCCGCTTGCAGGCTCGGCTCAACCCGCGTGACTTTCGCCAGATAGATATTGCCCTTCAGTGTGCGAAGGGATGACGATTCAAAGTCAAATTCTTCTAGGCCGTTAGGGCCTAGCACCACCACGCGCGTTTCTTCCGGCTGCGCGGCATCGATTAACATAGACTTGGACATTGGGGGTATTCTCCCTCGCGGGCCCTTCAGGCCGGCGCGGGCGCCTTAGAACTGCCGAGCCCAGCTGGGGATCGGATGGTTCAAACTGTATGAAAGAACGCAATTGTATCGGCGCTGGGCGCGAACGCTCCAACGCAAATTGCTGATATGGCCGATACCCGACGACTTGGGCGCGTCGAAGCGCGCTTGCCTTAAGGGGGGATCGATTGTGTCTTTCAACGACGCACATGCCGGAACGGGACTTCCGCAAGCAATTAGATGTGAAACTCAACAAGATTCGACCAATACGGCGATTTTCCGCCAATAAAGGCCTTCTTCAACGGCGCCCCCGCGCATGTCCGCCATATTTCGGGCGTTTCTGACTCGTTGCGGCAAGGGGGCGACACGCTAAAACATGAACCCAATTACCGCTTTTAGAGAGTGACCGCACTAATAACAATCAAAATCGACATAGGCCTTGCGCTGATTCGCCAGATTCTGCATTTTGACAGCGCTCTAACAACAGGGCGAATCATATTGATGCAGCGCGCTTTCTTCATTTTGGCGATCTTGGCTTTGGCCGTCTTGCAGGCAGCCGCGCCTCTGCCTGTCCAGGCCGATGTGCTGGGTGTGCGGGGGGCCGCGAAAGCGGGCGGTGCCAGGCTGGTTGTCGATTTATCCCATGCGGTCAATTTCCGGGCCTTCGCGTTGCAGTCTCCGGCGCGGTTGGTGGTTGATCTGCCGACAGGGGCATGGCGCGCAAACCCTGCAAGCCTTGCCGTTGCTGGCGTCACCGGGCTGCGCCATGGCCAATTCCGCCCAGATATTTATCGTTTGGTATTCGACCTGAAGCGCAGCAGCGCCATTCAGTCGGCGGGCCTGCTTGCGGCGGCTGGGTCCAGAAAGAACCGCCTTGTTGTGGACCTTACTTATAACAAGCATCCGCCTTCAAAAATTTACGGCAAGCTTCGCCCGAAACCAGCAGGACAGCCGCAGCGGCGGGCGCTGCCTAAGCGGATCATCGTGATTGATGCTGGCCATGGCGGCCAGGACCCTGGGGCCACAGGTGTCGGCGGCGTGATTGAAAAGCGGGTCAATCTAGCTGTCGCAAAAGAATTGAAACGACGGCTGGAGCGGCGGGGCGGTTATAAGGTCGTGCTAACCCGCAGCTCCGATATCTTCCTGCGCCTGCGTGAGCGGGTGCGGCGGGGCCGGAAAGCGAAGGCGGACCTATTCATCGCGCTGCACGCAGATTCCCATCCGGACCGTCATGTCGCCGGCGCGTCACTCTACACACTGTCCGAACGCGCCTCTGACCGGGAGGCTGACCGTCTTGCCCGACAGGCTAACGCGGCGGACTTAATCGGTGGCGCGCCGCTGAACGATGGGCCAAAAGAAGTCGTCGGCATTTTGATTGATCTGGCGCAGCGGGAGACGAAAAACCAATCCTCCGCCGCCGCAGACGATCTTTTGTTCGCCATGGCCAACACTGTACCGCTGCTCAATCGACCCAAACGGTCTGCTGGATTTGCGGTGCTTAAAGCGCCGGATGTACCATCGGTCCTGATTGAGCTTGGCTTTCTGTCAAATGCCGAGGACGCCAAGCGCCTTAACAGCAAAGCGGGCCGCCAGGAAATTGCAGAATCTATCGCATCAGGCGTAGTGCGGTATTTTGAAGGTGCCAACACGGCCCACACACAGCGATAGCGGCGACTTTGCTGGTTGCGGCTTAGTTCCCCGCAGGCTGCAGACTTTGCAAATAGGCCTCAATCGCTTTCACAACGACAGGCAATGCGTCGCTTCCAAATTGGGCGTCGGCACCGGGGATGGGGCGGACGCTGACGAATTGGTTTTTAACGGCGGACAAGCGCTTCGTGACGTCATCATTATCCGAAAGCGGGTCTGGGAGTAGGGCCAGCACGGGTGTTTTGACAGTGGCGAGGGCGGTTGGCGCGTCCCGCTTGGGCTCAACACCATAATAGCTGTTGATTGAAGTGCGGGTCGCAACGACGGAGCCGCAGTGTAGAAACGGCACATTGTCGATGTAGTCATCCGGTTTGAAGCTCGCGATCCGGGTCAACAGTGCGGCGATGCCATTTGTGTAGCGGGCGCGATACTCCAGATCGGCAGAGCGTGGCGTCCATCCGCTTGGTGCCAGGAGTATGGCGGCATTAACGTGCTTGCCGCCCGTCTTCGCCAGATACCAGGCAATCTGGGCACCGCCCCGGCCATGACCAACCAACGCCACTGGTCCCAGGCCTTCGCCCAGCAGCCAGTCTGCCCAGGCGTCAATTTCTTCAAGCGCATCCTCGTGGCGATGGCGATGGCGTTCATTGCATTCGAACGCGCTCATGCGTGCACTCACGCCGAGGCTTAGATTGATTGCAAGCGTACTAAGGCCTTGCGCCGCGAGTGCGGTTTGCAATTCCGTAATCAGCGTCGATTCAAAACCGCCAAGCGTGTCATGGACCAGTATGATTGTATCAAGGCCCGCACCCGGTGGGCGGACATGCCGAGCCTTCAGATCAAGCGCGCCATGGCGGATGGTTTCAATGATGGCACCTGGAGGGGCAGGGATATCGGCTGTAGCGGGGGATGCGGACAGCATGAGACAGGCAAGAACCAGCCCCAATCCATGCTGTAGTATCCACAGGCGCATCTGGTTTTTCGCCACCCTTGCCGGACCGCGAAGCGCGGCTGCCGGTATGCCAATTTCAATTGATCCCAGCCTATTTAGGCTAGCAATATGACAAGCTTATGGCGGAATCCTGCTTCGCGCTAGTCACGAGCGAGCATTGGGGCTTAATTTTTTGTCACTTCTCAGACATTTGCCACACGCCATCCCAGTCATCGGGTGGCGGGGTTTCCTGATAATAGCCGCAACGGCTTAGATATACTTTCGCTGGACCATCGCCAGGGCGGACATCCAGAACTTGCTGAAATGCTGTGCTGGCCGCTGCCCAATTCCGCGCCCTGAATTCTTTGATTGCGCGTTTGTATGGGTCCAGCATCGCCCGCACTGGATCACCTTCAAGCTGGGCGGCATGGTCTAGCGCCTCAAACATCTCCACCGGCGTTTCGCGGCCTTTAACGCGGATCAGGTCAACCGGGCGCACCAGGTGGTCATCTTTAAGGGCGGCGACCGTTGTTTCGGATAAAAGAATTCCGGCACCATAATGTTTGGTGGCGCCTTCCATGCGCGACGCCAGATTCACGCTGTCGCCGATGACCGTGTATTCCAAGCGTTTTTCTGACCCAATGCTGCCAGAAAGCACTTCGCCCGTCGCCAAGCCAATGCCGATATCAATGGGCTCCTGGCCACGCTCAATCCGGCGGGTATTCAGTTTGGCGAGGGCGAGTTTCATGTCCGTCGCCGTCGCCACGGCATCATCAGCATGACGGCCCGTTGCGATGGGCGCACCGAATACAGCCATGATTGCGTCGCCGATATATTTGTCGAGCACACCGCCGCGCTTGAAGATCACCTCCACCATGTCGGTGAAATATTCGTTCAGCAGTTCAACTACACCTTGGGCGCTCATGCCTTCCGCCAGTGAAGTGAAGCGGCGAATATCGGAGAACAATACGGTCGCCTCAACGGCTTCGCCGCCAAGTGCCATCGTGTTTGTTTCCAGCAACCGATCGACGACTTCTTTCGCCATGTAGCGGGACATCGCACCGCGAACGCGCTTCTCAGACGTGATGTCTTCAAACGCAAGGACGCAGCCAAGCGGCTCATCCTTAACACCACGCAGCGGCGAGACTGTCAGGTTGACCGAGACTTTGGTGCCGTCGGCAAGGCCGAAGTCCGCGTCGGCATGGTAATCGTCAGCACCGGTGCGGGTTACATAGTCAATGCTTTTGAGGATCCATTCATTGTGGGCACCAAATAGAGTATCAGCCTCACGCGGGGCATTGCTGGCTTTGGCCAGATCGAAGCCCAATATGCGCTCGGCTGATTCATTGGCTTTAACGAGCGCGCCATCTGCATCCAGTGTCACGACGCCGTTGGACAGGGATTTCAGGATGCCTTCATTGTAGTTCTTCAGGGACAGCACGTCTGAGAACAGCTGCGCGTTCTGTAAGGCGACGGCGAGCTGGGATGAGAATGCGCGCACGCGCCGCTCCTCATCCGGCCCAAATGGCCCACCGCGCTTGTTCAGCGCTTGCACCACGCCGACAGATGCGCCGTTACGGTCTAGGATGGGGGCGGCCAGGATTGAGCGGGTGTTGAACCCAGTCGCTTTGTCGACGGCTTGATTAAAGCGGGGGTCCGCATAGGCGTCCGGCACATTATCAATTTTGTGGCTCATGAACGCAGCGCCCGCCACACCAGCGCTGGTGGGAATGCGGATTTCTTTAACATTTCCACCGCTGGCGACGCGGGAGACAAGCTCGTTCTTGTCTGGGTCCAGCACGAAGATGGTGGCGCGTTCGCAGTCCAGCAGCTCCATGGTCGCATCACCGACACGGCTGAGCAGGCGGTCCAGGTCTAATTCTGAGGAGACCCATTCCGCCATTTCCAGCAGCTTTGTTTCATCCTGCTTGGCGCGCTCCAGCTGCTCATGCAGCCAGGCTTTCTCCAGCGCGGATGCCGCCTGTCGGGCCATGGATAAGGTCTGGTCCTGATCGGTCTCCGTGAAGGGACCGCCAGCTTTGTTGAGAAGCTGCACGACGCCAACCGTCCGACCATCCGCTGCTAAAACGGGGGCGGCCAGGATGGTTTTGGTTTTGTAGCCGGTGGACTGATCGACCGCCCGATTAAAGCGCGTGTCGGCATAAGCATCATCGATGCGTTCAGCTTTGCCGGACCTGAATACAGCGCCTGCGATGCCGCCATTCTCCGGTATCCGAATTTCCAGCACACCACTATCGCTGGCCACGCGGGAGAACAGTTGCCGCGCTTCAGCATCATGCAGGAAAAGCGTTGCGCGATCAGCATCCAGTGCCGTTGCCATAAGGCTGACTAAGCGCGGCAGAATAGCGTCCAGCCCGCCAGGGCCGTTCACGGCTTCCGCGACCTGATTCAGCAGGCGACTCTGCCGCAACTCCGCCAGGAGTTGGTCGGCTAAAGCATGGTCCCCGGCAACGAGCCGCGCCGCCAAGGCTGCGTCGTCCGCCGAACCAGCCTTGTTTTGTGACGAATCCGGCATATTTGTTCCGAACGTTCCGCAGTTTATTTGCGGCAGCTCTAAAGGACTGGTAGTCAAGCATACTGTGCTACGGCGGCTTCGCCAATGCTGCTATTAATGCGTTACCATTAATGGGCCGCCAGAACGCGTTTTTACTCTCAGGAGCTTCGTCCGCCATGGTATTTTGGATTTCAGCAGCCGTCGTCGCACTTGTTATCGCGGGCTGGACCATGATGCGCATGCTTTCTGCGCGGCCAAAGCCAGTATGGCCGACGGCGATGATGTTCGCGGTCGCTGCTATCGCCAGCCTTGGCGCAGCCGTGCTGGCGACCGTCGCCAGTTTGGAGACGCCGGACCGGCCAAGCCAGCGCCCGGCAGACCCTGTCACCGTTGCTTCCAACCATGCGGATGGCACGGAAGCCCTGGCAGATAGTTTCGAAGCGTTGATCGCCCAATTGGAAACTCGCCTGAAGGATGATCCCAAGGACGCAAAGGGTTGGGGCCTGCTTGGCCGCTCTTATGTTGCCATGGGACGCATGGATGATGCGGCCAAGGCTTTTGCCTCTGCCGTAGAGCTGACAGATCCGCCGGATGCAGATTTGATCGGCGAATATGGTGAAACCCTCGTCGCTGCGGCAGGTGGCCGTGTCGTGCCTGCTGCAGAATCTGCGTTCGAGCAGATTTTGGCGATCCAGCCGGATGATCCCCGCGCGCGATATTATTTGGCATTAGCCAATCTGGAAAAGAACGACCGGCCTGGTGCGATTGCGGCACTGAAGACCCTGCTCGCCAGCGCACCGCCAAAAGCGCCCTGGGCGGACACAGTATTTGAACGCATTCAGGAATTGGAAGGCCGTCCGGCAGCACCTGCTGCCGCTGCTCCGGCGACGCCTGCGCCCGCGGCTGCATCAGCCACCGCGCCATCTGCTGCACCGGCACCAGGCCCGACGCAAGAGCAAATGCAGGCAGCCCAGAACATGACGCCGGAAGACCGGATGGCCATGATCCAAGGCATGGTGGATGGCTTAGCGGGTAAGCTCGAAGAGGACCCGAACAACTACCAAGGCTGGCTCCGCCTCGCGAACGCCTACATGGTGCTGGACCGGAAATCAGATGCAGCAAGTGCACTCGCCAATGCGCTGAAGCTGCAACCGGCGAATGTTGGTCTGTTGATTCAGTATGCGGAAATTGAAATCGCCGCCAATGGCGGGCAGGTGACGCCGGATGCCGAGAAAGCCTTCAATCGCGTCATTGTCCGCGAGCCCAAAAATCCCCAAGCCCTCTGGCGCCTAGGCCAAGCCGCCGCTGCCCGCGGCGACACGGACACCGCCCGCCAAAACTGGCAAGCCATCATGCCCCGCCTCCTAGAAGCCGACCCGCTCAAGGCAGAGGTGAGGGCAGCGTTGGAGGCGCTGTGAGTAGAGTTGCGCACGAAGACAATGCTTAGGGTCTGGACGCTAATGCCGCCTCTCAAACCCTAAGAAGTCTGCCACATGGTCGGCTATATGAAGCGCTATCGTGCTAAGCAGCAACAGACAGGCCAATAGCGCCCCTGCCTCGCCTAACGTCCATTCGGCGAAGGCCCACAGAAGTGTCGGCGGAAGCATTGCCGCGATAACTGTTGCTCCTGCCAGCCAACGGTTCATCTTCCCGGCTTGGCGATCTGGGCCGCCATAAGAAGAATCCAATCTAATCGTCGATGGGCCAGATTGCTCAGACATTGCTTGTTTCATTTGTGTTGTTGAGTGGAGGGGCCTAGCGGCATGCCTATCCGGCCCTATCTAATTCCAACACTTTACCCACCTCCCGCCACATTTCGAAGGTCATAGGCAGCACGGATTTGCCGGTGCAGGTTTTGATTTCCAAGATCGTGGTCAGCATGGTGGCGCAGCCTGCGATGGGTGGACCATATTGATACGATTTCCAGCTTGATCTGACTCATTTTGTATCGCGTCAGGTGTCCGTTCAGCCACTGCCTTATCGCGCAGTCTCAGCAGTTTTGAAGCAGGCAGTGGGGCAGTGCTTGTGCGCGAATTCGTGGCACCGCGTTTGCATAATATCGCCCTAATTGGGGCGTAATCCGACTGCTAGAGCAGATTCCCATCATTCTGGTTCATAGCCTGCAGCTGTGAAGTAGCTCCTGCAGTCGTTTGGCGTGAGGTCGTCGATGGCGTCTCGGATGGCGTCCCAGAGATCTGGGAGATTACGG
>Ga0181606_10003905_pt1 | contig 12529 bp, 10 predicted proteins | sample 041ome_10_FD_132994 | JGI IMG/M metagenome (GOLD analysis project Ga0181606, IMG submission 132994) | Coastal salt marsh microbial communities from the Groves Creek Marsh, Skidaway Island, Georgia - 041412US metaG (megahit assembly) | ecosystem: Environmental > Aquatic > Marine > Intertidal... | reverse complement strand
TGGCCCCAGCCCCAGCGGATCAGGGTCGTCGCCAACCCGTTGCCCCATTGCTGCACGGGCGTCATGGCCGCACGCGCCTCGGGTCGCGCCCGGCGGTTGCCGAGCACGAAGTCCGCCCCGCCCCCGGCCGGCGTGATCAGGCGCCCCACATCGCTCAGATCGTCACTGCCATCGGCGTCGCAAAACAGCACCCACTCGACGGCGTCATCCAGTTCCTGATACCCCCGCCAGCAGGCCCGACCGTAGCCCGCCGACGGTTCGACCCACACCTCCGCCCCGGCTTCGCGGGCAACCGCCGCGGTGCGGTCGCGACTGCCGTTGTCGACCACGCGGATCCGGGTCAACCCCTGCTCCCGCAGCGCCGCCACCACCCCCGCAATCGTGGCCTCCTCGTCGAGGGCGGGGATGATGACTTGGATCGCGTCGTGCATGGCTCAGAGACCGGAGCCTCCAACGCAGACGGTTCTTCCCGCGAAGCTCAACCCCGCGCGTCGGTCGGCGATAAAGATCAGACCGCCGCCGGCAGGCTCAGCTCAAAGACCGCACCACCGCCCGGCGCATCACCGACCGTGGCGTCGCCGCCATGCGCCCGCATGATCGCGTGCACCATGCTCAGGCCCAGCCCCAGCCCGACCTGCGACCGACTTTGGTCGCAACGATACAGCCGGTCCCAGACTTTCGCCTGCTCCGCCGCGGGCACACCGGGGCCGTTGTCCTCGACACTCAGCACCATGGCGGCCTCCCTTCGCGCCACCCGCACCACCACCCGACCCCCGGCCGGGGTGTATTTGATGGCGTTGTCGATCAGATTGGCCGCCGCCTGACGCAGCCGCGTGGCGTCGCCGACGACGGCCATCGCGTCGCCGCTCTCCACCGCCAGGTCGATCTCGGCGGCCTCCGCCACCTCGGTGTAAAGATCGGCCGCCTGCCGCGCGATCTCCCGCAGATCGCAAGGCGATTTCTCCAACTTGAGCATGCCGGCCTCGGCTTCGGAAATTTCCATCAATGCCCGCAACAGGGCCAGCACGTGGTCGGTGCGCTCGATCACCTCGCCCAGCGCCTCGGGAGCGCGGTCCGGGTCGACGCCGGGCTGCAGCGCCGCCTCGGCCGACAATCGCAGTCCCGCCAGAGGGGTGCGCAGGTCGTGCGCGACATTGTCCAGCGCCTCGCGCATCGCGCGCAACAGGCCGGCGTTGCGGTCGAGCACACTGTTGAAGTGGCGCACCAGTTCCGCCACTTCGTCGTCGCTGCGCGGCAGCGGCACCCGCACGTCGAGCCGACCGGTGGCGATGATGTTGCGGGCCGTCTCCACCACTTCACGGATCGGGCGCGTCGCGCGGCGGGCCGTAAGGTAGCCGGCGCCCACGCCCACGAACACGACCGCCCCCGCCACCCAGAAAAACGTCCGCCGCAGCGGCTCCAGCAGCACGTCGCGGCTGTCGGTGCTGCGGCCGATCTGCAGCAGCACATTGCTGGACAACCGCTGCGACACGATGGCCAGGTCACGCTGCGCATCACGCGGGATGCGCACCTGCGAGATGCGCTCCTCGCGCCAGCCGCCCCAGCCGTCCGGTACGACCACGCGACGTTCGTCGGCCTCGATCCAGTCGGGCGGGATCTTGCCCCACACCCGGCTGCCGCCGGGACCGACGAGGCGCAGGAACAGCGAGCGCACGTTGGGCTGCTGGCTGTCCTCGGCGATGCGCTGCTGCAGGCCGCGCAGGCCGGTGTTCACGTAGACGCCGGCGTACTGCTGCAGGCGTTGCTGCAGATCCTCGTAGTCACGGTCCTCGATCTGGCGGCCGAGCAGCCAGTACAGCAGGGCAAAGATCGCCACAAAGCCGACCGTGAACCAGCCGGCGAACCACAGGCTGAAGCGCAGCGCGAGCGACCGCCGGACCTGGTCAATCCCGGCCATGGAGCACGTAGCCGACGCCGCGCACGGTCTCGATGCGCGACTTGTCGGGGTCGACCTTGCTGCGCAGGCGCGACACGAGCACGTCGACCACGTTGGTCTGCGGGTCGAAGCTGTAGTCCCACACGTGCTCGAGGATCATGGTCTTGGTGACCGGCCGCCGCGGGTGGCGCATGAGGAAGGCCAGCAAGGCGAACTCGCGCGGCATCAGATCCACCCGCTCGCCCGCGACCGTCACTTCCCGCGACACGAGATCGAGGGCGATGTCGCCCACGCTCAGCCGCGTCGTCTCGGGCGTGCGCGTCGCCCGCCGCAGCAGGGCCTGCACGCGGGCCGACAGTTCAGCAAAAGCAAAGGGCTTGGTCAGGTAATCGTCGCCGCCGGCCTGGAGCCCCTTGACCCGATCCTCCACCGTCGAGCGCGCGCTCAGAAACAGCACCGGCAGATCCGGATGCGAGAGCCGCAGCCGCTTGACCAGTGACAGGCCGTCGAGGCCGGGCAGCATGATGTCGACCACCGCCGCATCGTAGGCCGTCGTTTCGGCGAGCGTCAGACCGGTGTCGCCGTCGGCGGCATGGTCCACCGCGTAGCCTTCCTGCTTGAGGCCGTTGACCACAAAGGAGGCGATTTTCGAATCATCTTCGACGATGAGGAGACGCACGGCGCTCATGTTGCAGACACTTTTGCGGTTGAGTCAGTCCGAAAGAAAACCGCCCCAGACACCGGTCGCGTTATGGCGAATGAACGGCATCCGGGGCGGCTGCACTACCTACACACAAAGAACTGAACCAAATTCAGGGGATGAGCTGCTCAGCTCGCGGCGGACTCGTCGACGATCAGGTAACGAATGCCGCCCCGGGCGCTCCACACCCGGACGAGGGTGCGCTTGGAAGGGGTCGACTCCTCGGTCAGCTGGATCGCATCCTCGGCGCTGCGCACCGGGCGGCGGTTGAGGCCGACGATCACATCGCCGGGTTGCAGGCCGGCGCGGGCGGCGGCGCTGTCTGGATCAACCGTAGTAACGAGGGCGCCTTCGAGGCCGGTCGGCAAATCGAACTGGCGGCGGGACCGGTTGTTAAGATCGGTCACCCCCACGCCGTTGAGCGAGCCGGTGTCGTCCGTCTTGCCTTCGAGGCGGTCGGCGGCAGCCAGCTGAGCCTCGCCGGGACGGCTGCCAACCGTGATATCAATCGTCTTGCGGTCACCGTCGCGCAGAATTTCGGCCTCGACGGAATCCCCCGGACGGATGTCGGCCACGGCGAGTTTCAGGTGGCGGGCGCTGTGGACGGGCCGACCGTTGAGCTCGGTCACGATGTCGCCGGCCTCAAGCCCGGCCTTGTCGGCCGCGCTGTCCTCGGTGACTTCGGAGATGAGGGCGCCGGCGTTGACGTCGTCGAGGTCAAACCCGGCGGCGAGCTCGGGCGTCAGGTCCTGCACGCTCACGCCGAGGAAGCCCCGGACAACGCGGCCGTGCTCGGCGAGCTGCTGCATGACGTTGCGGGCCAGGTTGGCCGGGATGGCGAAGCCGATGCCCTGGAAGCCGCCGCTGCGGCTGAGAATGGCGGTGTTGATGCCAACGAGGCGGCCGTCGGCGTCGACAAGCGCGCCACCCGAGTTGCCCGGGTTGATGGCGGCGTCGGTCTGGATAAAGTCTTCGTAGTCGAGCCCGAGGGTGGCGCGGCCGAGTGCGCTGACCATGCCACTCGTGACCGTCTGGCCGAGACCGAAGGGATTGCCGATGGCCAGCACGGTGTCGCCCACCTCGATCTGGTCGCTGTCGGCAAACGTGACCGCCGGCAGGTCCTTGGCGTCGATCTTGATGACGGCGAGGTCGGACTCGGGATCGGTGCCGACGACTTCGGCATCGAGCTCGCGGCGGTCGTTGAGCACGACCCGGATCTGGTCGGCATTCTCGACCACGTGGTTGTTGGTCAGGATGTAGCCGTCCTGGCTTACGATCACACCGGAGCCGGTGCCCACGGAGTCGGGCAGGCGGCGACGCGGCAGATCCTGATCCGGGATGTTGAAGAACTGGCGCCAGCGCGGGTCCTGCAGGAAGGGAGGCAGGCCGGCGGTCGTCGCAATCTCACGGCGGGCGGTCACATTGACCTGCACGACGGCGGGCGCGACGGACTTGACGACGGGCGCGAAGCTCACGCGCAGGCCGCCGTCGGCTTCGCGGTTGATCGGGGTCGGGTCGATTCGCACGGACACCTTGGCGTCCGGATCAGCGGCGGTGGCAAAGGCGGCGGCGGTCCACCCGAGGGCCGCGGCGGCAAAGATGGCGCCGGCGAGGCGGAGGCCGCGGGAACGTTGGGAGAAGCGAGGGTGAGTATACATAATGGGAAAAGCGGGTTGCAGTGGGCCCACTATCGCACAGCTCCCTTGCTGCTTTCTTTCGTGAACCTTACACCTTTGAAAGGTTGACCGGCCCGCCCGCCGCTTGACGGCCCGCCTGGCTTGGCAACGTTCGTTCATCCATGTCCGCCGACGCTCCCATCCCCGTCACCGTCCTCACCGGCTTCCTCGGTGCCGGCAAAACCACCCTGCTCAACCGCATCCTGACCGAGCAGCACGGCCGTAAACTCGCCGTGATCGAAAACGAGTTCGGTGAGGTCGGCATCGACAACCAGCTCGTGATCTCCAGCGACGAGGAGCTGTTCGAGATGAACAACGGCTGCATCTGCTGCAGCGTGCGCGGCGACCTCATCCGCGTGCTCGGCCGGTTGATGAAGCGCAAGGACCGGCTTGACGGCATCCTCATCGAAACCACCGGCCTGGCCGATCCTGGCCCCGTCGCGCAGACGTTCTTCACCGACGACGAGATGCGCGCCAACTTCCGCATCGACGGCATCGTGACCGTCGTCGACACCCGTCACGTCGCGCAGCACTTCGACGACGCCCCGGAGGTGAAGAAGCAGATCGCGTTCGCCGACGTGCTCGTGCTCAACAAGACCGACCTCGTCGAGCCCGCCGCTCTCGCCACGCTGGAAGCGCGTATCCGCGGCATGAATGCGACGGCCCGCCTTGAGCACGCCGTGCAGTGCGACATCCCGCTCGACCGCGTGCTGAACATCGGCGGGTTCCAACTGGACCGCGCGGCCGAGATCGACCCGCACTTCCTCGAACCCTCCTACCCCTTTGAATGGGCCGGTGCCTACCCGCTGCCGGCCGGCCGGCACGAACTCGTCATCGGACATGTCGATGACGACGAGCATGACCACGCCGGTTGCGACCATGACCATGCGCATCATCACCATCATCACGCCGAGAACGAACTCGATGTCGTGGTCATGCCGATCGGCTCAACCGACCCGGCGGTCATCGATACCGCGGTGAAGACCGCCGTCGTGTCCTTCTCCGACTGGGAAAACCGCGTCGCCGAGGGCGACACCCTCACCCCCGGCACCACCCTCCAGCGCCTGCTGCTCAACGAGGGCAACGGTCGCTACGCGCTCGAAATCCCGGTCGACGGCACCTACCTGGTATTTGAGGGCTGCGGGGACCATCCGCTGCACATCCCGGTGAACGGCGCCAACGTGAAGCCTGTCTGGCAGCATGACTACCCGCACACCCACTCGCACGATGAGGAGGTCGCCTCCGTCGGCATCCGCGACGCCGCCCAGCTCGACCCGCAGAAGCTCAATGACTGGATCAGCCGCCTGCTCCAGACCAAGGGCAACGACCTCTACCGCTCCAAGGGTGTCCTGCACGTCGCCGGCACCGACAAGCGTCTCGTCTTCCAAGGTGTGCACATGCTCTTCGATGCGAAGTTCGACCGCCCGTGGCGCGAGGACGAGACGCGGGAAAGCCACCTTGTCTTTATCGGCAAGAATCTGGACCGGCAGGCCCTCACGGAAGGCTTCAAGGCCTGCCTCGCCTCCTGATCCCGATGAACTGCGCTGAAGTCATGTCCAGGCTCGAGGCCCTCGGCACCGAGCAGACCCGCCGGACGTTTCGCCGTCACGGCGCCGTCGAGCCGTTCTTCGGCGTCAAGGTCGGCGACCTGAAACCGTTGGCCAAGCAACTCAAGGGGCGGCAGAACCTCGCACTTGAACTCTACGCCACCGGCAACGGCGATGCCCAATACCTGGCGGGGCTCATCGTCGATGGCGCAGCGATGACCAAGGCCCAGCTCAACACCTGGGCCCGCACCGCTTCCTGGGGCCTGATCAGCGGCAACGTCCTCGCGTGGGTCACCACCGAGCACCCGGCCGGAACCGAACTGGCCCTGAAGTGGATCGAAGCCCGCAGCAACCGCGTACGTCACGCCGGCTGGGCGGCCCTCGGCGGTCTGGTCACGGTCCGACCCGACAACGAACTGCCCCTCCCCACCTTGCAACGACTGCTGGACCGCGTGACGACCGACATCCATGCGGCGGAGGATAACATCGCCTACATGATGAACAGTTTCGTCATCTGTGTCGGCACCTACGTCGCGCCCTTGGGCAACGCCGCAATCGACGCCGCGCGGAAGATTGGCCAGCCCGACATCGATATGGGCGACACTGCCTGCAAGGTCCCCGCCGCCGAGCCCTACATCCTCAAGTCCCGCCGCGGCGCCCCCGTCGCCCCCAAGCGGAAAACGATTCGCTGTTGAAGGGTCCGCACCGACTGCGCTTTCGTCCGCCATGCAGTTGACCAAGCAATGGGCCGCGACGCTCGATGACTACGTGATCGATCTGGCGTGGTCGGCCGACGGGACGCAGTTGGCTGCCGCCTCCGGTGCCGGCCCAGTCACCGTCTTCACCGCCGCGGAGGGCGCTGTCGCCCATGAACTGCCCGGCCACGCGGATGGCACCAACGTCATCGCTGCGCACCCGAGCCAATCCCTCCTTGCCACCGGCGGGCAGGACGGAGCGGTGAAGCTCTGGGACCTCGCCACCGGCCAACACACCGCCACCGCCGAACTCGGATCCAACTGGGTCGACCACCTGGCCTGGCGGCCCGCCGGGGAAACCACCCTTGCTGCCGGTGTCGGCCGGGTGCTCACGTTGTTGAACCCCGACGGATCGACCCGCCACACCTTCGCCGCCGCGCCCAAGACGCTCTGCGCGCTCGCCTGGCAACCCGCCGGTGGCTGCCTCGCCGCGGCCTATTTTGGCGGCGTGGTGCTGTGGGACGCCGAGGACTTTGTCGCCCAGCAAGAGTACGCCTACGCCAACGGCATCCAGGCCCTCGTCTGGTCACCCGACAACCGTTGGCTCGTGTCCGGCAACCAGGACCCCAGCGTCCACCTCTGGCGACCGGCCGACAACGAGGAGTTTCACATGAGCGGCTACGAGACGAAGGTGAAGGAACTCGCCTTCGACCACCGCAGCCGCTGGCTCGCCACCGGAGGCGGCCGGGAGGGCTGCATCTGGGACTGCACCGGCAATGGTCCGGAAGGCCGTATGCCCACCATGGTGCCACACGAAGCCAGAATCTGCGCCGTCGCCTTCCAGAACCGCCACGGCCTGCTCGCCACGGCCGCGGCCGACGGCGTCGTGCGGCTCTGGGCCCCGGACCGCAATTCGCCCAATCTGGCCAACATCAAGCTCCCCGCCGCGGCGACCAAGTTCGCGTGGTCGCCGGACGACACCCACCTCGCCATCGGCAGCGAGCAGGGCATCGTCTACGTGCTGAAAGTGATCAACTGAGACGGGTTGGGGCCCCGCAGCCCCTTGACCCGGCGCGCGCATGGTCTGCTGAATACGTCATGGTTGCCGCCGATCCCGCTGCGCCGCCGGAACTGCCGGCCCCATCGCTCTTCCTGAGCTACTCTTCCGCTGACCGCGAGGCGGCTCGCCGTCTGCGCGACGCGACCACCGCAGTCGCCGGGTTTACCCCTCCGGCTGAGCAACCCTGACGGCCCGCGGTGCACTCCTTCATTCCCGCCGATGACACCCGCAGCGGTATCGATCCCGCCCATACGCAGGCGATCAAAGGTTGGGTAACTGAAATACTCGGGCTCGGTGACGACGATGTGGTCAGCGTGATGGAAAGCGGCTGTGTCGACCCCGGGTGCCCCTTGGTAGAAACCATCGTCGCCGTGTTCCGGGCCGACGGCTCCACGCAACGGTGGAAACTGACCCGGCAGCGCTACGCCATCGCCCGGTTCATCGTCGAGCAGGCCTTGCAGTCGCCATCGGCTTGACCATCCTGATACGGTGTTGCCCGTGCCAAACCGGCGAGAGTTCCTGCATCATACGCTTTGGTCCGCCCTCGCCTTGTGGGCGGGGCCCAGTGTGCTGCTCGCCGCCAATGGCGACGCCTACACCGTGCAGAAAGGCGACACCCTCAGTGGCATCGCCGCGCGCCACGGCACTTCGGTCAGCGCGTTGAAACGCTCGAACAACCTGCGCTCCGACGTCATCCGCCCGGGCCAGAAGCTGACCGTGCCCGCGGCCGGCGGCACCACACTCCATGTGGTCGAGCGCGGCGACACCCTCAGCGGCATCGCGGCCCAATACGGCAGCAGCGTGGCCGCGATCAAAGGCGCCAACAACCTGCGCTCCGACACCATCCGGGTCGGCCAGGAGCTGCGCGTCCCAGCCCGCACCTTCACGCCGTCCAATCTGCTCGCGCCCGTCATCGCCGCCACTGAACGCATCCGGGTCGATGCCTCCCGCTGGCGCTACATCGTGTGCCACCACAGCGCGATCGAGGCCGGCAACGCTGCCATCTACGGCAAGGCCCACGAGCACCGCGGCATGGAGCACGGGCTGGCCTATCATTTTGTCATCGGCAACGGCCGCGACTCCGGCGACGGCGAGATCGAGATCGGCCCGCGCTGGCAGCGGCAATTGCGCGGCGGCCATGTGCGTAGCACCACGGTCAATGATTCCGGCATCGGCATCTGCCTGGTGGGTAACCTCGAGAACCACGCGCCCACCCGCCGCCAGCGCCAGGCCATGAACGAGCTGCTCGACTACCTGCGCCAGGGCTACGTGCGCCGCAACGTCGAGGTGACCGTCCACAAATGGGTCGACAAGAACCATACCGTCTGCCCCGGCCGCCGCTTTCCCTACGGTGACCTGAAGCGTTTCGCCTGACTTAAGCCGGGCCGCGGCGGGGACAATCGCAGCCACTTTGCGGGGAACGCCCCAGACCGTCGTCGGTCCCATCTCTCACCCCCACGATGCACCTACCCCACCTCCGCCTCCTCCTGGCGGCGATGGTCAGCGCCACGGCGTTGTCCGCCGCCGACCACCCGCAATACGTCTTGGTCGAAGCCGGCACCCTCACCGGCCGGACCGACGTTCAGCTTGTCGATCTCAACGAGCAGGGCCAGATCGTAGGCCAATACCGCGTCGGCAGCAGCAACTGGCAGCCGGTGCTGTGGGACCAAGGCATCATCTCCGATCTCGCCCTGCCTGATGCTCAGAACAGTGCCAATGTCTACGGCATCAACGCGGCCGGCACGGTGGTCGGCAGTTCGAGCCGGGATGACTTCGGCGCCGCCACGGTATGGCAGGACGGCACACCCAGCTACCTTTTCCCGGATTACGAGTTCGGCTCCGTTGCCACCGCCATCAACGACCGCGGCGACATTGCCGGCTACCGGTACAAAGCCAATACCAACACAGCGGGTTTCTCCATCATCAGCGGGACGGAGACCGAGTTTTACGCCACGGCCGTCAGCACCCGCCCCAACGCCATCGGTCCGACCGGTCTCATCGTCGGCAACGTGCAGACCACCAGTGAATCCCGCAGCCTGGGTTTTCGTCACAGTGGATCGACCAGTTTTGAACTCGGCTTCGACAGCCCGGTTCGCGCCGGCGCCACGGCCGTCAACCCCAGCGGCATGATCACCGGCAGCGGAAGTTCGAGCGATTTTGAAGGCACCCACGCCTTCCGTTATCACCTCGAAGGCGGTCTTCGGGTGATCGAGGACCTCCACCCCCCCGGTGCTCTGCAGAGTGCCGGGCTGGCGATCGCCGCCGACAACACCGTGTTTGGCACGGCCGGCTACGAGGTCGTGGAATTCACCACGGGCGGATTCTACATTCCCAACATCGCCATGCTGCTGGACGGGGCCGACAGCGTGCCGCTCTCCGAGCTGACCATTGGCGACGACAACGCGATCCTCGCCGATATTCACAGCATGAACGACGCCGGTTGGCTGCTGGTGGAAGGTCCGTTTGATACCACCGGCGCGACCCCCGTGCCGGCCAACCATGTGCTCATCCCCCGCACGGCGGCCACGAGCCTATTCTCCAATGTGTCCGTGCGTGCCCAGATGACGCCCGGCCAGACCCTCATCGTCGGCACCGCCTCCGCCGGAGGGAGTCACGACGTGCTGGTCCGCAGCGTCGGCCCCGGCCTGGAGCCTTATGTCACCGCCGGTACGCCTCTGACCGCGAACCCAAGCCTGACCGTGTTCGACGCCGACAGCACGTCGCTGGCCACGAATGATGACTGGGATGCGACCGGCACCACCGCGGCTGCCACCACCACCGTACAGGCCTTTCCCCTCACGCCCGGCAGTGCCGACGCCGCCGTGGTCGCGGCCATCGACGGCCCCGCCACCGCTCATGCCGTGACCGCGTCCGGCAACGGGCTCGGCCTGGTCGAGCTCTACAGCACCGACACCAGCGACTCCACGCGACGTCTCGTCAATCTCTCCGCCCGCTACGAGGTCGGCACCGGCAGCGATGTCCTGATCGCCGGTTTCATCATCAAGGGCACGGGCCCCAAGACAGTGCTCATCCGCGGCATCGGTCCGGGACTGACCGCGCACGGGGTGACCGGCGTGCTCAGCGATCCGCAGATCACCCTTTTCAACAGCGACGGCCAGGCCCTCGCCACCAACGACGACTGGAGCGACAACCTCGGCAGTGTGTTCGCCGCCGCCGGTGCTTTTGAGCTGGAGGCCGGAAGCAAGGACGCCGCGCTGGTCCTGCCGCTGTGGCCCGGGCTCTACACCGTCCATCTGGGCGGCGTCGACGGTGCCACCGGCCAGGGCCTGATCGAGGTCTACGATCTCGATCTGTGACGCCGCTCAAGCGGCCGCCGGGGGCGACGAGTCCGGTTCCGGGACCAGGCACGCTTCCAGCGCCGCCCGGGCCGCCGCCTCGTCCAGCCCCACACCGATAAACACCAGCTCCTGCCGACGGTCCCCGTGCGGTTCCCGCCACGCCGCCTTCACGCCGGGCGGCAGGTCATCGGGCGTGGCCCGGCCGGCCTCGATCATGGCCGCCCACCAGGGATTGAGGGTATCCCAACGGGTGATACCGCCGGCCACCGACAGGAAACCCATCTCGTCCGGCGCTTCAGCCAACCATAAAAAACCTTTCGCCCGCACCAGGCCCGGCAACCCGTGCTCGACGACGTCGCGCAATCTTTCGCGCCGGAACGGTCGGCGGGCCTGGAAGACGAAACTGCGCAACCCGAACCGCGCCTCGTGCCGGGGAGTCTCCGGCGCGGCCGGCCGCTGCACCAGCGATCCGGGCGCAGCCGGAGCCACGGCGTTGAGCGACTTGATCCACGTCGCCGCTCCCAAGGTCGCTGCGGCGTCGAACCGCGCCCGCTCGACCAGCAATTCACTCGGCAGCTGACCGTGTTCGGTCGCGATCACCTCAGCCCGCGCATTGAGACCGCTCATCGCCGCCCGGACGGCAGCCAAATCCTCCAGCGTGGCGCGGTCGCATTGATTCAGCACCACCAGGTCGGCGCACTCGATCTGCTCGAGCATGAGTTCCACCAGCGGCCGCGGCGCACCGGGCTCCACCGGGGGATGTTTCGCCGCCACCTTCCCTGCCCGCATATCCCGCAGCTGCTCGGCCAGCACGGTCACGTCGACCACCGTCACAAGATTCGCCAGCCGAGCCACGTCGCCCACGGTCCGGCCAAACGGATTGCGCTGGCTGAACAACTGGGCCACCGCCCGCGGCTCTGCGACTCCGGAGGTCTCCACGAAGACATGGGCAAAGTCGTCCTCCGCCGCCAACCGCATCAGGTTCTCCGCCAGGTCATCCCGATTCGAACAGCACACGCAGCCCTCCCCCAGCCGCACCAACTCGGCCCCGCCCGCCGAGCGCTCGATCACCGCGCCGTCGACATTGAGTGCCGCCACATCGTTGACCACCGCCGCCCAGCGCCGGCCTTCCCGTTGCCCCAGCACGTGTCGCAGCAGCGTGGTTTTGCCCGCCCCCAAAAATCCGGCCAAAACGGTCACCAACGGCTGGATGGATGACGATGGAGGACGATTCACGGCATCAAATTCACGTGGAGCCATCTCCGAAGCGAATCCTTCTTCGTCTCAATTGATCAGCCAGGCAGACCCGAGTCACCATCCGTCTGATTCCGTTACCTGATGATTATCATCGGATAAATGAGCAAGGCCGGGATCTTATTTTGCACCATTTAATGAGACTGAGATTTATTCTCTCTATAAATATTGACCCGTATCGTTAACGAGACCTAATCGCAACCACTCTTGCGAACAGGTCTCATATGCGCTCGTCGACAACCCGTCTCTCCGCTCCTGCCCGATCGATCCCGGTTCGCGCGTTCCCTTCTCATCTTGGAGCCGCTGCTCACGCGGCTCCGGTCAACAACGGTCCTGGGCCAGCAGGCTTGGTCGCCTGCCGGCCTTCCGCCGCCTGATTTTCACCTCCCCCCACACCTGCA
>Ga0181606_10003898_pt1 | contig 12539 bp, 9 predicted proteins | sample 041ome_10_FD_132994 | JGI IMG/M metagenome (GOLD analysis project Ga0181606, IMG submission 132994) | Coastal salt marsh microbial communities from the Groves Creek Marsh, Skidaway Island, Georgia - 041412US metaG (megahit assembly) | ecosystem: Environmental > Aquatic > Marine > Intertidal zone... | reverse complement strand
TCATCAAGATGACGCAATTCAAGTAGGGTAGTGAAGCTGTCACTGGCAGTGGCTTCATGCAGCAGTAGCGGCGGAGTGACATTGCGAGGATCAGCTCCAAACGCCGCCAGCGGTATCATGACGATGTCATATTCAAGACCCTTGGCGGCATGCATGGTGACTATCTGGACTAAATTCTGGTCACTCTCAAGCCTCAGCTGTCGCTCTTCCTGCTTACTATTTGCCAGCTGGCGTTCTCTCTGAAACCACTTGATCAGACGATGCAGACCCGGTGCGATACTGGCGCGAGTTTGAAGCAGTTCGGCCAGGTGTCTAAGGTTAGTGATTTGCCGTTCGCCATCCAGTTGACCAAACCATTTGTGCGCCAGGCTGCGTTGACAGATTAAACTATCGAGCATGGCAGCGACGCCCAATGTTGCCCAAATGTCATGGTAGGTTCGAAATTCCTCCAGGAGCTTTTGCTGCTGGTTGGTCTCATCCAAGTCAATGATTGCCGACACAGGGGTTTGTAGCAGGCGGGTGGCAAGCGCTGTGCGAATGCCAGCCTCGTTGCCCGGCTCACTGACGGCCTGCAGAAACAACACCAGGTCATCGGCGGTGGATGACAGAAAGACGCTCTCCTGAGTCACATAGACGCTGCGAATATTGCGTCGTGCCAGTGCCTCGCGGGCTGCCAGCATGTCTTTGTGTTGGCGCACCAGAAAAGCGATCTGGCCAGCGTGTACTGGCTGGTTGTTGATGGTGGCGCCGCCAGACAGCAGTTCGGCGGTGCGCTGCGCCGCACACTCCATCGCCAAAAAGCGGGCATCCGGCTTTTTCAGACCCCCCCCCGAGGCGTCGGTCAGGGCGAAAATTGAGACAGGTTTAACGCTGTTGGCGCCTACCCGCATCTGTTTTTCGTCGGCATTGGGATAGGACATCACCGGCAAAAAAGCCATATCCTGGTCATTGTCAAAAACATTCGGTTGATCGAACAAATGATTGACTGCCGCTACCAAAGCACCGGTCGAACGCCAGTTGGTCTGCAGAGAGAACATGTCGTGCTCAGGATTAAGCCGGCGCTTGGCATTGATATAGGTGTAGATATCGGCGCCGCGGAATTTGTAGATCGCCTGTTTTGGATCACCAATCAGCAGGAGGCTCTGAGGACCCGGTGAATAATAAATTTTGCTGAAGATACCGTATTGAATATCGTCTGTATCCTGGAATTCGTCGACCATGGCGACTGGCCACTGTCGAGCCAGTTGTTGTGCTAACTGATCACCTATGGTGCCATCATGCAATGCTTGATGAACGCCGGTCAGCAGGTCGTCCATGGTGAGTTGGTTAAATTCAGCCTTGTAATGGTTCAAATTGCGCTGCAGGACGCCGATGGCGGAATGCCACAGATTATAGCGCAGCTGCTCTTTCAACCACTGCAAATCCTGGACTTCTTGTAGCAGCGGCATCAGGGGATGCTCGAGCAACTCGCTGCCCTTTTTCAGGTTGGCGCTGAGTCCTGCTGGCGTGAAGTATTGCAAGTCGTCGGTAAAGAGGCCGGTACCCCTCAGGAACTGCTCAATGTGTGGCAGCCGAGTATAGCTTTTGGTGTTCTTTTTGATCGCCGCAGACTGAATGTAGCCAGAATAATTCTCTGCCTGCCAGCGCTGGCGAACCCACGCCAACTTGGTCTCAAGCTGCTGCAACTGCAGCCCTATGTCTTGTGCTTCAGGGCGTATCACCAGGTTGTGACGCGCGAGAAAGCCGCGGGTCTTCTGCAGCAATAGTTCCGGAGTTGGCCACAAGTCCAGAGCCACCTCGCGTGACAAGGGTGGCAGGGTCAGAATTTCGGCTCGAAAGCAGTCTTCTGCTGCCATCTGCAGCAGCTGGTTGATGTCCGCATCAAGTCGCTGATCAAACAGCGTTCGAGTGGCCAGGGACTGATCCGTGAGTATTTTGTTGCAGAACCCGTGAATGGTGTAGATCGCAGCTTCATCCATTAGCTGTAAAGCGGAATTCAAGAGTTTGACCTCACGGTGTCGGTCCTGGCTGTGCTCAAGCAGAAATTGCAGAAAGCTGTCTGTACTGGCATGTGAGCTTGCCAAACATTCACGGGCGGCGTAAATCCGGTCTCTGATGCGCTGGCGCAGTTCGTCGGTGGCAGCGACGGTGAAGGTTAGAACCAGTATCTCGTTGACGGCCAAGGGTCGGTTCAGGGCTTGGCTGTGGCCCAGTAATAAGCGCAGGTAAAGATTTGTGATCGTATAGGTTTTACCCGTGCCAGCGCTGGCTTCAATCAGCTGATGGCCTTTGAGTGGAAAGTCGATCGCATTCAGAATCTTCATGCCGTCTTTTCCAGACAGTCCATCAGGGGGCCGTAGACGCGGGTTGCGATGTCGGTAAAAGCCGGTCCAGCGTCAGCGGGAAAATCAAATAAGCGCTTGATAGCAGGGTCAGTACTTTCAGCGCCCGGTTGATCCGATTGCCAGCTTTCGAACACCTTGTCGAGACACTCGCTGGCGCTCTTGCCACCTCGATGGGCGTCATACCAAACACCGCTGAGTTCCGGCAGAAAGCACAGGGGCTGCCGCAGGCCCTGAAGGTATAGTTGCACCAGACTGGTCAGATGCTGTCGTGCCAGCGATGGTGCCAGCGGTTGCAGATACTGCAGGCTCAACTTGTTGTTAGTACCCAGAGAGATCAGCTGACTTTCAAAGGGTCCTCTATCCAGTGCGTTAAGAAACAGGTGAGTCACCCAGGCACCCAGGGTCTGTCGGCGGCGTTGAGTGGCGGCACGATAGTGCAGTACCTTTGCACCTTGAAGGTTGTCGATGGTGGCGCTCAAGGTCAGGTTAAGCGGCGGCGTGCTGCTGTTTGGCTCACTCGGTAGCTGCAAGTTCAGGTTTGCCGATAAGCGCTGCAGGCTTGTTGAGTCAAGAGCCTGGTACACCTGTTCAGCGCGAGCTAACTGTTGGGTTAAGGCTTGCTGACCGAGTGCGCCAGGCATTAAGCGACCACTGGCGGTCAATTGGTCGCGCCAGCGATCCAGCGGTTCCCCCTCGATCAGTGCGCTCAAAGCCTGATCGGTAATGTCGTAGCGCGTCAGAGGATCCAGGCTGAAGGGCTCAGCATCTGACAGGGCGGCCTCTTCGAAGGGAAAATATATGCCCAGACGCTGGTTCAGATAGTATCTGGCAGGGTTACGCAGGAACTGCTGTAACTGCTGAATATCTGTAGGCAGCAGCAATGGGTCATCCGCCAGTACGCGATCAATAAAGCCAGATTGGGCGCTCGACTCGGTAGCCAGATGTTGCGCCACAAGTTGATCTGCCGTTCCGGCCCGCAGCGCATCATACCAGCGTCCCTGAAAACTTCGCAGCTCAGGTCGCCGAGCATCAAAATACGCCGCGCTGAAGGGCTGTAACGGGTGCTCCGTGACAAAATCTCGATTGAACACAGCCCGCAGATAATGGGTTAATTCGCTCACCAGTACCGACGGTGGTCGAATCTTGTTAGTCTTGACACTGCGACCCTCGTAGCTGATGTACAGATAGTCTTCGGCGGCTAACAGCGCCTCAAGAAACAGATAGCGGTCGTCGATCCGTCGTGATCGGTCGCCCTTGACGTAGGGCGCGCTGGCCATCAGGTTAAAGCTCACACTGGTGTCTTTGCGAGGATAGGCGCTGTCATTCATGCCCAGCAAGCAGACCACTTTAAAGGGAATGCTGCGCATTGGCACCAGGGTGGCAAAGGTAATGCCGCCAGAAAGAAAACCCCGTGCCGGGCGCGGCTGGGCCAGCTGCGCATTCAGCCAGTGGCGCAGCAGGCGGGCACTGATCGGCTGGTCAAGAGCGGCCGACGTCGTTTGGTCCACGAGCAGCAATAGGGACTCTCGAACCGCGTCGATATCCAGCTCTTCATCGCCTGCCGGGGCAAAGAAATCCAGGATCAATTGATTGACCGTCGCCAGCCAGCTGGTGCTGTTCTGCGCTATGGCCAGGCGCTGACGATAACTTTGCAGCAAGTGAATGAAGGCGCACAGCTTGCCCAGCAGTTCGGCCTCGTCGGCCGCAACATCAAAGGGTAACCGATCCTGGTAGAGCCCTTCTTCGGCAGCCATGGCGTAGCCCAGCAGCAGCCGTTCCAGGCCAAAAGTCCAGGTGTTGGCCTGAGTGGCGGGGAGCTGCCAGCGGGTTTGTTTCTCCTCGCCGCTGAACTCCCAGCGAATATTGGTCGCTTTGATCCAGGTGGCAATGCTGAGAAGGTCAGCTTCGGTCAACGCCAGCTTGCGGGCAATTGCCGGTACCTCCAAAAGGTCCATGATCTCGGTGCTGGTGAGTCGCGACTCAGGCAGTGCCAGCAAGGTTTCAAAGGCCAGCAGCAGGCTAGACTCCTCAGATAAACCGCGGTCTGCCAGGGCGTAATACATCTGGTCCTTGAAGACCGCCTGAATATAGGCGGCGTATTCGGCAATGTCGGGCGTCATGACGATGACTTGGCTGGGTTTGATATCCGGACGTGCGGCGAAAATGCCCAGCAACTGATCGAACAGAATCTCAATTTCGCGCATTTTGCTGTGGCAGCTATGAATCTGAATCGACGGGTCGGTTGAGTCTATGCGCAATTGACCGGGTGTGCTGTCCGCTCCATTCCCCTGAAAGACGCCGCCATAGGTCATGTTCAAGACGTCGTTTTGGAGTGCCGCCAGCGCAGTGTTTTGAGTTCGAGGAAGAAAAACTTCATGGCTCGTGATGGCGTCTGCCTCAAGCAGCAGCTCAAAGAACTCTCGACCCTGTTTGCCCATGGACGACAATAAGGGGTTGCCCACCTCGAGATAATCGTCGTTACCCGCTGTTGAATCGGGTTGGCTTAACTGCCGAATTGAACGTCGAGCCAGGTCCTTCTCGGACAGAATATCGCCCCAATAATGGGCGCAGGGATTGAGAAAATAGATGTCCACCTCAAGCCATTGCCCCAGCGCTTGAAAGGTCTCCAGGTGCATGGGTGGCAGGGCCGACAAGCCAAAGATGGAAATACGCTGGGGTAGCGAGTCTGGCCAGGCCGCAAGCTGTGCCAGAACTGCCAGCAGCTGCTGATGCAGGTCAGCCCTGTGCGCCTCCCGCGTACCTGCCCGCAGTCGCCGCCATAAAGGTGCCTGCCAGGGCTGCGTCTCTAGTGGACCAGGTTGGCCGGATTCCCAGCGCGCGATCCAGTCGGGTCTGTACACCAGGTATTGATCATACAGGTCCGCAATCTGCGCCGAGAGCTGAAACCGCCTGAGTTGCGGATCACCCGTGCCGGCCAGATAGTGCTGAATCGGCGCAAAGACGGCCGAGTCTTGCGAGGCCAGGCATTGCATCACATGCCAGGTGAGCTGCTCGCGTTGAAAATAGCTGCGTGCAGACAGTTGCTCGCCCGGTAGCAGCCATTGATAGACCTGCCAGATAAAATCAGCGGGAAGCTGACAATCCATATTGGCGGCAATTCCAGCCCGCTCTGCTGTCTGAAACTTCAGCCATTGGCCAATGCCATAGCTTTGTACCAGCACAATCGAAGGCTCAAAGGGGTCCTCGACCTGAGCGCGAGTGCGGGTGCAAAAGACATCGACCAGAGTGGTCATGCTGTTGGATTGCAGAAGCTGCAACATGGGTCGATAAATCTCCGATTTCGAAAAGATTGTACGAGAAAAGCCGCGGCGAAGCATGTCATCATTCCGACTAAATCCTGCAGGGTGGCTGGCGTCGTGACAGATAACCTGTATTCTAGGCAGTCAGCAGCCAGTGTGCTGCAAAAGGTTGAATACCGGGCCTGTCGATGCTAACCGGTGGCCCACCATCGAGAAACAGACGAGGTGTAGTGATGAAGCCAGTAACAAAGCAAGCCATCCTGGGAATTCTGGTGGCTCTCCTAGTGGGCGGTTTTATCGCCTTTGCCGGTAGCCACAATAGTGTGCTGCTGGGCAGCGTACCGGTCTTTGCGCTCTGCGCAGTGATCGCCTTTATGGTTCAGTGGATCGTATACATTCCTTCCTACCTGTACCAAACAGAGCATTTTTATGATTTGACCGGCGGTATCACCTATTTGTCCCTGATCGCGCTGGTGGTGATAGCCAATCCCTATCTCGATTGGCGGGGCGGTCTGATCGCCCTGATGGTCGGTATCTGGGCAATACGGCTCTCGACATTTTTGTTCGCTCGAGTTCGAGCCGATGGTTTTGATCGGCGCTTTACGCGCATGAAAACTCTGCCGATGCAGTTCCTGATGACTTGGACCCTGCAGGGACTGTGGGTACTGGTGACTTTTTCTGCCGGTCTGGCAGCTATGACCTCGGTCACACAGGTGCCGCTGGGCACCTTTGCCCTGGTGGGTACCTGTCTGTGGTTGTTGGGTTTTATCATTGAGGTCGTCGCCGATGCCCAGAAGCGCCAGTTTCGCCGCCAGCCTGAAGCCAGTGGGCGCTTTATTACCACCGGTCTGTGGGCCTGGTCTCGGCACCCAAACTATTTTGGCGAGATCCTGCTCTGGATCGGTATTGCCGTTGTGGCTTTTCCCGCCCTGTCTGGCTGGCAGCTGGCGACGCTGATATCTCCGGTGTTTGTCTTTATCTTGCTCAATTATGTCAGCGGCGTGCGTATGCTCGAGGTCAGTGCCGATAAGCGCTGGGGTGATGATCCTGAGTATCAGGCCTATAAGGCAAGAACCTCGGTGCTGATTCCGCTGCCGCCACGAAAATGACCGATAGATAAGGGCTGCACCTGGCAGCATCGATACAGTGTTCGAATCCGCCATGGATTCAGTGCCGTCGAGAGACTATATGGATAAAACCTTAACTGTGATGACTGTGGCGCAGGTCTTTGCCCAGTGTGCGACACCGGTGGTGGTGCTGTTGGGCGGTATCGTCGGCACTCAGTTGGCCGCAGATCCGGGTCTGGCGACCCTGCCGATCGCCTTCATGATCGTCGGCGTGGCGATTTCCACGATCCCAGCGGCCCTGCTGATGGGGCGGTTTGGCCGCAAGCGCTGCTTTCTGGCGTCGGCCCTCTCAGCCAGTGGCGCCTGCCTGCTGGCTGCCTATGCGATCTCCGTCGAGGGCTTCTGGCTATTTTGTTGTGCCACTTTTCTGATTGGCAGCAATAATGCCTTTATTCAGCAATACCGCTTCGCCGTGGCCGAGACGGTGCCGCCAGAGCGGCTGGGCCGATCCCTGTCAATCCTGATGCTGGCGGGCGTTGTAGCTGCCTGGCTCGGACCCTGGGTGGCAGAGCGACTGCATGCCTGGTCAGACTGGGCAGAGTTCAGCGGCTCTTTTGTCGGTATCAGTCTGTTGTTGGCTCTCAGTGTGGTGGTGCTGGCTTTCTATGAAAACCAGCCGCTGGAGATCAAAACCATCGATGCGCCGCAACGGCCGTTGCCGATGATTCTGCTGCAGCCCGTGTTTCTACTTGCAGCCAGTGCCGGCGCCGTCGCTTACGCCGTCATGAGCCTGATCATGACCGCTACACCAGTGAGTATGCACCAGATCGATCACTTCAATCTGAGCGATACCACCTGGGTGATACAGAGCCATGTGATGGCCATGTTTTTGCCGTCTTTGTTCAGCGGTGTGCTCATCGATCGTATCGGTCCGATTCGCGTCATTCTGTTAGGGCTGGTGCTGATGTTTGTCTGCCTGGGTATTGCCTCGATTGATCGGCAGCTGCTGCATTATTGGACGGCACTGGTGTTGCTTGGCGTCGGCTGGAATTTTCTGTTTCTCGGCGGCACGACTCTGCTGACCCAAACCTATGTGCCAGCCGAGCGCTTTAAGGTGCAGGCGGTCAATGACTTTCTGGTATTTTCGCTACAAGCCATGGCAGCGCTGGGTTCAGGCTATGTGCTGCTGTCCTATGGCTGGCAGGCTCTCATTTACGTGAGTCTGCCGTTACTGGTGTTGATGTTGGTGATGCTGTGGCGAACCCAACGCCGGTCTAATCGTTCCGACCCTGTACAGTCGGCAGTGGGACTAAAGTAGTGGTGCTGAAGTAGTGGGGCTAAAGTAGTGGGGCTAAAGTAGAGGGGGCTAAAGTAGTGGGTCTAAAGCAGTGGGATCAAAGTAGTAGATTTAAAATAGCGTCAGTCAATGGCCGATCCGGCGCGGCTGCGAGATGCAGTTCATCAGGAGTCAATCCGTAAAATGAGTGAAGAATTTCTATTGGCCGGACTTAGAGTCCTGGACGTTGGTAGCTGGATCGCAGGCCCCGTCGCGGCGACGATGCTCGCCGACTTTGGCGCCGAAGTGATCAAGATCGAGATGCCCGGCGTGGGCGATCAGTACCGGCAGCTCTCGGCGGCGCCCACCACGCCCGCCGCTGACAGCAACTACATGTGGCAAATGGACGCAAGAAACAAGCGCAGCCTTGCCCTTAATCTCAAGACCGAAGCCGGTATGGCGATCCTTCATCAGTTGATTGCAACCTGTGATGTCTATATCACCAATCAGCCATTTCCCATGCGTCGCGCTCTGCAGTTGAATTATGCGGATCTACAACCGCTGAACCCAAAAATGATCTATGCCTCGCTCACCGCCTACGGCGAGCAAGGCCCCGATAAAGACCGAGAGGGCTTTGATCTGGTAGCCTACTGGGCGCGAACTGGCATGATGGACCTGGTGCGGGCACCCGGTGCTCCGCCCACTCAGGCGTTGCCGGGTATGGGTGATCATCCGTCGGCTGTGTCACTGTATGCCGGCATTATGACCGCCCTGTTGAAGCGAGACCGCACCGGCGAGGGCAGCATGGTGCATACTTCCTTGCTGGCCAACGGCTTGTGGTCCATGGCCTGTGTTGCTCAGGGCGGCTTTGCCGGCGGCTCCTTTGAGAGCTATCGCGCGCTGAAGGCAACGCCCTTGTTCGCCACCACACTGTATCAAACGCTGGACGACCGTTGGTTGCAGTTCACCATGGTGCGGGGTCCGGAGGATGTGATTCGCCTGTTTGAGACCCTGGGACTTGGCGAGATCATTCGCGATCCTCGGTTTGTCACGCCAGAAGGCCGGCTCGAGCATGGCGAGGAGTTGGCACGCCTGGTTCAGGATGTGATTGGTCTGTATACCTCTGACGACTGGTTAACGCGCTTTGCGACTGCTGGTGTCAATGCCAATCGCGTGAGCCTGATCGAAGAAGCCATGCACGATGAGATGATCAAGGTGAATCACATGGTGGTTGCGCCAAAGGATCCCGACATGGGTCTGCCATGGGTCATCAATCACCCTGTTAAGATCGACCAGATCAGGCAAGTGGGTCCAACGCGAGCCCCGGAGCTTGGGGAACACTCGCAACAGATTCTTGGAGAGCTGGGGTTTGATGCGCAGCAGATAGAGACGCTGCGCAAGGCCGGCGTTATTTAACCCTGCTTTATATAATGCTAGCCTGAGTCGACTCGAGCGCAGACTCGGGTGCGTTAATCACCACCAGTACGTCGCAGCGAACCTGTTGCAAAATCTGCTCGGCGGTGTTGCTCAGCAGCATCAGCTTGGCGCCGGTGTTCTGAGCCGTGCCCACGACCAGCAGCTGTGCATCCAGGGACTGGCACAGGCGCTGAATCACCTCGGCCGGTTCACCCTCTTGACTGTGAAATTGCGCATCGGGCAACCCCAGACGATCGGTCATCTCTTGCAGAATCTGGTCCGTCTGGTGCTGAACATTGTCCCGCACCTTGTTGAAATCGATCGCCACGCTAATGGGGCCAAGCCAGCGTTCAACGCTGGGAAACGCCGACACCACATGCAGGGTGCCGTGCAGCAACTGGGTGTATTGTTGCGCTTGATGCAGAATCAAATCGTTCAGGGCATTGGGTGTTTCAATGTTTGCGTCCACCGCGGCAATGATATTTGGGCGCTGGGTCCAGTTGATGGGCGTGACAAGCATCACGGGGCAGTGACTGTGGCGTAACAAGTGCCAGTCGCTGGGAGTACGAATAAAGCTGTGGCTTAAGGGTGCCATGGATGAGGGTGCCATGGATGAGGGTGCCATGGATGAGGATGCCATGGATGAGGGTGCCATGGATTTGATGATCAGATCCGTGTCAAGGGCCTGGGCTGTTTCAAGCACGGCGTGCCAGTCTCGCTTCTCCCAGACCACTGACAGGGATACCGGCACTTTGCTGTGTGTGGCTGCCCGCCAGGCGGCGATCATCTCCAGTACTTTTGCCTCGGCATCGCGCAAAACAGCGCCCTTGAGCCCCTCACTGGTTTCGACCTCGTGCAGAGACAAGTCGGCAAAGGTGTCATACACAGCCTGCAGCAGGTGCAATGGCGCACCGAGCGCGGCGGCGATGGTGCCGGCCTTGGCCAGCACTATTTCACCGTCTTCGATTGAGTGAATCGCCACCAGTAAGCAGTTAGATCTGGACATCAGTGGTGCTCGCAAGGTTTGAGGGTCAGAAGCGCTTATCGATCCACTAACAAGCATCAGGTAGCCGTTGTTGATCGGTTACGGTCAGACCAGCACGCATACGGCGGCGCGATCGAAGCTTTCCAAGCGTCCGGTAGCCTCTCAGTCTACCGGCAGCTTCTCGGTCTACTCGCAGCTTCTCGGTCTACTCGCAGCTTCTCAATCTACTGTTTGAGCCTCTTCGCGGCCATGACCGGGATCAAACCCTGCTCTGCGAAGGCCATGCCACGGGCATTTGCCAGACCCCCAGCCAGTCATGGCATAATCGGCGCGGAACCCCGTAACGAAGCAGTGACAAGGTAACTTTCATGAAGACAGGCCCGCTTGCGACTCAAATTTGCGCTGAGTATGGTATCAAGTACCCCATATTCGGCTTTGCTCACAGTGTTGATGCGGTGATTGCCATCACTAATGCCGGTGGACTGGGCGTCTATGGCGGTACACGTGCCACGCCAGAGGAGATTGAAGCCGCCATGGTGAAGATTCGGCGCGCCGTTGGCAACAAGCCCTTTGGTATTGATCTGGTGTTGCCACCGGGTATGCCTCAAGTGGATATCCGGGCGGCGATCGAGGCGGAATTGCCCGCCGAACATCGCGAGTTTGTGCAGCAGATCTATGCCAAGTATGCCGTGCCACCCGCCACTCGGCCGGGCATGCGCTCACGGTTTGTCCGCTCCACAGAAATGGAAGATCGGCAGTTAGCAGCCATCATGGCATCAGATGTTGATCTGTTTGCCTGTGGTATCGGGCGCCGCCGCGGGCCATTGATCAGGCCAAGGCGCGGGGCAAGAAAACCTGTGCCCTGGTGGGCAGTCCTCATCATGTAGAACGGGCCGCCAGGACCGGCATCGATCTGATTGTGGCTCAGGGCTATGATGCCGGGGCTCACACAGGGCCTATCGGCACCTTTTCTCTGGTGCCACAGATCGTCGATGCCGCCGGCGGTTTGCCGGTGCTGGCCGCCGGCGGCGTGGCAACAGGGCGGCATATTGCGGCCTCACTGGCCCTCGGGGCCCAGGGCGTGTGGATCGGTACCGCCTGGCTGACAACGCAGGAACATCAGGATCATTTGACGCCACTTGAGCAGCGCAAATTGCTGGAAGCCACCGGTGCCGATACGGTCATCTCGCGGGCCGACAGCGGTAAAACCCTGCGCCAGATCCGTTCCGCCTGGAGTCAGGAGTGGGAGAACGAAAAAGCCCCGCGCCCCCTGAAAATGCCGTTACAGGATATTCTGGTGGGTGATCTCTTGGGTGCCATCGACGAGCATGGCATTGAGCCTTTGGTGCATAGTCCTGCAGGACAGGGTATCGGCTGGTTTAATGAGATCACAACCGTCAAGGCCGTGGTCGATAAACTCGTCGCTGAAACGGAACAGGCGTTGCGAGCGATGGGCCTGCCTCGGACCTAGATTGCAAGCCCTGACGAAGCCAGTTACGATAATGCCCTGCTATCCTCTGACGTAGTTCATGATCATGCCAAAACAACAAGCCACTTGCGCCATGTGCCAGCTGATAAGAACCTATCTGCTGATTGCCGTGCCCTTGATCGGGCTGTTCTGGATTCAGCCAGAGATGAGCCTGCTTAAGGGCGTGAGTTTGACTAACCTGGCGTCAGGAATCATTGGCGTGGCGTTTGTGGTGACGGTGGCCTGGAAGGCATACCACGAATTTTGGAAAGATCGCGATCGTGGCTGAAGGTGCGCCTGACTGCTGGCGCTGCCAGCACTTTTTTATCACCTGGGATAAACACCATCCCTACGGCTGCCATGACATGGGGTTTAAAACCAAGCAGGTGCCGGCCGCGGAAGTATTTGCGGCCAATGGCAGGCACTGTTTGTCTTTTAAGCCCAAGTCCACAGATCCCTCGACGCCCAGCGCCAGCCCTCACGGTCAGCGCCGAGTCACCAAGGCAAACAAGCACTTGGGTCAGCATATCAATATCAAGGGCTAGGCTTTCTCAAGGGCTGGCTTTTACTAAAGAATAGGCTTTCGCTACGGCCATGCTCTTATCAAACGCTCAAACGCTCAAACGCTCAAACGCTCAAACGCTCAAACGCTCAAACGCTCAAACGCTCAAACGCTCAAACGCTCAAACGCTCAAACGCTCAAACGCTAGGGCGCCTTGTCC
>Ga0181606_10003885_pt1 | contig 12563 bp, 12 predicted proteins | sample 041ome_10_FD_132994 | JGI IMG/M metagenome (GOLD analysis project Ga0181606, IMG submission 132994) | Coastal salt marsh microbial communities from the Groves Creek Marsh, Skidaway Island, Georgia - 041412US metaG (megahit assembly) | ecosystem: Environmental > Aquatic > Marine > Intertidal... | reverse complement strand
GATTCGTATGCTCCTGTCCGTTTGTCTAGTGGTGGTGCTGGCCGCCGTTGGGATTACATGAGTTTCTGATGGTTTCTGTTGCCGCTATAGAGGACTTTACGGGTGGTTTGAATCTTCGTGCCGACGTTTTCAATCTAGGTAAGAATGAGTCACCTGACATGTTGAATGTGGACATTGACCCTAGGGGTGGTGTCCAGCAACGTGATGGTTCTTCATGTGTCAACAGTGTAGATATTGGCGGCATTTCTGCCGCCAACTTTGCTCCTCACAAGTTGTTTCATTGGCGGGTTGTTAGCCCGCAGTTGATTGTTACTGCTAACGATAAAATCTTTTATGCTACTTCAAATACTTTTGATGTGATTCAGAATGGTTCTTCTGTTGATGTTGCGACTACTAACGAGTATGGTGCGGAGTTTGCGGAGTGGATTGGTAGCCAGCCTGAGTTGTATATTGCTTGCGGTGAGGGCACCGCTTCGCACAGGTGGGATGGCAATGTTGCTACTGCGTTGACTCCTAGCGGTTCTGGTGCTTGGCAGGATGACTTGTTGTCTCCGACAACTGGCTTTATGCCAACTGCAGATCATGTCGCTAGCCATGTTGATCGTATCTGGGTTGCGGCCACAGACGAGAACGGTACATCTTATCCTGACAGGGTGCGCTGGTCGCATCCGTTGTTCCCTGAGTCGTGGCGTGAGAACGATTACATTGACGTTGTTGGCGGGGGTCAAGGTATCCGTGCGCTGGTTCCGTTCTCGAACCATATACTTGTGTTTAAGGATCGTGCTGTGTTTGCTATTCATGGTTACAATGCGAGCACTTTCCAGTTGGTTCCTTTAACACAGGAGTTGGGCACGTATTCGTCGCAGACTGTTGCGGTTAGCGAACAGGCTGTGTATTTCTTTTCTTGGCCTGACGGGGTGTTCCGTTACGATGGTTCATCTATTGTTGACGTGTTTCAACAGTTGCGTCCTTTGATCCAGTCTGGTGAGATCAACAAGAACGCTTTGGATGCTGTGCATGTTGACTGGATGAAACGTAAAGTGTTTGTAAGTTTACCTGTTGGTGTTAGCCCTGACGATTTCCAGAACTATGATGGCACACAGATCGCTGGTGGCATCTATGATGATGAAGAAGTTAAGTATGACGGATATATTCGTCCGCCTGTAGCGACAGCCAGTTTTGTGTTTGATCCTAGTGTTGGTAAGGGTGGGGCTTGGTCGCGTTATCGCACGGCTGACGGCCATGCAATGGTTGGTGGTGTCGATTTTGTGTTCCCTGACGGGATCACAAACGGTGTGTATATTCATCCATATTATCCTAAGGTTTTAAAGTTTGATCCTGCTTTGGCTACTGATTGCGTTGATGATACTGACACGGTGTTTGATGGCTACTATACGATGGGTTGGCAGGATCTGGGGCAACCACAAGCCCGTAAGTTTTGGCGTTCGCCAGAGTTCATTGTGTCTAGGGTTGCTGACGAATACCAGTTGAATGTGGATGTGTTCCATGATTGGAACACATTCAATTTTGATAGACAGTTTGATGTCGATTTTGTTTCCGATGCGTCGGGTACTCCTGACGATATTGAAAGTTGGACTGAGAACTATGGGTCTGACACGGTGCGTGGCGAAGCGTTGGGTTCGGCTCGTGCTGTGCAGATCAGGTTCGGGTCGTCTGGTGCTAAGTGGGGTGTGAATGGTGTTGTGTTCCGCTATTCGTTCCGCAAGGTGCGTGTGTGATGGATAAGGCTGGGCGTAAGTGGATGTCTCCTGTTCTTCCTAGTTACACGGATCAGAACTCTAGGGCGATGACTGATACTGCTTTGTCATTGACTGAGTTTTTTAATCAGACCGTGGGTGTTTGGGGCGAGTTTCATGGTATGACTGATGGTGCTGGGGAGTTTACGGTGGCGCATGGCGCACCGTTTACTCCTAGTTGTATTCTGATTACTGAACATTTTGAGGGTATACCGACCCACAGTCAGGGTGGTTTCCATATTGATTCTTGGGATAAGGATAATGTGACAATACATTTTCTTACGTCAACTAGTGGTAACGATAGGATTAGTACGCCTGTTGGGTTTTTCATGTTATGTCTCCCGTAGTAGAACGAGATAGGGTATAGTAATGGCAGATATTTCTTTTGCAGAGACAGACTTTAATCTGGGTCGTAAGCGTGCTGAAGGTGCGTGGAAATTGGGCATCGCTGATTTAGACCGTCAGCGTGAAAACTTAAGTCGTCAAACAACACGCAACTACGAGAATCTGGCAAGACAATACAAGCAGGCCGCTCCGCAACAGATCACACAGTTCACTGGTCGTGGATTAGGTAGGTCTGGTTTGTTTAAGAAGTCGATGACAGATTTTGCTTTACAGCAGGAACGTGATCGTGCAGAAGTTTTACGTAATATGTCTGAACAGCAGGCTTTGTATGACGTAGAGCAAGCAGGTTACGATCAGGCTTTGAATGACGAGATTGCTAGGTTAGAGCAGGTCAAGTTGAAGCAGATTGCGGCGGATGCGGCGGCATTAAAGAATGCCGCCCCACTTATCTAGGAGTTATTATGGCTATTCAATACAGTCAATTCAGTAGTCCTCTATCTAGGAACGCTAGAAAACCTAGTGTTGTTATCAACGATGGAAGTTGGAACCCCAACGACACTGTGGATTATGCTACTGGACAAAATTTGATTCCTACTTGGAACATGCCTGATGTTGGTGGTTACACTGCGCCCGCTCAACCCGTCAGACAAACAATAGATTACACTGAGGGTTTGCCTAGTTGGACGATGCCCAATATTACGCCTACGCCTACGTCTACGGATACATCTAATGTTCCTGCTGTTGATAGTTCTTACGCTGATGCAGACCGAGGTTCAGTTGGGACGACGATGAATAGGGTTGAACCTGTCTATCCTTTTGAAACGTGGTTTGGAAAAGAAGTCGGGCGACAAATGGGGTACATTGACAAAAATATTTGGAACTCTATGACTCCAGAGCAAAGAGATCAATGGCGGGCTACAGCCTACAACAAATATCTTGCTAGTTTAAACACTGACCAGACTGTACCTGACACTGGTACTGGTGGTAGCAGTGTCAATGCTGAATATGCAACAGCGTTGCGTGATTATATTGCTGGGATACAGGGATCTGGTCTTGACTATGGGAAACTGATTGAAGAAGCACAAGCACGCTACGGCGGTTACGGTGACACTTTGACTGCTGATGTTGCCGCCGCTACTGCGAAACAGCAGGCGGCGGCACAGCAAGCAAGACAGGCTCTTCTAGGTTTGATGCCTACCACTGTTTCTAATGTTACGCCTGCCAACCTTGGGGCTGGCACCGCAACAGGATATCTGCAAAACATTGGAGCGTCCACAAGAGATGTAGATGCTGTGCGCGCTATGGAACAACAGATGTTGAATCAATCGTTGGCTAGCACGCAGGCTTACACTCAGCGTCTAGCCGCTGTGGATGAGGCGAACCGTATGGCTCAGCAGGCGGCTGTTGAAACCATTCTTCAGGAGGCTTCTAGCGGTTTGGCTACCAATGAGCAGGCGCAACGCCGTCAGTATGCTGAGGCGTTGGCCGCTGAGGTTGAACGTTTGCGTGCCGCAGAGCAGGCACAGCAAAACAATTTGGCTAACATGTTGTTGGAAGCCCGCTTGATGGCGGCGCAGTCAGGAGTAGCAGTCTGATGGATGAGCAAGCATTACTGTTGTATCTGCTTTCTGGCGGGCAATCAATGATGAACCCGATGTTGCAGACACCACTTCAGGCTGGTGTCGGTCGTACCGACATTGCTCCTTTGTTGGATGACACGGGTTTGGGTGCTGTTACTGGCGGTATTAATCCTGCCGCTATTGAGCAGGCCATGTTGGAAGAGGTTGAGCGTCAGCGACGTTTGTATGAGGCTGAAGAGAATTACAAGCGTGCCCAGATTGTTGGTGATATTCCGCAGGCACCTGTTTATGAACAATATTTTGGTGGTTTAATCGATCAGGGAATGGACATCTTAGGGGCTTTTCAAAACGATAATGCTGAAGCCAAATTTAGTAGTCTTGCCACTTTGGTTGAGAACGGTACTTTAGATCCGCTGGAGGCAAGTGCGCAGATGTCCGCAGTTGTTAACGATGAAGGCATATCAGATAGATATGATATGGCTTTGGTTAACAATTATTTTGAGGGTGTGAAAAAAACGGGTGAAGATTTCCGCAAGGCTGAATCAGATTATACCGCGAAGTTTACTGCGGCTGTTCCGTTGCTGGAAACGTTAGGTTCCCAGTACGATACTGATACTGGGCAGTGGACTCATAGTTGGGAGCCGTTTAGCCAGCAGGAAGCGATGCGTCAATACTATGATGAGGCTGGTGTTCCTAACATGGCGTACATGCCTAGCCCGTCAGAACGTTTCACCCCCATGTACGAATCGTCACGCACTTTGGAAGATATGCGTGGAGAGTTGGAACGCTTCCTGCCCGAAGAACAACCTGCTCCTTTGAACCCTGCTTTTACTGGGACTGAATCGGCGGCGACGATGGCAAGGCGTTTACAGCAAGAACACATCAACAAAAAGTTACGCAGAGAAGAGTCTAATAGGAAAAGAGATAGTGAGGAAATGGCAAACTTTTTTGCTTCAATGGGTGCGACACCTTACAATGCTAGTTTGCAATCTATGTTGAACTTTGCTGTAGGCGGAGCATAAAATAATGGCAGTAATTCGTAGCCCGTTCTCTTCTGATAATAGCGACTGGACATTAGAAGATTATTTGAAATCGGGGCAAGGGCAAACCCCCACCCCAGTAAATACTGGTAATGTTCTTCCGACGCAAGAGAACGTACAGAACCGTTCCCCTATAGAGTTGGCTGTGTTCGATGCGTTGCTGGAACGCAACGAAGTTGATCCAGACAAATGGGGAGAAACAATCAGCAACGTTTACGGTTTGGCTGAGCAACGCAAAGATGCTCCGTGGTATTTGAAACCTTTGACTTGGGGTTTGGAAGGAATGTCAGCAGGTTCAAGAGCGGCTTCGTCTGGAATTGTAACTGGAATTGGTGCGGTTGAACAGTTATCTAGGGCTATTTCTAGTGGTCAACTGGGTGAATCTAAGAATCCTTTGGATGTTGCACGAGCAGTATCTAGCCAGCCTGCCACTATTGCCAGCAAGTTTGTTGCAGTTGAAAATCCTGACTTGCAAGACAAAATTAAACAAGGGTACATGCCTAGTTGGGGCGAACTGTACGGTGACCCAACGTTCCATGTGACTGTGCCTAACATTCGTGACAAGGTTGACACCCCAGATATCCCTGTGTTGGGTTGGCTTTCACGCGCAGGGTTGTGGACGCTAGATGCCAGCATTGAACTTGCCGCACAGTCCGCTGTTGATCCTTTAAGTTACGTGTCGTTTGGTGCAGGCAAGTGGATGGGTCAGGCTGGACGTGCCGCTCTTGCGTCACGTCTACTGCAGAAAGATGCGGTTCAAGTCCTAGAGAACGCAGTTCGGCAAGGTGCTATTAAGGCACTAGATTATGGCAAGATTTATCGTTTGGGAGAGTTCGGTTTGGACAAGGCGCAACGTCGCCTGTTGGCGAACGCTGGCATCATTGAACATGCTGGTATCTCTTTGAACTTTGGTCAGCGTTCCACAATCCGTGGCACAGGTTTCTTGTCTAACTCGATTGGTCGTGGAGCATCTTACGCTAGGTATGGTGGTAGTCGTCTGCTGAGGCAGAACGACAAGATTAACGAGTTCTTTACCACTAAGAGTTTGCGTAGTTTGCGTTCGCTTGCCAGCAACAAGGCAACTAGCGGCGAAGCCAAGTCGATGATTGCACACTACAATGCGAGTCTTGCCGCTAAAGCGGAGTACGGCAAGATGCAACAGTTGATTGGTTCACGTTACTACGATTTGATTAGCCGTCTGTCTAGGTCAGAGTTTGATGATGCTTTACATTTAGCGATTGAGGGCGGTACTGTTGCAAACATTTTTGATCCTACGGCTAGGGCGTTGGCTGAGGAAACACAGTTGGCGTTTGGTGAGATCCGTCAAATGTATAACGATGCGATGGATCGGATCACCAAGGAGTATGGTTTAACTCCAGAGTTTGTTAACAACATCAACGATATTGAGAACTATTTTTCTCACACGATTACTCCTGATGCGGCTGACTGGTTGAAGAAGAATGGTGATGACAGCCCGTTCAAGTCGATGTTTAACGAAATGTTTGAGGAGTCTGTTGCTGACATGAAGCGTGGCGTGGGTGCTTTGCGTGCACGTAAACTTGTTAAGAAAGAAAAGTTTTTTGGTGTTGAACTGAAGGAAGGCACGATTGAGGAAATCAACCGTGTGTTCCGTGAGCAGGCTGACGTGGATTACGATTGGTTCAACACGAGTGCTTCAACTGTGTTGTCTAGTTACATTGATTCTGCGGCTAGGAACTTTCGTCGTATCAGATATATGGACAAGTTGTTTGAGCATGGTGACGATGTGATCCGTGTTGTTCTACCTAAGTATGTGAACAACAAGCAGGCTATGAACAGTGTGCAATCTACGTTGAAGAGTTTGAACAGTCAACGTAACAAACTTGTTCGCATGATTCAGGACTCTGCACGTACCACTGTTAAGGGTAATCAAAGAACTTTAGCCAAGGAAATGCAGGGAACTAAGAATCGTTTGGCTAAGGCTGTGTCTGATGGGACTGCAATGTTGGAGGACACTGAGCAGTCTATTGCTCAGATGACTAAAGACTTGGATGCCTTGAAGAAGCATATTGACACAACCAAGAAGCAGTTGGCGAAGAATGCTGACGCTTCCAAGTTGGAGTATGAGACTGCTATCGCTCCGTTAGAGATGCGACTAGAAGCGTTGAAGAAATCTATTGATAATGGTACTGCGAAGCGTGAAGCGGCACGTCAGGCGTTGGTTGAACAGCATGTTCAAATGTTCCCCAGCAGGGCTAAGCGTCCGACTGACATGAAGGTGTTGGCTGATGAGATTGTTGGCGCAAAACGTAAACGTTTTGAGCAACGATTGAAGTCGTTGGAAACTAAACAGGCTAAGGCTGAAGGTAAGAAGGCTGGAGCGTCCACACGTCGAACTACTGCTGAGGCGGAGATGGCTGTGGTTGAGGAGTCGCTTGTTGCGACGAATGAAACAAAGTATTTGTTGCGGGAAATGGTTGACATTGACTATGACCCTGAGGTGTTCCCTGATGGGATGATGTATACGTCTAAGGCGCATTTGGAAAGTCAGCCTGCTAACGACACGGTGTTCTTTTACGATACTTTTGATGAGATCCCTGACCCTGTGGCGTTGCCTGCTCCAGACATTCAGCAAACCTACGATCTAGGGTTGCGTCTGGAGGATGTGCAGGAAATCATTGTTGGTTTGCCTTCCAGTATTGCTGACAATGTTGTGGCCGCTACTGGTGATGATGCGCTGGGTGAATACATTGTGCGGGAAACTTCACGTCTGTTGCGTTCCCCGCTAGGAACGGACGTTGACCCTAGGGTGCCTGAAGATTTGCATGGTTTGATTGCTACGATCGAAGGTTGGGGGCGTTCTGCTGAGACAAGCCCTGAAGTGGTAGAGGTTTACTTGAATGAGTTGGCGGATCAGATCAACACGGTTCTGTCCGCTAGGTCGTTGGAACCGTTTGATCCTGAGGATGCTTACGCCATTGTTGATGACTCTATCAGGGCGGCGGCGCAGGCCGCCAACCCTGAGGGTGCCCGTGTCACTGTTGTTCTGCCTGACGTAGATTACGGCATGGGTAACAAGTTGCTGGTTTCTAGCACGGAAGCACAGAATCTTTTCAGGGGCACCACTGACGATGTGTTCGCTGGCATTGAGATGGGTTCTTCTAAGTGGAGTGCTGTTGTTCCTGAGAGCGGCATTGAGCCTGCTGATCCTTTTGTTCGTGAAGCGCAGGTGATGCAGGAGTTTGAGAATCTTTTGAACCAGCGTCAGCGGGTTCAGACCCGTATGGATGTGGCTGATACGGATATTATGGCCGCTGAAGAGGCGATCGCTCAGGTTGGCCGTGACGTTGGGGGTGCTAGGTCGGGGCTTACTAGGTCTGAACGGGGCGTACAACGCAATCTAGAGGCTTCTGAGACCACTCCAGAGTTGAAGGCGCAATACAAAGAGCGTTCTGTTTTGAACAAGAAGGTTGCGGCAGAGAAACGCAAGTTCGATGCCGCTGTGGAGAATGATCCTCTGGTCAAATATATTGATGACACGGAGAAGCAGGTGACCAGTATTGCTACCGATATGGACACCGCTAATGCGTTGTCCGCAGATCAGAACACTTGGGTCACGACTGTTGGTGCAGAGTATGACGACAAGATTAAACGTCTAGATGATCTGTTGAAGAGTCAGCCGACTAAGGGTACTAGCGAGCAGGCCACAAAAGACTGGTTCGATCAGGTTGAAAGCATCACACAGCAGATTAACGATCCTAGTATTTTGGATAACCGTCAGCGTGCGGCGTACGACAGGGTGTTCAAACAGTTGCATGGCATGGAGGCAGACCTAGCGTTCCTTGATGGTGAGATAACAATGAACGAGGGGATTTTTGCCCAGTTGTCTGCCTCCCATCTACAGAAGATGGAGAAAGATATTCTTGACGGATGGTCTGAACTGCAAGGTTTAGGTGTTCAGGTTCCTAAAGAAATCATGGACGAATGGATGTCTGGTATCCGCAAGGTGGTAGATCCTGACGGCTGGAAGGATGCTTTGAAATACTATCGTGCTTACACTAGGTTCTTTAAGGCGTGGGCTATCGCAACCCCAGGATTTACGGTGCGTAACGCTATGACTGCGGCGTTCAACAACGCTGTGGCAGACGTAGGTTTTAAGAACACTCAGATCGGCATTGAGTTCGCTGGCAAACTGGCAAGGATCAGAACTAGCAACACCGAGAAGGGTGGTTTAACGTACGCTTTGGATTGGGCTGAACGCAAGTACGGCAAGCAGATGCGTGACGATCTGGAGCAAGCGTATGAAGCGGTGCTGATTTCTGGTGGCGGTCAAGCCATCGACGAAGTGTTGCCTTTGATTAAGCGCATCAAGCCGCAACCTGTGGTTGGCGGCAAGGCTAAACGGAACTGGGATTGGACTTACAACAATGCGCTCACACGTGGACAGCAACGTGTCAACGAAACAGTTGAGATTGCGGCACGTATGGGTATGGCTCTAGATGCTGTGCAAAAAGGTTGGGACATGAACGCTAATGCGGCACGTATCCGACGCTACCATTTCGACTACTCTGACCTTAGCGGGTTCGACAGGACGATGAAGCAGATCATTCCGTTCTGGACTTTTGCTAGCCGCAACGTCCAGTTGCAGATGGTGAACATGATTACACGGCCAGCAATGTACCGCGCCTATGAACGTGTTGTTGATGGCGGCGGAGACTACGACACCATTCTTCCAGAATGGATGTCGAACCGCAACCCGATCATGCTAGGGGCAGACAAGGTGCTGATGCCAGACCTACCGATGGTTGGTTTGCAGGAACAAATCAACCAGTTAGGTGGCGGCGGTCTGTCTAGGATTGTTGCCCAATCGAACCCTCTGATTCGTGCAGGTGCCGAACTTGGCATGGGTGAGTCCGCTATGTTTGGTAGCGACCTGACACGACCTGTTGAAGATCCTGTCGGTATCACTGATCGTCCAGCGCAAGCGTTACAGAACATCACTAGGTTGTGGCGAGGTGAAGAACCCGAGTTCAACAAATACTGGCAGGAACTTTTACCTAGTTTGCTACCTCCGTTGTCACAGTTGCAACGCTACTTGCAACCTACGTTGGGTGCTGTCGGACTGGAAGGCGCACAAGATTTCCTCGGTGGGCCAGAGCGTTACAAGTCACGTGACTTCCTGACAACGTTCGCCAACTATCTAGGTATCCCGTACCGTGATCTAACCGATGAAGAACTAAGGAAAGCGGTAGACTCTACGGTGTATCGAATCGAAAAGATTATGCGTGAAGCAAAGTCGGAGTATCAAACTCCAGAAGAAATCATTAAAGCCGCAAGAGAAGAAATGAAAGAAGAGTTAGGGTTATGAGAAAGTATGTAGGGTTCGACGGGTACGCAACGAAGAAGCGTGCAGGAACCGAACAGTTCATCCGAGAGTTTGTGAAAGCCACAGGGGGAGCGTTCTTTAATAACGGTTCCTATGGACGGAGAGCGATCCGTGGCGGCTCCAAGCCCAGCGTCCACGGGACAGGTAGGGCGGTTGACCTCAGTTACCGTGGGTCACCACACTCAGGGTGTGGTGACCGCAAGGTGGCAGAGAAATGGATCAACTGGCTAGCCGATAACGGTGACCGTCTGATGTTGACGATGGTGGTGGACTATCAGCCCAAGCCTTTCGGCAGGGCATGGCGTTGTGACCGTGGCTGGAAGAAGTATCTGGTTAAGACGGTGACTGGTGGCGGTGCATCATGGTCAGACTGGTGTCACGTGGAGGTTGATCCTTCGGTTGCTGATGATGCAGACTTCTTTAAGCAGGCGTTTGCCGAGTTGAAGGGAGCGGACACAACCCCGCCTAAGAGGAACTTTGTTCCGTTCCGTGGCAAGCCGATTCGTCGTGGCGAGAAAGACAAGGCGCTGGTGATGAAGATTCAGAAGGTTGTGGGCGCTAAGGTTGATGGCATCTTTGGTCGCAAGACTGAGGCGGCGGTGATGCGTTGGCAAGGCAAGCATGGCTTGCAGGCTGACGGTTGGATTGGTTCACAGACTTGGCCTGTGATCTCAAAGTTTTTTGATTGATGTAACCACGCTGGTTACATCTCTGTTTCTTCTTTGAGTACGTCGATAAGTTTTTTGATTTCTCCCATCAGGCCGTAGACGGCTTCGGTGTCGCCTCGCATTGCGTCATCCCATAAGTCTAACATTAGTTCTGCGTCGTATTGGGAGATTTCAAACACCACTTCATAGATGGTGCTCATTTTTTCTGCGGCCATATCTAGTCTGTATTCTAGTTCTTCCATATCTGGGTGTTCATCGGACATTGCCTGTCTCAACTTTCTCTCGAAGTTTCACAACGGCTTGCCGTGTTGACTTTATGTCTAGCAAATGTTTTTTGGCTAGACCGTTACGTATAACTGAGGCTTCCAACTTATCTAAGGATTCTTCGATCTGGTTTATTTCGTATAGTTTCATGCGAGTTCCAATCTGAAGGTGTCGTTCATTAACATGCCTGCGATAACAGCATAGCCTACGATATCTTTGTAGGTGTCTGTTAATGGTTCGTTGACGGCATCGTCGTCACGTTTCACTAGGTTCTCTAGTCGTGCAATTTTGTCGGACATGCGTACACCTACGCCTACCAGTCCGAACGATGTGATGTTTCGGTGACCGTAGTCGTGCTGTTTGGATGCCAGCAGTTCGGACATGTGTTGTTTGTCCCATGCGTTGTCGTCGTGCATTTGTCGTGCGGCGATGTCGCCGCACGAGATCAACGTGTATGCTAGGTGACGGTACCATTCTTCGGTGTCCTCCACCCCCATGCGCACTAGGTCTGCGATGTGGTGCGCTCTGCTAGATAGTTCTGCAACTAGGTCTGCTTGCTTGTGGTAGTCCAGTAGCGGAATGTTTCTGTCGATTGCTTCTAGTTCTTGGTTGGCGGCTTCCTGCCATGTGGTTGGTGTTGTTTTAGTTATCATATTTTTTCCTAATGCTTGGGTCTATTAACAGTATTTCTTTCAACATGTCTAATGCTTTATGCACATGATACCATGTGTGTGATTTGGATGAGTACCCTGTGATTTCTGTCATCTCATTATAAGATAGTTGTTCAAAGAATTTCATCCTTAGCAATGATTGGTGTGGCTCAGGTACCTGATCCACACATGCTAGCACTATGTCTAGTTCATCCCAATCCAGTTCATCTTCGAAGAAGTCTCCCCATTGCATCAACTTTTCTGTTTCGGTTGTGGGTACGTGCGGTATTGTTTCGATTGGATCTTCTCGAAACTCGTAGTCGTATGCGTCGTCGCCGTACACTTTAATCCTCTTACAAGTTCCCGTCGGTTGGGAAGTTGACAATAGGCAAAGACCAGTATGGTTTGTTGTTGTCATCGAACCTCGCTACCGTCCCATGTGCGTGGCATAAAGCGTTCCACACTTCGATGCGTGCACATGTGGACTGCTTCTTGGCGGAGTCCCATACCCACAGGTATGTGTCTCCGAACTTGTCCCACATGTTTAAGATTTCTATTTTCTCAAACTTTAATTTCAGTGTCGGATTCTTTGCTCGTGATGATACTCCCATCACCTCGTATGCCCCGTTAGGTAGCAGGAAGTCTGGTGCTTGCCTGAAGAACACTGGCAGTTTAGCGACCGAGAAATCTGGTCTGTCTATGCCTAGTCGGTGTGCGTGCGGATAACTTTCTAGGAACGCTGTCTCGGCGGTGCTACCCATCTTTTGGTAGCGCGCCCCCCACGATTGTTGATGGAACTCGGTCACTGTTTTTCTCCTCGGATAATCATAACCTGACGGTCGTCTGGATATGCAACACCGTTGAGTGCATCGCATACTAGTTTCAGATAGTTGT
>Ga0181606_10003883_pt1 | contig 12565 bp, 10 predicted proteins | sample 041ome_10_FD_132994 | JGI IMG/M metagenome (GOLD analysis project Ga0181606, IMG submission 132994) | Coastal salt marsh microbial communities from the Groves Creek Marsh, Skidaway Island, Georgia - 041412US metaG (megahit assembly) | ecosystem: Environmental > Aquatic > Marine > Intertidal... | reverse complement strand
GAAGCTGCTGCATTAAGTGTACCCTCAGTCCCATCAGTTGCGTGCAGTACCCCTGTTGCTTTAGCTTGGGACAAGGCATTTCAAGACCAAAATGATCCTAGTGGTCGAGCGGTAGCAAATGTGCATGAAAAAAGCTACGACTAAAAGTAAATTTAACAACTAAAAATAGACTTCTTTTGCACACTGTTGTGTTGATAACTTCCTCAATATTGACAAGGGTTTAGGGCATATTTGAGCGGTGAAACAATTATATTTGTTAGTCGGTGTTTTCACAGACTTCAAACAAGTAAATTATGAGCGAAGAAAATCAAAAAAATCAATATTCCGCGGACAGTATTCAGGCCTTAGAAGGTATGGAGCACGTTCGTAAGCGACCCTCGATGTATATTGGGGATGTCGGGACAAGAGGACTTCACCATCTGGTGTATGAAGTTGTGGATAACTCCATTGATGAAGCACTTGCAGGACATTGTGATCAAATTTCAGTGATCATTAATGAAGACAATTCAATTACAACTAAAGATAATGGCCGAGGAATTCCTGTAGGAATGCACAAAAAAGAAGGGGTTTCTGCTTTGGAGGTAGTGATGACAAAAATTGGTGCAGGGGGTAAGTTTGATAAAGATTCTTATAAGGTTTCAGGAGGACTTCACGGAGTTGGAGTTTCTTGTGTAAACGCACTTTCTGAAAAACTTGTTGCTACAGTCCATCGCGAAGGCAAAATTTGGCAGCAGGAATACGCTAGAGGTAAAGCACTAGCTCCCGTTGCGATTATTGGTGAAAGTACTGAAACAAGCACTGAAGTGACTTTTAGTCCCGATCCTGAAATATTCAAGCAAACTCTAGAATACAATTACGAAACACTTTCGTTGCGTATGCGTGAACTGTCATACCTCAATAAGGGTATTAAAATTGTCATCACTGACAAAAGAAATAAAGATGATCAGGGGGAGTATGTTTCTGAAACTTTTCAATCTCAAGAAGGTCTTAAAGAGTTTATTCACTTCCTAGATGAAGCTCGCGAAGCCATAATAGGAGATGTCATAGCTATGGAAGGAGAAAAAAATGGAGTACCTGTTGAGGTGGCCATGATTTACAACACTTCTTTTTCAGAAAATTTACATTCTTATGTGAACAATATCAACACCCATGAGGGGGGTACGCACCTTTCTGGATTTAGAAGAGGTTTGACTACAACATTAAAAAAATATGCAGACAACTCTGGGTTACTGGATAAATTAAAATTTGAAATTGCGGGAGATGACTTTAGAGAAGGACTCACAGCCATTGTTTCTGTAAAGGTAGCCGAGCCTCAATTTGAAGGACAAACCAAAACAAAACTTGGGAATAGAGAGGTTACTTCAGCAGTATCTCAGGCCGTTTCCGAAATGCTTGAAAATTATCTGGAGGAAAACCCCAAAGATGCAAAAACCATCGTACAAAAAGTGATTCTTGCAGCACAAGCACGACACGCCGCACGAAAAGCGCGAGAAATGGTTCAACGAAAAACCGTAATGAGTGGAGGGGGCCTTCCGGGAAAACTTTCTGATTGTTCTGAACAAGATCCTTCTTTATGTGAAGTCTTTCTAGTGGAGGGAGATTCTGCAGGAGGTACAGCTAAACAAGGTAGAGACCGGAATTTTCAAGCCATACTTCCCTTGCGTGGAAAAATATTGAATGTGGAAAAAGCCATGCAACATAAGGTCTTTGAAAATGAAGAAATTAGAAATATTTATACAGCTTTAGGGGTTACCATTGGGACAGAAGAAGACAGCAAGGCATTGAATGTTGATAAATTGCGGTACCATAAAATTGTGATCATGTGTGATGCAGATGTCGATGGAAGCCATATCTCAACGTTAATTTTGACTTTCTTCTTTCGATACATGAAAGAACTCATAGAGTCGGGCTATATATATATTGCAACCCCACCTTTATATCTGGTAAAAAAGGGTCAGAAAAAAGATTATGCGTGGGATGACAATCAGCGAGATCGACTATTACAAGAATATGGAACGGGTGCTTCTGTACAGCGCTATAAAGGTCTTGGTGAAATGAATGCAGAGCAATTATGGGACACTACTATGGATCCATCAGAGCGGACTTTGCGACAGGTTACTATAGATAACGGAGGAGAAGCAGACCGTGTATTTTCTATGTTAATGGGCGATGAGGTTCCCCCTCGAAGAGAATTTATTGAGAAAAATGCAATTTACGCCAACATTGATGTGTAATTTTGTGCTGCAAACAAATTAATTTAAACTTAGGAAATGAAAGTCACTATCGTAGGGGCAGGTAATGTAGGAGCCTCTTGTGCTGAGTATATCGCACAAAAACAAATTGCTAGTAAAGTAGTTCTATTAGACATAAAAGAAGGTTTTGCTGAAGGCAAGGCACTGGATTTATTTCAAACTGCGACAACACTCGGATTTAATACCTCCATCACCGGAGTTACCAACGATTATTCAGCAACTGCAGGAAGTGACGTTGTTGTAATTACTTCTGGCGTTCCTAGAAAGCCAGGAATGACTCGTGAAGAATTGATTGGAATCAATGCTGGAATTGTACAAAAGGTGTCTGAAAGTATTTTAAAGCATTCCCCTGAGGCTTTTATTGTTGTGGTATCCAATCCAATGGATACAATGACCTATTTAGCACTAAAAGCTACTGGACTTCCTAAAAATAGAATTATTGGTATGGGTGGAGCCTTAGATAGCTCGCGATTTAAAACCTATCTTTCTTTGGCTTTAGATAAACCCGTAAACGATATTCAGGGGATGGTAATTGGTGGTCATGGTGACACGACTATGATTCCCCTAACCCGTTTGGCAAGTTACAACGGAGCTCCAGTTTCTCAATATCTAGATACTCCAACCCTTGAAAAGGTAGCTGCAGACACTATGGTAGGCGGAGCTACTTTGACCAAGTTGTTAGGGACCTCCGCATGGTATGCTCCCGGAGCTTCTGTGGCATTTCTTGTAGATAGTATCTTAAACGATTATAAGCGTATGATACCTTGTTCTGTTCTTTTAGAGGGTGAATATGGTCTAAATGATCTGTGTATAGGGGTCCCTTGTATCATTGGTGCCCAAGGAATAGAATCTATTGTAGATGTCAATCTTAATGAAGAAGAGAAAGCTTTGTTAAATGCGAGTGCAGAGAAAGTTAGGGCTATGAATGCCGCTTTAAATGATATTCTATAGATAAAGTTCTGCAAATGAAATTCATTATTCTATAATAGAGTTGTCATTTCCTTGGTTTAATCCTATATTTGCTCGCCTTAATTGAGCTTTAATTTTTATTAAAATGCAAAATAATTCTTTGATAAGAGTTTTCGGTATTCTATTCGCTTTAGTAAGTATATACCAACTCTCTTTTACTTTTATAACAAGTAATGTTGAAAAACAAGCAGATCAATATGCAACTCAACTTATTTCTGAGGATGAACCTAACTATCTCGAACTGCGAGATCAGGAAGCAAATGCCTATCTAGATTCCATAGGAAATAATCCGCTTTATGGATTTACTACCTATCTCGATGCTAAAGAAAAAGAGCTCAACAAAGGGCTGGATTTAAAGGGAGGGATCAATGTAATTCTACAAATATCCATCCGTGATATCCTGAGTGGACTGGCGGAAAATTCGAGAAATCCAGTTTTCAATAAAGCCTTGGATGAGGCAGATATTCTGCAAAAGTCTTCAGACGAACCCTATATTGAATCTTTCTTTAAAGCATTTGATGCGGTAAAAAGTGGAGAAAAATTAGCTTCTCCTGATATTTTTGCAAACCGTACGTTGAGTGACGAGATCAACTTTGAGATGACCGATAAAGAAACACAAATTGTTGTTCGTAGAAAAATAGACGAATCGATTGTTTCTGCCTTTGAGGTCCTCCGTAAACGTATTGATAAGTTTGGGGTGACACAGCCTAATATCCAACGTCTAGGAACTTCGGGACGTATTTTAGTGGAATTGCCAGGCGCAAAAGATGTAGACCGAGTACAGAACTTATTACAAAGTACAGCTCAATTAGAATTTTGGGAGACGTATAAAAATGACGAATTTATTAGCTTTTTGATTGAAGCCAATACCTATTTAGGTACCCAATCTAAAGCAAAAGCTTCTTTAGAAAAAGATTCTGAAAAAGATGAAAGTTCTGAAATAGATGATTTATTAGCTGATGTAGCTACTCAAGATTCTATAGCTCCTACAAGCAATCCGATATTAGACCGAATTGTTGGACAAGGCTATCAAGGTGGCCCCGTTTTGGCACAATTTGCTTCACGAGACAGCGATTTAATTATGGGGTATCTCAATCAGCCTGATGTGCGTAAATTGTTACCTTCAGAGTACAGATACACTCGTTTTGCTTGGGGAAAACCTATATCTGATGGAAATGTGGTTGAGCTATATGCAATAAAATCTAATCGTGAGAATCAAGCTCCACTAAGTGGCGGAGTAGTTGTAGATGCGTTACAAACTTTTGATCAAGTGGGTAATCCGGCAGTCTCCATGCAAATGGATTCACGTGGGGCTCGTATTTGGGAAAATATGACAGGTAAGGCGTTTAAGGAGGCTAGCAATATTGCTATTGTTTTGGATAACATAGTATATTCAGCTCCTGGTGTATCGACTGGAGCAATTGCTGGTGGACGTTCCGAAATTGCAGGAAGCTTTACACTGAATGAGGCCATTGATTTGGCAAATGTATTAAGAGCAGGTAAATTGCCTGCTTCTGCAGAGATTATCCAATCCGAAATAGTTGGCCCTTCTTTGGGTAAAGAAGCCATTCAAGCAGGAATCTATTCTTTTATTATCGCCTTAATCATTGTTCTGGTTTGGATGATTTTCTACTATGGAAGTTCAGGAATTTTTGCAGATGTTGCTTTGATGTTAAACATATTATTAATTTTTGGAATTCTAGCAGGTCTAGGAGCGGTGCTTACTTTACCTGGAATCGCGGGTATTGTTTTGACCATAGGTATATCTGTAGATGCAAATGTTTTAATTTTTGAGCGTATACGTGAAGAGCTTAAAAAAGGGAAAGGAGTTAGAAAAGCCGTCGCAGATGGTTTTAACAATGCCTTATCTTCCATCTTAGATGCAAATATTACGACAGGACTTACCGCATTGATCCTTTTTGTTTTTGGAACAGGGCCCATCAAAGGATTTGCAACAACATTATTGATTGGTATTGGAACTTCCCTTTTTACTGCAATTTTCATTACACGAATTCTAGTAGATTCAAGAAATGAGAAAGGAAAAGCGGTATCATTTTCAACTCCAGCAACAAAAAATTTATTTTCTAATATCAATATTTCCTTTTTGAAAAAGCGGAAATTTGCTTATGTTGTCTCAGCGTTTCTGATGTTGATTAGTTTGATTTCACTTGGCGTTAAGGGGCTGAACCAAGGAGTTGATTTCGTAGGAGGAAGGTCCTACACTGTTCGTTTCGAAAAAGCAATCAATCCAACTGAAATTAGTGCGTTACTCATGGATGAGTTTGGTAGTGCTGAAGCGAAAACTTTTGGTGAGGAAAATCAATTAAAAATAACCACAAAATACAAGGTAGACGTTGAAGGGATTGCAGTGGACGAAGAAATTCAAAATAAGCTATACTCGGCTTTACTTTCATATCTTCCCGATGGAATTACTTATGACGATTTTGTAAAAGGAAGTTCAGAAAAATCGATTGGAATTATGTCTTCCATTAAAGTGGGACCCACCATTGCGGATGATATTAAAAACAATTCGTTTCTGGCTGTTATTGGATCATTGATAGTTGTTTTCTTATACATTCTTTTGCGTTTTCAAAAGTGGCAATTCTCATTGGGTGCTGTAGCTGCTGTTTTCCACGATGTGTTAATAGTATTGGGAATCTTTTCTCTGACTTACACATTCATGCCTTTCAGTATGGAAATTAATCAGGCCTTTATTGCTGCAATTCTTACGGTAATAGGGTACTCACTTAACGATACTGTAGTAGTTTTCGACCGTATTAGAGAGTTTGTAAATGAACATACCAAATGGGATTTCGACGAAACCGTAAATAGCGCTTTGAACAGTACATTGAGCAGAACTCTAAACACATCCCTTACAACTTTACTTGTACTACTAGCCATTTTTATCTTCGGAGGAGAATCCATTCGAGGGTTTATGTTTGCTCTGATTATCGGTGTATTAGTAGGGACGTATTCTTCTGTATTTATTGCTACTCCCGTAATGTATGATACGCAAAAGAAAAAGGCACTCAATGCCGAAAGCAAATAAAAATTTAAAAGCACAATTAAAAAAGCCAAGTTGTATTACTTGGCTTTTTTATTAGATTAATTTTTGAGTGCTAATTTGATATGTTCCAAGTGATGTTCACAGTGCCAAGCATACAATAAAATTGTTGTACCGATGGGGTAAAATTTATTGCGTTCCGGATGGAAATAGGAACGTTTGAGTTGATCTTTGTCAAGGCTTTTTAAGAATACACACCATCTTTTATGTAAGGCGTCCAATAATTCCATACTATAAGAAATTTCGGTACTACTTGCATCGGGGAGGGCTGCCCACTCAGCTTCGTTATAATCTTTTATATGAGGTTGGATTTCAAGCATAGCATGTTTCATTCTCATATAGCTATGCATATGACTGTCTGCCAAATGATGCACTATTTGCGAAATATTCCAGCCCCCAGGGCGATAACATTTGATAAAATCTTCTTCATTGCTTCCTGCTAAGGTGTTTTTTAATTGTTGAGAAAAATTTGCCAAGGTTTCCATGCCCGTATTAATTTGGTCAGAGCTAGGTTCATCAATCCATTTAAATTTTCCTATTGGGAATTGGAGTTGTTCGTCCATTGTGGTTAAAAAGTTTGGTAGTCGATTTGGTTACCTTTTTGCAACAAATGAAGGTCACTTAGTCCAGCTTGTATCTCAAGAACATATTGTGCAGGCTGAACGGAGGATATTCCTGTGAGGTCATTTGGAATCGCATTTTTGTGAATGTGAACAATCTCAAGTTGTTTATTCAAAAAAATAAGATCTAACGCAAGTGGTGTATTCTTCATGTAAAAATTTAAAATCTGTTCCTCATCGAAAATAAAAAGCATTCCTTTATCAACATCTAGATTAGTGCGATACATGAGCCCGGTTTGTCGTTCATACGGATTGTCTGCAATTTCGATCTCAAATGAAATTGTTTTGTTGTTTTCGGGTTGAGAAATAGACAGGGTACCTTCTGCTTTAAATTCAATAGTTTTTTCAACTGCTTTCACATTTTTTGATTCATTGCAAGCTGAAAGCTGCAGAAAAAACAACCCGAGTAAAAGGGAAGTTAAGGTCGTTTTCATTCTACTGCTTGATTTTGTTTTCTGAGCATTAAAAAAACACCTAAAAGTACGAAGGGAATGCTAAGCCATTGGCCTGTAGAGAGTAATCCAAGAATTTCCTCAAAACCTCCCTGACTTTCTTTGATAAATTCAATAACAAAACGAATGCTGAACATGCCTACAAAAAACAGACCTATTAGATATCCTTCACGATTTTTCTTTTCGGTTCGATATACCTGACGAAGGATAAAGAACAAAATAAGGTAACCCAATGCCTCATAGAGTTGGGCAGGATGTCTAGGAAGGGTTTCACCACGGTTTAAAAAAACCACTCCGAAGTTTGAATTACTGTATTTTCCTACAATTTCAGAATTAAAAAAGTTTCCCAAACGTACAAAGCTAGCGCCTATCGCTACAGGAATTGTTACCCGATCTAAAAGCCAAAAGAGGGAACGTTCTTTAAATTTCAGTTTATACAAATAGAGTCCAATGAGGGTTCCTATGACTGCTCCATGACTTGCCAAACCTCTAAAACCTGTAAAAGTATATCCATTTGGTGTGTCTCGAATGGGCAATAAAATTTCTATCAGATGGTTCTGATAGTAATCCCAACTGTAAAAAAACACATCGCCTAGGCGAGCTCCAAGAAGAATGGAAAGTACCATGTAAACAAAGAGTGACTCGAGGTAGTCTAGAGAAATCTTCTCTTCATCAAAAATCTTTTTCATAAGATAATATCCCAGCCCAAAGGCAACAATAAACATTAAGCTGTAGTAATGAATTCCAAAGCTCCCTATTTTGAAGAGTGTTTCACTAGGTGCCCAGTCAATTTTTGTAAAGTACATGTGTGCAGGTTTATACTTGGTAAATGTAAATAAAATCAGAGGGATACGAAATAAATCCTTAGGGAATTGGATCATAACCTGAACCTCCCCAAGGATAACAACTGAAGAGGCGTTTTATTGCCAAGCCACCTCCTTTAAAAAGGCCATGTTTTTTTAAAGCCTCCAAAGCGTAATGAGAACAGCTAGGAGTATATCTGCAGGTAGGAGGGAGTAGGGGTGAGATAAAATTTTGATACCCTTTGATAAGAAGTAGAAACGGGAATATCAAAATTTTTTTCAAAAGAAAAGGCTTTTAATTGATCTTAAAGCTGCTTCCTTCCGGAGCATCATTAATTTGAATGTTTAAATTCGAGAGTGTATTCCGAATCAGATCCGAGGTTTCAAAATCTTTGGAAGCTCTTGCTTTATTCCTTATTTGTAATAACAATTCGAGTGTTCCTTCTAGTTGACTGTCATCCTTTGTTGTTTCTCTATCCGAAGAATTCAACCCCAATACATCATAAAAGAAAGCATCAAAGTGATTCTTTAAATCGTGAAGATCATTCGCATCTATTGCCTGTTTTTGATTTGCAACGGCATTGATGAATTTAACGGCATCAAATAAATGTGCGATTAGCAAAGGACTGTTAAAATCATCGTTCATTGCTTCATAACACCTTGCCAGCCAGGACTTGAAATCAAATTCAGTAGTTGAGTTGGAAGGAGTAAGATTTTTTAAAGTTTGGAGTGCCTCTAGTAAACGATTGAACCCTTTTTCAGATGCTTCCAAAGCAGTTTCGCTAATGTCAACTATACTTCGATAATGTGCTTGAAGCATAAAAAAGCGAACAACCATTGGGGAAAAAGCTTTTTTAAAAACAGTATTTGAACCGCTAAACATTTCTTCAGGCAAGATGTTATTGCCCGTAGATTTGGCCATTTTTTTTCCGTTCAAAGTCAACATATTGGCATGAAGCCAATATTTTACAGGAGGGATTTTATTGATGGATTCTGCCTGAGCAATTTCACATTCGTGGTGTGGAAATTTTAAATCCATACCTCCTCCATGTATATCAAACTGATCACCCAAATATTTTCTACTCATAGCTGTACATTCCAAATGCCATCCAGGAAACCCATCACTCCAAGGTGAAGGCCAGCGCATAATGTGAACAGGTTCTGCTTTTTTCCACAGAGCAAAATCCTGAGGATTTTTTTTGTCACTTTGCCCCTCCAAGGTACGGGTGTTGTGAATCAGTTCCTCTATATTTCTGCCACTTAGTTTACCATAAGGAATGTCTTTATTGAATTTGATAACATCAAAATAAACGGAACCATTTATTTCATAGGCATATCCTTTCGCTATTATTTCTTTGATCAATTCAATTTGCTCCACAATATGACCAGTTGCAGTGGGCTCAATGCTAGGGGGTAAGGCATTAAATTTAGCCATGATATTTCTGAAATCTACGGTATAGCGTTGCACCACCTCCATAGGTTCTATCGATTCGAGTCGCGCTTTTTTAGCAATACGGTCTTCCCCTTCGTCTGCATCGTTTTCCAGATGTCCTGCATCCGTAATATTCCTTACATAACGTACCTTGTACCCTAGGTGGTTTAGGTAGCGGTAAATCAAGTCAAATGAAATAAATGTCCTACAATTCCCTAAGTGAACCTTACTGTACACCGTAGGTCCACAAACGTACATTCCTACATGATCTGATACGAGAGATTTAAAAACTTCTTTTTCGCCTTTTAAAGAGTTATAGACGGATAGGGAGCTATTCATTAAAATCGGTATCTAGTTTGATATAATCCAAAAATTCACGTTTCTTATCTTCTGTTTGAAACACACCTCCGTATTCACTGGTTACTGTGCTACTTGAAATGTCACTAATTCCACGAGAATTTACACACAGATGTTTGGCGTCTATAACACAGGCCACATCTGGAGTTCCTAAAACTTTTTGTAATTCTTGAACAATTTGAAGGGTAAGGCGCTCTTGAACCTGAGGTCTTTTCGCATAATAATCTACGATGCGATTCATTTTAGAAAGACCAACAACCGATCCATTCGAAACATAAGCTACGTGAGCTTTTCCTACGATGGGAAGTAGGTGATGTTCGCAGGTAGAGTAGAGGGTGATATTTTTCTCCACGAGCATTTCTCCGTATTTATAGGAGTTTTTGAAGGTGGAAGCTTTGGGTTTTTTATCGGGGTGCAATCCTCCAAAGTTTTCTTTCACGTACATTTTCGCCACACGTAGGGGGGTTCCTTTGATACTGTCATCCATTAGGTCCATTCCTAAAGTCTCAAGAATCCCAAGAACATGTTCTTGAATGATAAGGATTTTCTCATCATCACTTTTTTCAAATGCATCAGAACGTAACGGGGTTTCAGCATTTGTAGAAAAATGGTCTTCGCCTGTGTCAGCAGTATTATCCGGGATTAGATTTTTAATTTTCATAAGCCTCAAAAGTGCCTACAAATATACTGATTTTAAAAAGGAAAATGATAGTGGGCTTACGTTCAAAGTTTGAAATTATAACTTATTGTGATTTGGGTTAGGTCTTTTCTTAAAGTATAGGGGTCTGTAAGCCCATTTGAAAAAAGATTAAACTGTTGATTTTGCTCAAATTGAATTAACGAAAAGTTTAAGTTGCTCGCTCCAAAATTAACACCAAAGCCCAAGGTGAGTGCCCTATCATCATTAGTCAAACTCGTTTGATTTTTGGTTCGGTAAAAATATCCGGCACGAAGGCTGAATGTTTTTAATCGATATTCCCCGCCTACTTTAAGTGTATTGACAGGTTGAAAGGTGTTGTTTACCTGAATATTCAAAGAGTCTAAAAAGTCACTCCCACCATTTTGACTTAGAGTACTATTAGAAATATTTTGCATACTATATTCGACTGAAAAAAGTCCACTTTCATTCAATATATAGGCAAAACTAAAACTGGTTTTTGAAGGTATCCTCAATCGATATGGGGCATAGAAATTGGTTATTTCAGGAGCTACAGTCTCTTTAATTTCAAATCCATCTTCAAAATGATAGGCACTTAGATCTTGCTGGGTTTCATCTTGAATATAGATCCATTGAGGACTGTCGTATCCAAGTCCTAGACGAATGTTTTTCAATTTTAAGATACCTCCGAATTGCAAAGAAAATCCTTCTCCATAGCTAATAAGCGAATTGTTGAAATTGACATCATAGACAAAAGAATCTAGGTCATGACCTCCTTCGAAAAATTTTTGACTATTTCTAAATTCCAATCGGTGTTGATTGATATTTACTCCTAAATGAAGTGTATTATTATATAGTGCGCTAAAATTGAAACTCGTTTTTCTGTGGAATCCTTCATTAAGAAGGTCTAAGTCTTGCGTAACTTGATTAGAATTGATATTGGAAGCATATGAACGCTCGTTTGGATCAATACTCAAAGGATCAACGATATAAGATTGATATCCCAAAAACGCTTGTTGTGCTCCATAGCCTACTTCATCTCCTAGATAACGATACACTTCAGAAATAGTTTCGTCATTATAAAGTTGAATTTCATCAAAGGCTATCCCATTTGCATAGTAAAGAAAATAATCTTGAATCCCTGAGGTATTTGTTCCGCTAAGAAAAGCTTGTTGATCAAAAGTTGCAATTCTATTAATATTGATCGCAGCACTTATGCGAGACCAAGGACTTTCTTGATTTGTATTATTAAAGACAAAAACAGCACCAAATTGATCAAAGTAAAAATTTTCATCTTCTGTGGATTGTGAAGTTCCAGAAAAGATTCCTTTATTAGTTCGGGTTTGAAAATTGAGCGATCCTCCAATTTCTGTATTTAAAAAAACGGAGGAAGCCGCTGGATTATCACTAATTGCAGTCAAGTCACCACCCAAAGCTCCAAAAGCACCACCCATAGAAGTATACCGCGCAGATCCATTTAAACCTGAATTTGTGAGATATGAGATATCGTTTAAAGTTTGAGATGCTGAAAAATGTGACACAACAAGGGCTATACCCAAATAAATTAAGGAACGCATAAGATTCAAATGTTTAAGGGTTATTAATTTCTACGACCACTGCTTCTTGAAGAAGAGCTACTTCGACCAGAGGATCGACTGGAACTTCCTGAGCTGAAAGAAGATCGATTACTTCCTGAACTACTGGAGCGTCCATAAGACTGATTGTTATTGTAGGTTTTATTTGACCTAGTATAACTGGATTTTGTATTAGGTGTGCTGTTATAACTTCTGGTTGCATTCTGTCCCCTATTGGACTGTTGAACTTGATTTGTATTGCGGTTGTAAGTTCTAGCTGGAGTTTTCAAAACTCGAACGGGTCGGGTATTTTGAGCTTGAGTTGAAGTTCTATTCGGATTTCTAGCTGGAAGTCGATACTGCGCTTGTACTCTTCCAGTACTG
>Ga0181606_10003878_pt1 | contig 12573 bp, 17 predicted proteins | sample 041ome_10_FD_132994 | JGI IMG/M metagenome (GOLD analysis project Ga0181606, IMG submission 132994) | Coastal salt marsh microbial communities from the Groves Creek Marsh, Skidaway Island, Georgia - 041412US metaG (megahit assembly) | ecosystem: Environmental > Aquatic > Marine > Intertidal... | reverse complement strand
GCGGTCGCTCAAGCTACTTGAGATCGTCTCGCTCGTCCAAGAAGTCCAGAAGGCTCTCTACTTCATCGTCTGGAACTTTGGTTCCCGGTGCCTCTCGATAATCAAGGAAGGCTGCCAAAGCTAGAGGTGCCACAAAAAATATTCCAACTATTGCAATTTTGAGGAATTGCTCGAGCGACCCTCGTCGAGTTGGCCGCACTAACTCATTAGCCAAAAAGAAGCCCGCTATAGTCAGAATCCACGAGGCAGATACATAGGGGCTTTTGAAATTGAAGGGCTTTAGCCCCTCGGTTCTGTGATCCATCGGTATTATCTTCTCAACACCTTGAACTTGACTCCATTCTGGTCGCCACGCCGTTACTCACATCATTAAAGAAAGGGTATAACGGCAATCTTGACCCCCTGATAAGCTCACACCAAGAGGACAATATGCCAGCTCATATCGGTTTAATAGGCGGAATAGGTCCTGCCGCTACGGACTACTACTACCGAAGGATTATTTCAGCGTATGCCGAATCAGGTTTGGAACTCGAGCTAACAATCGCTCATGCGGATACACCGACGCTGGTCGGCAATCTGAAGCGTGATGATCGACAAAGTCAGGTGGAAATATACAGACGACTTACTGGACGTCTCAAAGCCGCAGGTGCTGATTTTGTCGCTGTCACCTCCATAGGGGGACATTTCTGCATTGAAGAATTTAAGAAGACGTCCCCTTTGCCAGTAATTGATTTAATCGACGCTGTCAGTGAGGAAGTCGAGCTTAAAAGCTTCAGTAGCCTCGGGATCTTGGGGACCGAGACGGTTATGAGATCAGCGTTCTACGGCGGTCTTGGGAAGGTTAAGGTGGTTACACCATCGCCGGAGCTGCTCGAGAATGTTCACGAAGCTTACGTTGCAATGGCGGCGTCAGGCTCGGTTACAGCGCCGCAACGCGAAACTTTCGATGCGGCCTGTTTGGAACTTATTGACGTCTCTGGAGTTGACTCGGTATTGATGGGGGGGACAGATCTAGCACTGGTCTACGACGAAGAGACTTCACGATTTCCAATCGTAGATTGTGCTGCGATCCATGCCCGAAAATTGGTGTCTGTTTCGTTGGTCACCTTATAAGAAGGCTTTTAAGGATTTTGGATTCCGCTGGGTGAGCGTCCTACGCGGGCACCACAGTTGCTAGAGGAATGCCAGTAGGAGGCTCGTGTAGCACTCCAGGGTCTTTGGAAAGATGACAACCCTATGCCGCCGTGGGAGTGGAGACGGGGCTGAGATAACGACACGGTCACACGGCTGTCGGGAGAAATGTCCGGATTTATTTGTCAATTGCTTTTTGATTAATTGGCGTTCGATGAAAAAATATTTTGCGGAGCAAGCGTGAAAGAATTTCTGACGGTCTTACGGCGATGGAACGACTTCGACGGGCGTTCCGCTCGTCGAGAATATTGGATGTATACATTGGTGCTGACAATCATCTTCCTTGTGCTGGGAATATTGGATGGCATTATCCTAGGTGAGGCGGCGCTCTCGCAGTTTTCGACGTTTGGCAATGTCTTTTCGCTTGCGACGCTCGTCCCGAGTATCAGCGTCAGTGTCCGGCGCTTACACGACATCGATAAAAGTGGCTGGTGGCTCTTCCTTGCGTTTACGGTTATTGGGATCCTCGTGCTGTTCTACTGGGCGTGTGTCGCCAGTGATGAGGGTGAAAATAGATACGGGTCACTGTAGCTGGCTGAACACGAGCCATCGCCCTTGGAATAATAAGTGAGCCAAGCGTCAATTAAAGATGCCCCCTTTGGGGTGGAGGAGAAGGTGAGATCACTAATCGCCATTGCCGCGTTTGTTCTGTTCTCATCCCTAGGCTGGGCCAACGACCGTCCTCCTGGTATCCCTGAAGAAGCCAGATACGCCAAGGTGGATAGAGTTTACGACGGCGACATGTTGGTGCTGATGGGTGGCTCGCGCGCCCGTATTATCCGACTCGACGGCATTGATGCCCCAGAGAGAGATCAGCCATACGGCCCTGTAGCCACTGCCGCCCTTGAGTACATGGTGGGTCGGGCGATCTATTACGTGGAGACCGATAAGTACGACGAATATGCGGCTGTGGTGGCCACGCTGTATCACTCCAAAGAGGGCTACAACATCAACGCCTCGCTGGTGTGTGCTGGCTTCGCTTGGTGGTACGAGAGGTACGCACCGGACAACCAGTTGCTAGAGGATTGTCAGAAGGAGGCTCGTGAGGCGCCTAAGGGTCTTTGGGAAGATGATGCCCCTATGCCGCCTTGGGAGTGGAGAAGGCGCTGATCTCAACTGACCACCATTGATGTTCTCTGCCCTGCGGGTGCCCGGTGTTATGTATCCGTGTCCCTCAGAGACACAGTCCTGATTAAAAGTCCCCGTCGAGGGGCTTTTTTTTGCCCGCGCGCAAGCTGGTCTCATCTCAGGGGCAGGAGTCTCAACGATTTTCAAAAAGGCCCCAGCCTTGGTAGGCCTTGTTCAGGTCAGAGGCTTCAAAAAGTCGGAAAAGATGAAGAAAGCGACCAGAAACGTAATTTTTTCATCGGGGGCTTGAGTGCTTTTGTTTCTGACGCCACTTGCACTGCTGCGACAAGCCCCTTCAGTGGCTCTAGCACCTCATCTCCGATTACTGTCTCTGGGTTAACCAATGCCGTTGCCTGCATCCAGACTGTCACGGCTACGGACTCAGTGGGGACAAGCTCAGCTTCAGCGGCAACCGTGCCGATAACTCCCGGAGAACAAGTGGGTAGTGGGCTAACGATTTGGCTTCCGTATCAGATCAATCAGTGGAACGGAACTGATGTTCCCATCCGAGCCCAGCTAGACCAACCTCAATGGGCGCTCAGTTGTTCCTTGTCACCTGATCCAGCCGTGACGGTGGTACTGTGTCGCTAATGACACGGAAGAAAGCAGAGGCAGAGCGGGAGTGCCAATGACCGAACCACTACTGTGGGTCACCCTAGGTGCGTTGGCTGTTCAAGCCGCCCTGTTCTATGCCAAGGAGCTACAGCCTGTCCACTTCTGGGTGCTGACACTGTTTAACTGGTCGTGTCTCTTCGCGCTGCCTTACGCGATTCACACCGCTTACCTGTGAGGTGGACATGAACCAGCGATCGGCACTCACTGGCATCGTCGTTGGTATTGGTGTGTTCTATGCGTTACTTACCGGTGACTTCGTGATCATTCTGATGTCTGTCGTCGCTGGATATGTGATTCACACGCTACTAGGTTGACCGCATCTGATGTTCCCTGCGGGCGCACTGGCCCACACTGTCTGCGCGCTCGGGTTTCCTTGTCGCCCAATCCTGCCGTCTGCCCCTGCCATCCCCATAGAAGGCTTCTGACATCTTCTGCCAACCTATTGGCGCATCCTGACAATCAATAGAGCCGCTCCTCTCCGATGATGGTGACTCGCGAATCTGTCCAATCGGAGATGAAGCGTTGTGGCATTGGAATGACTTTGAGCCAGACGAACAGACATGGCTGGAGTACCTGAACTCATTCGCTCGTTTTCAAGAGCCAGCTTTGTTGAGTTGGCTTCTGCAGCGAAAGCTAGACGATGCGAGTGAGCAAGCATCAGTGGCTGAGCACGATACGGCGATGTGGCGCCCACTAGGAATAGACGAGGAATAACAGCCAAGGAGCGCTGTGCAATGAACGATATTCAATCGTTAGAGTGTGAGCTTATCGGTCTCGCGGAGGAGAGAGAAATCGCCTCTCGGAGAGGTAATGCCACCAAAGCCGGATTCATTGATGATGTGATTGCGAATAGGCAATGGTGGCTTGAGCGATTGAAAGCGGAACGAAACGCGGAAGCTGAGGAGCGCTGACATGTTAAGCATGATATTGATGTTTATCGAGCCCGACACGATTATGGACAATTTTCGGAGGCAAGCGGTGCAACAGCAAATTGAGTAACTTCAGAGCGAGAGAGCTATTTTGTGGGGCGATGAGTCGTGATACTTCATTGATGCCATCTGCCAATATTCGCGCTCACCGGTTCCCATAACGCCGAAAAGGAAACGGGCCTGCCCAATTCTATCTTCTAATGTATCTGGGCGGTAACCATGTGCTGGTACTGCGAGCAAAGCTTATGTAGGGTGACCCTTGGCGCCTCATCCGGGGCCGTTGCAAAGTTGCAAACGTTAGTAAAGGGGGAAATATGAAAATCTTCACAGCTATTATTGCCGCGCTGATGATGCTGAATCACGCATATGCAGACGATCACTCAGAGCCGAACTACTCGAAATTTCAATCGAATTTTTACTTCACTTGCCCGCAACCTGCTGCGTGTGTGGCTGCTTTCGAAAAGATGCTCGCCGCACCGGATATTGCTGATAAAGAGTTTGAAGTGAGTTTAATGGCGTTAAGCCATAACGGTTGGGACGAATCGACGCACATGGTCTCGTTCTATTTTAAGAGTGCCGAAAGATATCTTGAGGCCGGTCAAACGTTCTCGTCGTCCCCTGCGTTCGCCGAGTTTCTCGCCGCTGGAGCCAGTGTGGGGGTCGAGAACCAATCTCAGACACTCACCACACACAGCATTGTCTCGGGCGATTCGCGCGATTCGATGACCCAAGTCAATTGGACAATCAATGTTGCCGATCCGGCGACCTTTGTTCCTGCGTGGCAAAAAATGTCAGAAGCGTTGAGCGAGTATCCTTGGAGCGCGAAGGCTTATGGTTTGCAGACGCTGTTACTCGGCAACCAGGGCTGGGCAACACACCAAATATGGACTGCATTCGATACCCCGGTAGAGGCCCTCAACTTTCTGGAAAACTTCTACAAAACGCCGGAATTCGCTGAGTATGACGCCGAAGTGGGCGACGCGGTCAGCCTCGTGAGGAGTTATATGGCCAACTCGGTAGTCGTGTCTAACGAAGACTGACTAAGCCCTAGTCGGCCCCGCTTGCGGGTTCTCATAACGCCGAAAAGAAAATGGGCCTGACTGAGCGAGGCCCAATTTCATTTCTCATAGACGGAAGTGGCACCTCCCGCAAATGAACAAGGCCGACCCTCTCCCTCGGGGGTTGGGCATCATCTGCCAAACCATAGGCGCATCCTGACAATCAATAGAACGGCTCCTCTCCGATGATGGTGGCTCAAGGAAGAACTCACGCCATGAGGGCAATGGCTAGCTGTCAGGATGAAACCAAGGAAGTTGGGAGGCAGGATGTCTACCGGAGTTGTTAAAACTTCTGGTGCCAGGAGGGCGTCTAGTCTGTACGGTGCACCGAGATATCTGGGATGAAGGTGGATTCGGTACTGGTCTGCTTGCATTAACTGAGGCGAGAGTCGCTGTAGTTCGTTCGCGCGAGATGGGCTGTTTGTTCGCGGACGAGGACGAGCCCTCTGGCTGGTATGTGGTGGTCCAGAAGCTATATCGCTAAATCCTCATCCTTGCGAGAACTCTCCGTTATCTAACCAGTAAGCACTCCTCTAGCCAACCTGCCATGTCTCGGGCGGTCATGCGGGCAATATCCGGCATGAAGGCGCAGAAGATCTCGTTGGCATGTACAGTCCCCATAGTTTGGCGGCACTGTGCCATTACACCCGCTCGTTGGAGCAATCGGTAGAACTCGATACCCTCGTCTCTTAGTGGGTCGCACTCATTTACACTCACCACAGTTGGTGGAAATCCGGCAACGTCAGCTTCCGCGGCAAAACCTGGCCATGCTTTGGGGTCCTGACCCGCTAAAGCCTCGACGCCGTAAGCCATGGTCATATGATTATTTGCCACACTGATCAATATGCCCTCGTTCTCTCTTGATGATGGGCTGGCGTCAGAAGGCCAAGCTCCGAGAATATAGGGGCACAGTGCGTAAAGGCCTGCCGGCGTCATTGACACACCCTCGGCGATAAGCCGCATTGTGGTCGCAATGGCCAAATTGCCGCCGCCACTCTCGCCCGCGATCATGATTTGGTCTCCGTGAATTGCGAGGGCTGATTGATGTTGCGTCACCCATTTATAACCCGACACGCAGTCGTTCAGGCCGCCAGGGTAGGGCGCCACTTCTGGTACTGAAGAGGGGCGGAGGGAGTTGCGGAAATCGACCATGACAACACAGAGGTTTTGCGCCGCGATCGTCTTTCCCCAAGCGCGATAATTGGGATCAAAAGCAGACAGAACGGCCATACCCCCGCCATGAATATAATAAACGCAGGGCAGCACCTCTTCGGTATCGGGGCGAATAATTTGCAGATTGATGGTGTTGCCATCGGGGTGCGATGCCAATGATTCAGAGGTTATTCTCAGGCCCTTCGAAGGTGTCACATCTTCGTTGTCCATCACCTCCATCAGCTCTGACATTGTCGCTTCAATCGCGAGTGCTTCAGGCCCGTTCGCAACCGCTAACGCCTCCTCTCTGCTAACCACATCACCCCCTTGATATGCCATCATCGGTCCCTCTAATCCCGCGAGAAGCGCACGATTTCGCATATCAAGCCGATTGTCCTGCATAGGGTCGTAGGTCATATTGATTTATCTCCAGAAAAAGAAGGGAAGTTACGGAGTGAAGTTCAATTCAACACCGTTTCCGACAGGGTCAGTAACCTCGAGCTGGGTAAAGACGCCGCCACTCAAATCGAAATCTCGGCGGGTGAACACCACGCCGAGATTTTCGAGTTTGTGAATAAAGTCCTCCAAGCCGTCGCACGAGAATGCAACGTGATCGAGGTACCCCCTCTCATATTTTGGCGCCGTCGCGATGTCGCGCCATTCCATCAAATGCAAAACGGGTAGGTCGCCGAGATACAACCAATAACCATGAATCGGCACGTCGGGTCTAAAGCCTTCAGTGAGACCGATGACCTCCAGATAAAAATGCTTCACTTGCTCTAACACAGGCTTCGGTGCGCGTATGTTGAAGTGATTAAAGGCTAAAACGCCCATTCAAACCCCGGTGCATCACTCTTAAAGCATCACCGTACTGGCCTACGTGCTTCTTTTCAATTTCCAACCGTATTGCACCTGGGCGGTAAACATCACAATGTCAAATGCCCCCCCCTCTGTATTCTGCTAATTTCTTCTCGTCAGCCGCCATCCATGGCGGGAAATTATCCATGTAAGGGCAGCGATTTCGTCCACCGGGACGCTGCATACCGGCTCAAACAGACCTAGAAAGTCCCGGACACTCCTTTAGGAGGAGCAAGAATCTTCGAATATAGGTACCATGATTGATTGTCAAAAAGCGCCAATAACTTGGCAGAAAATGTCAGAAGTCTTTTTTGCGCATCATGCACTTTCGGTAGGACGCTGAGCTTCCATTGATTTGATGGCGGATTTGCTGGATTTTGCTGGCGATCCAGATACCGTTCCTTTAATCTGGGATCCAGGCAATGACGCATCGGGCAATGAGAATCTCTTTCAGCTGGCCATGATTTCTTCCGCTTTCGACACTTCCGCTTCCGGCATTGTGGCCGCGGCCACAAAACTGCAGGCGAACGCCAACAACGTAGCCAACGCCAACACCAACGGCTATCAAACGCAGCGCGTAGATTTAGTCGAGAGCCCCGCTGGGGTGGAGGCCCGAGCCGCCTCCGTCGGCGCGCCCAATCGTGCTGACGCTGCTGCCAACCCTAACGGTAACAGCCCGTTGCCTCCCTCGGATGTCAATCTAGCTGGCGAAATGGTGAGCATGGTGGCTAACGGAAATTTTTATCAGGCCAATATGCGGGCTCTTCAGGCGGCGGATGACATGATGGGCACCTTGTTGGACACAAACGCTTAAAGGCAGCAATCTCTCAAATATTGATGTGGGGCAGAGGGCTTGGGTGATTCCTCACACTAAAGCCACTCTAAAGCTCTGACAGGCTGCCAGGTAACATGTCGAATCACGGTTCGTATTCACACAAAAGGGGAAGGCATATGGCAATTGGTCTGCTGGCAACGATCACCGTACAGGAGGGTAAAAACGCCGAGTTTGAGGAGGTCTTCTTAGGCTTGACAGAGCAAGTCCGCGCCAATGAACCCGGAAATCTCTTTTATGTGTTGCATCGGAGTCCCTCTGACCCTCAAGTTTATAAGGTTATGGAGCAGTACGACGGACCGGAAGCGCTCGAGGCCCACGGCAAGACCGATTACTTTCAAGCGGCCAGTGCAAAGTTAGGGGAGTTGGTTGCCGGCGCCCCAGAGATCGAAATCATGGAAACCGTGGCTCGCTGAATTCGCGGACGTCGGGGCAGAGCGCCTGATGAAACAGCTGATCCATAAAATCTCCTACATCAGCTCGTTTGCTGCGCTGGTGTTGCTAACCGTTGGATTGGTGACCTCCAATGTGTTGCTCATTTCCGTCGCGTGCACATGCGCAGTGGTCGGCTGGCTACTGAGGCAGTGAGCGGCTTGGCGCAGTTTCACCAGATTAACTCGGCTTGGCCGGTGACTCATTAAGCCCGTCACGCCTCGGAAGCGAGGGAGAATGATTTACAGCACTAAGAGGTAGTAAAACAGGGGGAATACCAAATGACTGCTAAAGCTTTTCCAAAACCAGTTGCCGGAGCAGCTATCGTAGCTGGTGGCTTAATCGTAGCGTTCGGATTGCTCGCTAATCCGAAGCTGTTTCTCTTGGACATTAAAGTTGCCCTATTCGTCACTTCGATGGTCATCGTTTCTGCGTTGGCGGCGAGTTTCAGTCGCGGTTGGGTTACGATTCTCCACGACATCCTGCAGCCAGTGTGTGTGGTGGCCATGTTGGTCGGCATGACGCAGATGCTGCTTCAGTTGGCAGATTCGTCCCAACTGGGGCCAGCCTACGCTATTGCGATGCTCGCGCCAGTTTATGGCCTGCTGTTGGCCGGTGTGACCGCGCCAGGGAAAGAGCCAAGCACAGAACTCCCGGTTGGGGGGTGGCTGGCAACAGGAGGGCTGATTGTCTTTTGGGCGGTTGTGGTCACCGCCATTTTGGCTCGAGAGGGCTCAGAGGTGTTCTTAATGCTTCCCGCCCTGTGTCTTGTTGGAGGTGGTGTTGTGTTGTTTGCTGGCACCGATTGGTTGCGAGGTCAGCAAGAGCCGGGGCGTTGGAGAGATCGTTTGCTAGGGCTTGGAGCCGTTGGCTTGGTTGGGGGTATCTTGGCCGCGCTGGCATCGATCAACGACCCCAGGGCAGTAGGTCCCGCCATGGCCTTTTCGCTGTTAACGATGCTTTATTCTCTGATGCTATTGGTCTCGGCCCGGATCGTATTCCCTAGCAGTGTTCTGCCGGCGGGCAAATCCAGCATGGGAGTAGGTTTGATGTCGTTGACAGTGCCTATGTGGCTCTTTAGTTTCTTTACTTTTGCGGTGCTGGTGCTGTCGATGACGGAGTCTTGAGCCTTGGGGAGGTAAGTGACCTATGGTGCCCTGACAGGACCCCGCGATTTACCCTTAAAAAAACGGTGGTTGCGATGGTGCGTCAGGGCAATTGGTATAGAACGCCGGCCAAGTCTAGAGAGCGATGGCCGCCGCAAGGTGAACTGCTTCAATCGGAGCCTCCGGTCAGGCACATAATATTGGTGAGGGGGAAGTGAGGGGGAAGTGATGTATAGATGGGTGGAAATTGTACGCACTCTGGTGGTCGCCTGCGCCAGCACGCTGGCGCTGGCTGCTGCCGCCGATGATGAGTCGGCGCGTTTGGAGGCGGCGAAGCTCATTCTCGTTGAGTCGGGGCAGTACGCTGCTACGGAGGTGGTGATGCAGCAGGCCTTAGGCAGTGCGCTCGCACCCCTCAGAGGCCAGCTAGAGCCTTCACTGGGTGCCTGTACCGACGCTGCGTCGGAGGAGGTCACGAGGGTTCTGAATGCCCGAGTCACCGCGATCTTTGCCGACGATATGTCGCTCGAGGCGCTGGCTCAGCCCTATGCGGATAACTTTACAGCGGCTGAGCTTGTCGAAATGCTCGAGTTCACGCGAAGCCCTCTTGGTGTTAAAGCGGCCAGTGTAGCCACAGAGCTCGGTTTGGCCGCGGCCAAGTCGATGGAAACGATGATGGTTTCGACAATGGGTGGGCTCCAGGAAGAGCTGACAGTGATCATGCAGAACATAGCGGCTAACCCCGACACCTGCGGTTCACCGACGACCTAAGACACTCCTCGTCATGGTCCGGAGCGCTGAATCCGACGTAGAGAGCCAAACGGGCTTCTTTACGGACGGATCTTTTGAAGCGTTTGATGACGATGTTATTGCTTGGTATGGCATTGCCAGCCCGCGTGTTGTCCGACTCAACTCTGCACATTGTGATTTCAGAGGGTGAGTTCACAGATCACTTGGGGCTAAAGGGAGAGATCGCCCGGGTGGCGCCCGGCACAGCGATGCGCATTTCTTTTCAATATTCCGAATATGACCGCCTGCACCCCTATCTGATCGCAGATCAGTTTTGTGGCAGTAACCAATTTATGCGTTGGGGCAATGCCGCTCATCCTTCGCTAGGCGACATTGAACTCGTTTGCGTTCGCGGTGAGAAAACCCCGCTGCTGCGCAATGTCATGGCTGGCAGCTGACCTCACCCCGGACCTTATTTGCTGGGGGGCTACATCGCTGACCATTAGTATGCTTTGATTCGGTCACGTTAGTGGGAGGTGAATATGTGGACGAAATGGTGTTTGGTGGTGCCCCTATTATGTCCGTTAGCGTTGGCAGACGACTACGAATTGCAAGCTACGGTTCAAACGCCGGATATAACCTTCGAATCAGAGACCGATATCGGTTTGTGGGCGCGCTTTCATTTTGCGATCCACACCGAGGACTTCGACAGTACCCGCGAGTTCTATCGGCGCCTAGGCTTTACGCAGGGCATCACGGGCTTCCCGCTCACCAACACCCACGCGATGGCGCGTGCCCTCGGTATGTTCGATCTCTGCCAGTACGAACTGGAAAAAGGCGAGGTACTGCTGTTTCCGGGTGCCGAGAACACGACTGGCATCGACTTGCTGCAGTGGCGCGTTCCGTTTAATCCGGAACCGCCTTACGGCAAGCCCAATCACCTTGGCATGGCTTATGCCACGCTCATGACCGGTGATCTGATGTCAGATTACGCGCTGCTCAAAAGTCAGAATGTGCCGTTTCTGAGCGAGCCATATGGTGCCCCTGGTAACCGCTTTGTGTTCATGCGCGACCCTGACGGGATCTACCTCAAGCTGGAGGAGAGCCCCATCATGAGGCCCGCCCAAAAACCCGAGCAGACCCAAATCATGGGCATGCCCTACATTGGAATCAATGTGAGTAATGTAGAGGCTTCGGTCGCCTTTTACCGCCGCTTTGGTTATACCAACGTGCGCTGGATCAACGAGCAAACGCTCACGGCAGAGGAGTCCGCTGCGTGGGGCTTCGATGAGCCAGTTACCTATCGCGGCGCCGATGTCGCTCTCGATCGTGGCGACCGTCATCGCCTGCGGCTGCTTCAGTGGATAGCGCCCTTCGATCCGGAGCCCGCTTATCCGCCGCCGATCAATCACAAGGGCATCAATCGCCTCGCTCTCACGGTGCCGGACGTCGAGCGTGCGGTGGCCATTCTCAAATCGCAAGATGTGCCCTTTCTCTCGGAGGTCGCACCGTGCTGCTCTGGTACTGATACCGATACCGGGGGCATTGTCCATGCGCTCGACCCCGATGGTGTCTTTCTGGAGCTGGTCGGTGACCTCACGCCACGACCCGTACCTCCCCAGCCCGCACATTGCCCGCCACTGGAGATTCGCTATCCAGATTAGATGATCACTTCGGTCAACAGCACCGGTATCGCCTGAATGGGACTTCTGTTGCATTAATAAGACACTCTGTTTCAGAAACGCATCAGCCAGTAGGTGCATTTTTTAGTCCGCAGGTATCGAACTACGTAATTTGCGCGGGTTATCCTTTGAGCGGATTCTTAGTGGCGTGGAGATGCCACTATTCACAACGCTAGGGATTGGCGACATCGACTATATGGGGGAGTAAATCATGTTGTATCGTCAATTTGCGTTGGGTTTGTCAGTACTGATCGCTGTGTCTGTCGCTGGCACCACTCAAGCTCAAGATCGCGCCGCGATGGAGAGCTGGGCTTGTAATTATGTTGAAGGTAAGGGGTACGGCGACCTGATGAAGGTGGCTACGAAGTGGGACAAGTGGGCCTCTAAAAATCATCCTGCGCCCTACGATGCTTATGTTCTCACGCCGGTTTTTGCCACCTTCGAAGAAGTGCCCGAGTCGGTTTGGTTGGGCTTCTCTCCCACGTCGGCACAGTTGGGTGCCATCGCTGATCAGTGGATGAGCGAGGGCGGTGACCTCATTGATGAGTTCAACAGTGTTGTCGAATGTGGCGCGCATACGCTCTCGGCCAGTCGCGCGGTAAGGGCCTACGAGAAGGCGGGTGAGGCAGGCATTGTCCAGCTGAGATCCTGCACCGCTAATGAAGGCGTGAGCTGGGGCCAGATCGCCAAGGCCGACCAAGCCTGGGCGGACTTCATGACCGAAAATGAGCTTCCCGGCGGCGTCTACCGTTGGGGTGCAGGTCCGGGCACGGCTAAGGACTCAAAGATGGATTTCTACGCCGTGTGGATCACAGAGTCGCTTGAGCAGCGCGGCGCGGCACTGGATCAGTTCCGCGAGAT
>Ga0181606_10003874_pt1 | contig 12578 bp, 5 predicted proteins | sample 041ome_10_FD_132994 | JGI IMG/M metagenome (GOLD analysis project Ga0181606, IMG submission 132994) | Coastal salt marsh microbial communities from the Groves Creek Marsh, Skidaway Island, Georgia - 041412US metaG (megahit assembly) | ecosystem: Environmental > Aquatic > Marine > Intertidal zone... | reverse complement strand
TCTGCCAGGATCAGCAGCACATTGGGCAGTTCAGCCGCCCGCCCCCGTGGACCAGTCGTCACCGCCATGCCGAGCAGACACACCGCCACGGCAATCGATCGTGCCACATGCATCACTGCCTCCCGTTCACTCTGCCGGCACCAGCCGAATCGAGCGGATGTCAATCAACGCAGACTGCGGTGCCGCAACCGCTGTGACCGTGATCTGCTGCGTGCCCCGAGCGATATCGAGCGTACCGGCTCGCCAGGTGTGGTAGGTATCCCACGAGCCTGTCCCGGGCACTCGTGCGGTAAGCATGCGTGTGCCAGTCGAGAAACGAATCATGCCGCCTGCAGTGCTGTCATCACAGGCGAAGTCGACCTCCACCAGCCAGTCGCCGCTGCTGGGCATCTGCACCGTCCAGCGAGCGAAGTCATCTGTGCTCGCCCACCAGCCGAGATTGCCATAGTGGGGCTCGAAGATCAGGTTGGGGCCGTAGATCTCTGCAGCCGATGCCGGCAGGGTGATGCTGCCATCCTCGTCAGGCTCAAGCATCTTCGGCTCGTTCCCGGCAAACTGTTTCCAGGCCACGCCCGCCCCCTGCACAAATGCCACCACGTCCGCGAGGCTCTGCGGCGTGAGGTCTTGCTCAAGGCCCTCTGGCATCAGCGAACGCTGCGAGCAGGCCAGGCTCTCGATCTCCGCTCTGGGCACATCCGCCCGCGACCCATCGGCGGTGATCAGCGTCACTCCAGCACCGGTCTCCTCCGCGAGTAGCCCCGCCTGCAGTTTTCCAGAGGTGGTCAGCAGCGTGTAGGAGAGATACTTCGCCTCCACTGCCCGGTTGGGATCGAGCACCGCTGTCACGAGTGCCGCCGTGGAACGATCGGTCAGTGACGCAAGGCTGGGGCCAACATCGCGGCCAACATCGCCCAGCCGATGACAGCTGCTGCAGCGTTTCTCAAAGACCGCTGCTCCCGCCACGGCATCACCACCAATCGCTTCCAGCTCGTCAAGCCACCGCTGAACGAGATCGCCGCGTTCCCCTTCGCCCGTCATCGCCAGCACTGCGGCCGCACGGAGTGCCACCGCCTCATCGCGGGCTCCCAGCAGTCGCGTGCGATGGCTCGCATCCAGGTCAGCAGCCGACAGGCGACCGTCCTCAAGCCTCTCTACGAGTTCGGCGGCAGTGGCCGGCTTGGTGAGCAGCTCATCGAAAAACCGCCCCCGCGCCTGCGGCCCCAGACTCGGCAGCCGCTCAAACACCGCCTCCACAACCGCCGGCGTGCCCTGGGTCGCCACCATGCCGAGCACTGCCTGCTGCACCGCCAGGCTCACCTGCGGAGCGAGCAGCTCTGCCACCAGCGATGGATCCGCACACGGTTCTCCGACTGCCTGCAGCAGTTCCACCGCCGCCAGCTTTCGGTCATCGCTCGTCTCCTGCCCCGCCAGCACCTGCCGAGCCAGATCCGCGGCTCCCGTTGCTGCCTCCTCAACCGCTGCGCCGCGTGTGCCGCGGAGCACTCGCGCAGCGAGACGGAGCTGCTCAGCCGTCGCATCGAGAGAAAGACCGGCCACAATCGCGATCCGCTGCGTCGCGACTGTGTCGCCCGCGCCGAGCGCTGCGGCCTGCTCGAGCAGCTCTCCAAGCAGCGGCAACCCGCCGTGAGACAGCTCGGCATCTGTTCCCACCACCGCTGCGACGACCGCCGCCACGTTCTCACCGGTGAGCGAGGTCATCGCTGCCTGCCGCACCGGCTCATCCGCGAGCGACGCCATCAGCGTCTCCGCGAGCGTCTCCGCCGCCAGACCGCCAGGCACCTCTCCCAGACTCAGCGCCAGCTGCCGGCGAACCGCTGCCGACTCATCGGTGGCACGCTCCGCGACGGCGGCCAGCAGACGAGGGCTGCCTCCCGCGAGACCAGGCTCGGCAGCTCGCAGGGCTGCTGTCCGCAGGCGTGGATCCGGGCTCGCCAGGGCCGCAGCAAGACCTGCTTCAAAGCTGGCCAGCGGCTCTCCCTGGGCAAGGCTCGCGAGCATCGCCAGCGCCTGCACACCCACCGCTCCTTCAGCCCGTACCAATCGCTCGATCTCGGCGAGAGCCATCTCGTCTGCGAGCACCTCGTCGCGGCGATGCAGCAGCAGCCGCTGGCTGAGATCCCGCCACCAGCCGTTGGGGCTCTGCAGCCTGGCCACCAGATCAGGCAGCGGGATCTGATCCCAGGGCTTGTCGAAGAACGTACGCTGTGCGGAGGCCGTCGGCTCACAGCAGCCCTCATCCGGCACGACCCGATAGATCCGGCCGCGGTCGCTGCCGGCGGCAAGATCCATCTTTCGCTGAAACTCAGCAGGGATCCATTCGGGATGCTCGATCACCGCCCGATACATGTCCGCCACCCACACCGCCCCGTCGGGGCCCGTAGTGAGGAAGGTCGGCCGAAACCAGTTGTCGCGTGAAGCGAGAAACTCACTATCGACCTCATCAGCGGCTCGCTCTCCAACGAAGCCCAGCCCATCGTCTGCCGGCCGCAGCACCAGTCGCGACACGAGGTTGTGCACCGGCTCAGAGACAAACGCGTTGCCCTCAAAGCCTTCGCCCAGCCGACCATCACGGTAGATCACCGTGCCACAGGCAGACGTGAAGCGGTTGGCCATCTGGAAGTCGTTGAAGCGGGCGAGCGTCTGACTGCGTGGAAAGACCGCAGCCGGACCCGGCACCGCCGCCACCTGCCGAATGGCGGAGAGGCCACGCACATGCGGGTTCCGCCGCAGGTAGCGGTCCTCGAGGGCATACTGCCAGATGGGGTTGGAGTTGTTGTTGCCAAACCAGGTGCCGAAGTCGTCACGTGACCGGCCAAACTGGGTCGTCCCAGAGACGACATCGATCGCCGCGGTGTCAGGGTGATACCGTAGGTCATGCCCCCGCAGGCTGACCGCTTGCGACGGTTCACGCCGCGGACCGCCGGGTACGAAGCCAGTTGCCTTGGCCTCTCCACTGCTGTCGCCGTTGGCGAGGTAGAGCCAGCCGTCGAGGCCGAGCCGCAGGCCATTCACCCGATGCTGCTGGTTCCCCTCGGAGAAACCGGTGATCACCGACTCCCGCAGGTCGGCAACACCATCACCGTCGGTGTCTTCGGCGTAGAACACCTCCGGCGCCATCGACACAAACACGCCCCCACGCCAGCACTGCACCCCCGTGGGATAGGCCAGCTCATCGAGGAAGGTCACCGCCTCGTCGTAAACGCCATCCCCATCATGGTCGCTCAGCCGCCGCACGCGGCCGTGCCGCCCATCACTCGCGAGGGGCCCATCATTCGCGAGGGGCCCATCACTCGCAAGAGGATAGTCTCCCATCTCGACCACATACAGCCGCCCCTGCTCATCCCAGTCGAAGGCAACCGGATCGCGGATCAGAGGCTCGGCTGCCGCCAACACCACCCGCATCCCGGCTCGCGGCACAAAACTTCGCACCGCTTCCTCTGGCTCCTGCGGTCCGGGAAAAGACCTCTGCAGATCCTCGGTGTAGAAGGCGTGCGGCAGCAGTTTCTGCACCGCATCACAGATCAGGTCTTCTGTCTCCGGGGCGAGTCGCGTCGGCTGCCGATAGTAAAGCATCGAACTGTCGACCTCGTAGCCACCCTCCCGCAGCAGCCGCGATGAGGCGATGTAGCAGGGCACATCGTTGGCATACGCATTCACCCACAGCCGCTCGCGGTCAAACATGCCATCGAGCCGCTTCTGATAGTCGACCACCACCTCACCTGCCAGAAACACCATCGCCAGGTCTTCACCAAACGACCAGGTCTGTACCGGATAGTCCGGCACCGTTGTGGGCACAGGCTCTCCACGGTCGAGCATCTCAAGGAAGTACCGGGCCCGTGAGCCAGCCACGCCACCGCCGGCCACCGCAGCCTCCCATTCCTCTCGCGACGGGAGCTGCCCCAAGGGAAGGTCGATGCGGCTCATGCGACACTGCACGCGGGGATCAAGCGGTTTCCAGGCGGTCGGCGTGGCAAGTAGCCGATTGACTTCGGCAGCCAGTTCACGTCCATGGGCGCGGGAGAGTTCGTGCGTGCCGCCAGGCGACGGGTTCGCATCGGCACCGCAACCGATTGCCATCAGGGCCACCGCACCGGCATGGCCGGCCTCCAGCATGTCCGCCGCGCAGCCTGCCCAGTCGCCACTGATCTGATTGAAGCTGCCCGGCTCGGTGGTGCAGTGGCAGGCGTAGTTCGCCACCACCGCGATCAGCTTTCCCTCCGCATCATGGGCCGCCAGCAAGGGCAGCCGTTGATCAACTGGGCCGTCCTCAACCGTGCCAAAGCCGACCCAGCGTCCGTCTTGAAGTGCTCGGCGATTGACTGCAAAGCCCACCTCTCCATGGGCCAGCGAAAGCCGTCCAGGCCGCTGCGTGGTGAGTGCCTGCCGGCAGACCTCGACGAGCTTGTCTTCCAGTTCCTGTTCGTAGCGGCCAAGTCGCTCGGCGGAGTCTGCCGGGATCTCCGGAAAGATGTTGGCCGCAAAGCCACGCAGCCAGGGAGCGGAATGGGAGTGCGTGGCAAGAACGGCAAACCGCTCCCGTGCAAGCGAGGTTGTCTCGGCGAGCCGTGCATACACCCGCTCAGTCAGGCTCTCTGGGATGCCACAGTTGTCAACGGAGATGAGCACCGCCGTGGGCTCTTCGGCCTGCCCGATGGCGAGTGCCCGCGCGTGAATGGCTGCCGCCACGCCGTCGGCATCCTCCGTCCGCGCGGCATAGCCGGTCAGTCGCACAGGGTAGTCGGGGGTGATGTCGACAACCGCAGCGCCGACGGGCACCAGCGGCTGCTTCTCCGTCCGCTCGTGCCGCCCGACTCGCGCGAGCACCTCCTCAAACGACACCCGCTCCAAGAAGTCTGGCCGCACCGCCGTGTCTTCGTTCGCCCAGCAGAAGTGTCCGTCCCGCAAGAAGAAGCCATTGTGCGAGCCGTCCTCCCGCCGCTTTGCCGTCATGCCGAAGGCTTCGGGAGCTGCTGCCGCTCGGCTGAGCATCTCTCTCTCGGCCTCGCCATAGCCAGCAAATGCAGTCGCCTCACCCGCCCGCACCCGCCGCCACTCACTCACGAAGGCAGGCGGCGACTCCCGCAGTGGCTTTCCCTCGGTGTAGGCCGCAGCAAGCCGCTGCGAGACATCGGCAAAGCTGAGAAACCGCACCTTGCGGCCATGCGTTTCCACCGCATGGTCGATCAGCTCAACGATCTGCTCAGGCCGGATCCAGCCGTGAGGATGAAACACCAGGCTGACACAGCCCTGCTTGAGCACGGTCAGATCGAGGGCCGCTTTCCAGTCGTCGACGGTCTGCTGGTTGTTCTCGCCATGGCGATGCTGAGCTGACCAATCGCTCGGTACGAGGCAGGGAATCTCCCAGCAGCTCTCCGCCACGACGTAAGGGTAGGGATAGTTCTCGATCAGGTTCACGAAGTGGTCATGCAGCTGGCCGGCATAGTGATGGCCCGTCGGCACATACTTGAGAAACCGTTCCTGCCCATCGGCATCGAGCACAAGCTCGCGGGGAAGTGTTGGGTCGGCAGCGGTGAAAGCCATGAACACCGACGAATCGATTTCCAGAAACCGGCCCGCCTCAGTCTGCTGAGCGAAGATCTCCGCGAAGAATCTCGGACTGACCGTATTGAGAGAGTCGCAACAGGGCATCCGAAACGCCACCGGCGTGTTGCCGGGGATGGTTGCCATTGCATCCACGCACTGCTCGTAGGTGCCGCGAGCGGCCTCGAAATCGCTCGCTTTAAGCAGCGGGCACGGATGATCCGCCGTGTGACACTCCAGGCTCAGCCCTTCGGCAAGCCAGCGTGTCAGCAGCGGATCCTCAGGCGACACCTGATTGGTCATGATGCTCACCCCAGCCTCGCCGTCGAGCTGCTTGAGCCGGTCGATCACTGGCCGCAGGGCCTGCTCATACTTTGCCGGATCTCGCATGTCGTCGATCGCGAGCACGACCACAGCTTCAACGCCTTCTTCGCCCACCCACTCCGGGGTTCGCAGCTGGGGAAAGTCGCGATGTGGATACCAAGGATCCGCAGGATCAACATCAGCACCTTGGTCGGCCTCATCGGCCACCCCCCAGACATCCGCCAGCATGCCGCACGCGACAGGATCTACACGCTCAAGCTGATCGCGGGTGTAGGGGAAAAAGTCGTTCGTCGAAAAGAAGGCTTCGCTGGTCTCGGCGAAATACTCAGCAGGGTTGGTGAGTGCATAGGCCCGATCGATGCGAGTGTTGCCGTTGGCATCTCGCCGCTCCACCTGCTCGTAACGGCCCGAAGCTCGGGCCCGTTCATAGGCCTCGCGAACCTGCGGGTTGCCATGTCCCTCTGGAAGAAAGAGATCGTGATAGGCGTGGGCGAGTTCGTGCAGGACCAGTGCAGGCATCCGCCGACACTCCGCCTCAAAGTCATCCACGTTCGTAAACTCGACCGCCTTGGCCATGACGGGGTCACGGCCGTTGTCGCGGAGCCAGCCGGCGCCGGGGTGATACTCCGCCCGTGGAGCCGCATTGGCATAGGGCGGCGACACATACAGCGGCACCTGCTGCAGTTTCTCAACCGCTGCCTGCGGCAGAAACCCGCTGAGTTCTATCAACTGTCCCTGCAACAGCCCGAGCGCCTTCGCTGTCGCCGCTGCATGTTCGGCCAAAAGTCGCTCGTCGATATGAACCTGCCAGCCGACGATCTCGCGGGTCTCACGAGCCGCCACGGCTTCGCTCGCCTGCCCCCCGAGCACGACCAAGGCCAGCGCCGCCTTCAGCACCAGTTTGATGATCATTCCCACACTCCCTCCGGCCAAACTTCCTTAGGCCCAGGCGGCCTCACGCCTGCCGACACACGCCCCCAAAGCCGCTGAGCAAACACGTTCCCACAACGACACTGACCCGCCCCAGTTTAGCGGCCTCTTCTGACCGCAACCCCTCCGCTCCCGAGTTCCTCACGCCCGTTTCCCTCCCCTCCAAACCGTGGGCTTGACGAAAAAAAAATGCCGATCTATATCTTCGTGCAGGGAACAACAAAGCTCTCGCGCCGTCCAATGTGGACAAATGCGGCTGAGCTATCTGACAGAACTCGGAGTTTTGGTTTTTTACGCCTGCTTCGCATCGCTTCCCTGCGAGCGCGTTTTTTCTAAGCGTGCACTTCTTTTTTTCTGTCATCTGCGATTGACCTGTGAGCGGAACCTTTGAACGGCCTTGCCGTTGAAAGCACACCGCGGGGGCGTTGTGCCTTCACGCAGATCATCGTTCTAGGAATTTACAAAATGCATCGGCGCTCTGGCTTTACGCTTGTGGAGTTGCTTGTCGTTATTGCCATCATTGGCGTTTTGGTTGGGCTCCTGCTGCCCGCCGTTCAATCTGCCCGCGAAGCCGCTCGCCGCTCGAGCTGCACGAACAACCTCAAACAGATTGGCCTCGCTGTTCAGAACAGCCACGACACCAGGAACAAGTTCCCTGAGGGACGTGTTCGCACCGAGGCGAAGAACACGGCCGCACCGTGGAACACCGAAAACATCAGCTGGATGGCCCGGATTCTTCCCTATATGGAAGAAGGAGCCCTCTACGACGCAATCGACTTCGAACAAAGTCCAGGCTGGGGCGGTGTCAACGCCGCCGTGATGAAGAACAAAGTGGCCCCCTTCCGCTGCCCCTCTGACGGAGGCCAGGGCAAGGTGGCCTGGGTGGCTCCAAACGGTGCAAAGGTTCGTGGCGGCGTGCCCGATGTCAATCGTTTTGGCGTCGGCCAGACAAACTATCTGGCCAACGCTGGCGACGCCCTGATGCTCGGCACGCGTGCCCGCGACAACGAGGCCCGCGGCGTTGTTTTCAGTCATCGCATCCGCGCGAGCGAATCGGGCGGCCCAGGTAAGGTCGACATAGCCTCCTGCACCGACGGCACATCGAAGACGATCTGGGCGAGTGAAGTGGTGATTGGCCATCCAATCATCCTCTCCAACTCATCACTGCGGGCTTTCGCCGACTGGGGCTCTGTCTCGCCGACGAATAACGGCTGCCCAACGGCTGGCACGCCGGGCACTGGTGGGCGGCAGCAGATTGGCGCGAGCTGGTTTGAGGGCTACTTCGCCCAGCACATCGGGTTTAGCACCCTGATGACGCCCAACTCAAAGCTCTTTGACTGTGCCGGCAACTCCAACGACCTGGCAGTGGCTTCACGCAGCAAGCATCCAGGGCTTGTCAACCTCGTGGCCATCGACGGCTCGGTGCACAGCGTGCAGGACTCCATCGACTGGTTTGTCTGGAAGAACCTCGGCTGCAAGGACGACGGCGAGGCAGCCAGCTTTGACAGATAGTCAACAGAACTTTTTGTGTTTGTGCCTAGGAGAGGTTGGCTCTACGCCAGCCTCTCCTTGGCCTGTTTTGTGTCACTTTCTTTTTTGATTTCTTCGGAGATATCCATCTTCTAAGTAATACCATTTCGGAGGTTACGTTATGAAACGCCGCTCAGGCTTCACGCTCGTGGAGCTTCTCGTTGTGATTGCCATCATTGGTGTGTTAGTCGGGCTTCTTCTGCCTGCGGTGCAGTCCGCACGCGAAGCCGCCCGCCGCTCAAGCTGCTCCAACAACCTCAAGCAGATTGGGTTGGCTGTTCAGAACTATCACGACACCAGGAACATGTTTCCCGAAGGTCGCCGCCGCAGTGACAAGACAAGCGGAACGCCGCTGGGCAACTCCGGTGCTCCTTGGAACAGCATGAACATCGGCTGGATGGCCCGCATTCTTCCCTACATGGAAGAGACGGCTCTCTACTCGGGCATCAACTTTGACCAGAACCCTGGCTGGGGTGGAGCGGCGACCGGCAACGGCATCGCGCAGCGGTCCAAGGTTGCCGCCTACCGTTGCCCCTCCGACGGCGGGCAGGGCAAGGTGGCCTGGGTGGCTCCCAATGGTGCCAAGGTTCGTGGCGGTGTGCCTGATATCAATCGTTTCGGGCAGGGCCAAACGAACTACGTTGCCAACGCTGGCGATTCGTTTCAGCTCGGCACGCGGGCTCGTGACAACCTCAGCCGTGGCGTGGTCTTCAGCCATCGCTATCGGCAGGGCGAGCCGGCTGGTCCTGGCAAGGTCGACATGGCGAGCTGCACAGACGGCACCTCCAAGACGATCTGGGCGAGCGAAGTCGTGATCGGGCATCCGTTCCTGGCAACAAACTCGTCGCTACGGACCTTCGCTAGCCTTTCCAATGCCAGCCCGACCAACAACGGCTGCCCCACTTCGGGCACGCCTGCCACGAATGGGCGTCAGCAGATTGGGGCGAGCTGGTTTGAAGGCTACTTTGCCCAGCACATCGCCTTCAGCACGATGATGACGCCCAACTCCAGGCTCTTCGACTGCACCGCCAACTCCAACGACCTGGCGGTCGCTTCGCGAAGCAAGCATCCAGGGCTCGTGCAGTGCGTGGCCGTCGATGGTTCGGTGCACTCGGTGCAGGACTCCATCGACTGGGCCGTGTGGCGTTACCTCGGCTGCAAGGACGACGCCGAAACCGCCAGTTTCGATCGATAATCTCAGGCTGTGTCCCTTGGGAGGCTGGTCCGCCAGCCTCCCAAGGCCACACCCGACACAAAAAAACGTGTTTTCGCTCCTCGTGCAGTCGACTCCTCACGGGGGAGAAAACGCCTCAAAAACGCTCTTTTAAGCGTTTTCTGGGCTGCCGATTTTGCGGCACGCCCAATGTCGCCCCACACACAGGGGTTGACGCCTCCGCCGCATTCTCGCAGGCTGGAGAGCGGGGTTGGAGCTGGCGGTGATCTGCGGGGGCAGATCCACAACGCTGCCACACTTCAGATTTTTCCTGCTGCCTTCGGGTTTTCTCCGCGATTTCCCGTCAGCCGCATTTCGTGGTTTCCTCTTTTCTTTCCTCAGAGATTTCCATCTTCACTGCAAACCACTTTTGGAGGTTGCGTCATGAAACGTCGTTCTGGCTTCACGCTCGTGGAGCTTCTCGTTGTTATTGCCATCATTGGCGTCTTGGTCGGGCTGCTTCTGCCCGCTGTTCAGTCCGCTCGTGAAGCGGCTCGTCGGTCGAGCTGTGCCAACAATCTCAAGCAGATTGGACTCGCAACTCAGGTCTTTCACGATGCACGAAACCAGTTTCCAGAAGGGCGAATCCGTAGTAATCGTGCTGCAAACGCACCAAAGTGGCCAGGCAATCCCGCAGCTCCCTGGAACTCTCAGAATATTGGCTGGCTTGCCCGAATTCTGCCTCACATGGAGGAGTCCGCGCTCCACGACACGATTGATTTCGAACGTCAGATTCCCGGCTGGGGTGGCCAGAACGTTACCGCTCGGAAGTCAAAGGTGGCTGCGTACCGCTGTCCATCAGACGGTGGCCAGGGCAAAGTTGCCTGGGTAGCCCCGAATGGAGCGAAGGTCCGCGGTGGTGTCCCTGACATCAACCGGTTTGGATCAGGCCAGACCAACTACGTCGGGAGCGCTGGTGACACCCTGCAGGTTGGGTCAAACATCCGTAACAACCTGAGCAAGGGCATGTTCACAAGCCATCGCTACACGAACGTTGATCCAGGGAAGCACACAATGGCCAGTGCATCAGATGGCACGTCAAAGACACTTCTCGCCAGCGAGGTGGTCATCGGCTTCCCGCATCGGCAGGTGAACTCGGCCTACAGAACGTGGGGAACGCTGGGCAATGCAACGGCAACGGACAATGGCTGCCCGACCAGCGGAAACCCGGCGACAAATGGCCGGCGTCAGACTGGAGCGAGTTGGTTTGAGGGCTACATGCCAAACCACATCTTCTTCAGCACTGTTATGACGCCGAACTCGAGGCTCTACGACTGCTCCGCCAACTCCAATGACGTTGGCTTCGCATCGCGAAGTAAGCACCCTGGCCTCGTCCAGTGTGTCGCGGTTGATGGTTCGGTTCATTCTGTGCAGGACTCCATCGACTGGTTTATCTGGAAGAATCTCGGCTGCAAGGACGACGCTGAACCAGCGTCTTTCGATCGGTAGGCCGACCTCTGGTCACGTGAAACGATGCTTGCCGCCTCACGGGGCTGTGGGATACCACGCCCCCTGAGGCGAGCACAGCAGTTTCCGTGTGCTTAAGGCAGATCTGCCTCAAGCACACTCACCGCTGAACTCAACACAACCAGGTAGAGACTCCCCGGAGTCTCTTCCTTTTTTTCTTCGTTCACTGCTTCGGTGTGCTTCCCCGTTTTTCCTCACTTTGTTCGCCCGCCGCGTTGAACGCCCGAAAGGACAGATTCATGAAACGCCGCTCCGGTTTTACGCTCGTCGAACTCCTCGTGGTGATTGCGATCATTGGTGTCTTGGTGGGGCTGCTGCTGCCCGCCGTGCAGTCCGCCCGCGAAGCTGCCCGACGCTCGCGCTGTTCCAACAATCTCAAGCAGATTGGCCTCGCGGTTCACAACTTCCACGACTCCAACAACAAGTTTCCCGAAGGCCGGATCCGCAGTCGTCGCGCTGCCAACGCGGCCCAATGGCCAGGGAATCCGAATCAGCCTTGGAACTCGCAGAACATCGGCTGGCAGGCACGCATCCTGCCCTACATGGAAGAAACGGCCCTCTACGACACGATTGACTTCGAACGGCAGATTCCCGGCTGGGGTGGCCAGAACGTTACCGCTCGGAGGTCAAAGGTGGCTGCGTATCGCTGCCCTTCGGACGGAGGCATGGGCAAGGTGGCCTGGGTGGCACCCGATGGCACCAAGGTTCGCGGTGGCGCTCCTGACGTGGGCCGCTTTGGCCAAGGCCAGTGCAACTACGTGGGAAACGGCGGTGATACCCTGCAGATCGGCGGTCAGCCTCGGTTCAACCTCAGCCGTGGCATGGTGACCAACCACCTCTACGTTCCGGGAAGAGACCCTGGCAAGCACACGATGGCCAGCGCCGCCGACGGCACCTCCAAGACGCTCTGGGCCAGCGAGGTCGTCATCGGCCATCCGCTCCTCAACATCAACTCAACCCTGCGGACATGGGCATCGCTGAGCAGCGCTTTTGCCAGCAACCACGATTTCTCCCGAGACAACGGCTGCCCCACCTCCGGTTCGCCGGCGACCTGGGGCCGTCGACAGACGGGCGCGACCTGGTTTGAAGGCTACTTCGCTCAGCACATCGCGTTTTCCGCACTGATGACGCCAAACTCAAAACTCTTCGACTGCGCGTCGAACTCAAACGACGTGGCCATCGCCTCGCGGAGCAAGCATCCCGGGCTTGTGCAGTGCGTTGCCGTCGACGGCTCGGTGCACGCGGTCCAGGACGCGATTGACTGGGTGATCTGGCGAGATCTTGGCTGTAAAGACGACGGCAACAGCGTGTCGTTTGATCGCTAACGGCTGCAGACTCGTTCCGATCGTGACTCTTCAGACGCGACGCCAGAGAAGTTCGCCCAGTGGCAAAAAGGGCCACCCGATGCCCACTCGGCGTGTGATCTGCTAGAATCGAGTCGATGTGAGGCAGGAGCCTACGGGCCTCTGCCTTCGGCTTTCAGACCGGCCATGTCTTGGCTTCGGGCTGTTCGGCCTCGATGACGTTTTTGTTCCTGTGCATCGCGGCGGTG
>Ga0181606_10003862_pt1 | contig 12597 bp, 11 predicted proteins | sample 041ome_10_FD_132994 | JGI IMG/M metagenome (GOLD analysis project Ga0181606, IMG submission 132994) | Coastal salt marsh microbial communities from the Groves Creek Marsh, Skidaway Island, Georgia - 041412US metaG (megahit assembly) | ecosystem: Environmental > Aquatic > Marine > Intertidal... | reverse complement strand
GTTGGCGTCCTGACCTTGGCTGTCGGGATCTTGTTCTTCTTCTTGATCTTGTTGTGCGTCGTCTTGCTGATCATCATCAGGCGCATCTGGGTCATCGCCGAGCTGATCGCTATAGCCCAGATCCGAAATGATTTGCCGTGCAAAGCGTGCAAATTCCCGTTGATCGGCAAGTTTGGCTTGCAGGTTTTCGAGCGTGCCACCAGCCTGTTCTTCGATGAAACCTTGCCACAACTCCATCACGTTTTGTGCGCCTGCGGGCAGGGTGCGTCCGGTGGCCAAGTGACGGATCAGATACCCCGCTGCGGTCGACAGCGGCGCCTGTGCACGGTCAGAAATTTGGGCATATCCCAAGCGATCTGCCTCAACACCGATTTTGGCATCGATATTACCTGCCGTTCCTGGCATGTCGCGCGCGCCCAAGGCTTCGCAGCGGGCGGTTTCCATCGCTTCGTAAAGTTCGCGCGCCATTGATCCGGACGGCGCATAACGGTTGTGGGTCGAGGCATCATGATAACGATGATACAGCGCCAGGGCGTCCGCCGTGCCGCGCGCAACCAAAACCTCTTGTTTGGTCATGCGACGGCTGATTTGAGGCAGGCGCATGTTGTCGCCCGACATCCCCGAGGGATCGACGGTGAATGACACGGTCAATTCTGCGTCATGCGCCATGACCTTGGTCGCTTCGGCCAGTGCCTTTTTGAACGGATCGGCGGGGTTATCGTTTTTCTGTGTCATCTTTACCCTAATCGAGCTTGGCACCAGTTCATGCGCTTGCCCCCATCGTAGGGGACGGCAAGGCCCTGTGCAATCATCGGTTTTGCGATATCAACACCATCAACATAAACGCGGGCCAAAACGCGGCCATATTTGTCGATGCCTGTACGCTTTAAATCTATCTGATGCGCGGTTCGCAGCAATTTTTCCAACGCCCCTTTTGCCTGTTGGCCCAACCGTTTTTCTGCGTCACAGCGGGGTTGATAGGTTTCGGGCGTGTCAAATCCGACCAACCGAACGTTGCCTTGGCTTTCAGAACACGCAACTTTGATCGTGTCGCCATCTACAACGCGGGTCACTGCACACACAGGCGAGGCTGCGTTGGGTAAATAGGCCACCACCTGTTGCAGCGCCGGCGCCGGCCGTTCCGCGGGAGAGGGTTTTACGGTGGTCATCGGCGCCAAGTTACATGCACCCAATAGCGCGCATGTTGTGGCCAATCCCCATGCTTGCGGGCGCATCATCGCCCGCAGAACACTGTGAAACCCAGTTGCCATTTTATCCCAAGCTTAAGCTTGCTGCGCTTTCAGGCAATTCTTCGTCAAAGCAACGTTGAAAGAACTCGGCCACGGTTTGGCGTTCCAATTCGTCGCATTTGTTGAGGAATGTCAGACGGAAGGCATAGCCCACATTGCGGAAAATCTCGGCGTTTTGGGCCCAGTTGATCACGGTGCGTGGGCTCATCACGGTTGAAAGATCGCCGCTCATGAACGCTGTGCGGGTGAAATCGGCAACGGTGACCATTTGTTTAACGGTCTTGCGGCCTGCTTCGGTGTTGTAATGTGGCGCTTTGGACAAAACGATTTGGGTTTCCGCATCAATTGATAAATAGTTCAGCGTAGACACCAAAGACCAACGGTCCATCTGCGCTTGGTTGATTTGTTGGGTGCCGTGATACAGACCCGTCGTGTCGCCCAAACCCACCGTGTTGGCGGTCGCGAACAAGCGGAAATATTTGTGCGGCGTGATAATTTCGTTTTGATCCAAAAGGGTCAATTTGCCGTCATGTTCCAATACGCGTTGGATCACAAACATCACGTCCGCGCGGCCCGCGTCATATTCATCAAAGACAATCGCAACAGGGTTGCGCAAGGCCCAAGGCAGGATGCCTTCGTGGAATTCGGTAACCTGAACACCATCTTTCAATTTGATCGCGTCTTTGCCGATCAAGTCAATCCGGCTGATGTGGCTGTCTAGGTTGACGCGAACCGACGGCCAATTCAAACGTGCGGCCACCTGTTCGATGTGGGTCGATTTCCCTGTGCCGTGATATCCTTGGATCATGACGCGACGATTGTGTGAAAATCCCGCCAAAATCGCCATTGTGGTGTCTGCGTCGAATTTATAGGTGCTGTCAAGTTCTGGAACACGGTCGGTACGATCGGCAAAGCCTTTGACCGTCATGTCGGTGTCGATGCCGAACACTTCACGCACTGAGATGATTTCGGTTGGTGTTATCGATGTATCAAGCGTTCCGTGATCCATATCCAAGACTTCCATGATTATAAATTGCGAGCAAAGTCGTGCATCATTAATAACCAAAGGGCAAGGGTGTGGTCTAAGTTTTTCCCAAAACTGGTATAATTTCCGTAACGTTCTTCACGAGAAGTTGCATCGCAGTTGATCCAAGATCCATTTATCGTCAGACTAAGCATCGAACAGGAGCACGAGATATGAATCGCCGTGAGTTATTATTGACAGGAGCTGCATTTAGCATGATTGGATTTAAAGCATCTGCAAAATCGGAAGAAACATTTGAAATCATGCGCACAGACGAAGAATGGCGCGCGATGTTAACGCCATTACAATATGATGTTATGCGCAAAGAGGGCACTGAGCGCGCCTTTACATCTCCGCTGGACAAACTTTATGACGCGGGCATGTATCATTGCCGCGGATGTGATTTGGCCCTGTATTCATCCGAGCATAAATTCAATTCCGGGACAGGCTGGCCGAGTTTCTACCAAGCGCAAGACAATGCCGTTGCAACACGCGAAGACCGCAAGTTCTTTATGCTGCGCACCGAATGTCATTGCCGCCGCTGCGGGTCACATCTGGGTCACATCTTTGACGATGGACCTGCGCCCACGGGCATGCGTCATTGTATCAACGGCGTAAGCTTGGTTTTCAAAGCCGCCTGATACGATTTTGGTTTCGAATTGCTGCGCAATCCGACAAAAGCGTGGGCCTGTGGCCCGCGCTTTTTTTGAGCATGTTGTAATAACGTCGGATCAGACCGCCGATCATAAAGGGACACCAAATTATATATCTGGCGATGAACGATAGGGTTCCTCGAAATCAATGAAAACCGCAGTTTCTATCGCGGTTTTGATCCAGTCGGCCACGGCAGGAAATGCAATAACACGATCCATATAGGCGCGCATTTCCTGCGGTACAGGCAGACCATAGGTATCAAGACGCATCACCACTGGCGCGATATAGGCGTCAACGGCGCCAAAGTTGCCGCCCAAGAACGGGCCGTTTGATCGGGACAATGCGGCCGACCATGCCGCAACAAGCCGATCAACATTCGCACGCACGTCTGCATGGTCTTGCCAAATGATTTTGCCGGTCTGCGAAAGATCTGGGCCAATATTCATCGGGCAATTCGAGCGAAGTGTGTGAAATCCTGCATGCATTTCTGCGCACAGGCTGCGCATCTGGGCGCGCATGACCCTGTCTTTGGGCCAAACGGCATCGTCGGTGTATTCGGCGATATATTCAGCAATCGCTAGCGTATCCCAGATGGTCAAAGGGTCGCCAAAGGTGTCACGTGCGTCTGTGTCAACCAAGATGGGCACAGTTGCCGTAGGCGAAAGTGCCCCCGCAGTTTTTTTAAACGCGGATCCGGGTCCAAATCCGTCGAAATGCAAAAGCGTTTCGGTAAAATTAGGGACAAAGGCCCGCAGCAGCACACCTGCACGCATAGACCAACTGGAATAATTGTGGTTACCGACGTATAAAATTAGCTACATCTAACACCCGAAAATGAATAATGGGGCAAGCTTACGTGCCCCATTCAATCGGTGTCAATCACTTAAAGCTGCGGCTGTCTTTGATCTGATCCCATGCCCAGACAACCTTTTGCAGTTCGTCTTCTTGGCTGCGGTCGCCACCGTTCATGTCAGGATGAAGAACCTTGATCAAGTCTTTGTAAGCTTTTCGAATTTCTGCTTTTGTCCAGGTGTCTTTCGCATCCAAAATCTCTAATGCGTTACGCTCTGTTGGCGCAAGACGACGGGTGTGGCCCGCGGTCGATCCAGCACGGCCCGGATTTTTGGTGGCGTTTGTACCCAAAACCTGGTGCGGATCTTCGATACCAAGGCGCGCCCACGCACGTGCCTCTGGATCGCGGAACGATTTTGTTTGGCGTTCCCAGACTTTGTCCTTGGACATTTGGGCATTCATTTCCGCTTCGGTCTGGTTGGTGAAGAAATTCCATTTCTGGTTATATTCACGGATGTGATCGGTACAGAACCAGAAATAATCGTCCAGGACATCGGGGGATTTTGGCGCACGAAATTGACCCGCCTCGGTACAGCCATCATGTTCGCAGGTACGCACAGACGTGTCAGACGCACCAGAAATGCTGCGGCGTCCGCGCGGATTTTTCTTTTTCGCGGATGACACAGACAGGTCAAAACCAAAGGGATCTGATTTGGACATAATTTCACCTTTTCGACTCAAGGGCCACATCATAGACCGTTGCGCGATGAATTGAAGGGGCTCTGTCCTAAAAAACGACTATTTTATAAATTTTTTATTGAAAGGGCCGTGCGCATTGTTCGAAATATGCAGCAAACACGGACACTTTCGGGGTCAATGGCGCAGCAGGCCAAGCCCAAGGTGCGCGGCGCTGTCGCGTAAGCATTCAATCAAAAATTGATGCCCATCATGTTCAGGGGTCCCCGTCCGAAAGAGGACCGCAATCCTGCGGGCGATATCTGGGGCATTGATCGGACGCACACAGATTTCTTCGCGCTCACGCATGTTTTGTCGGGCAAAAAGCTCGGGTATGATTCCGATGCCCGCGCCGGTGGCGGCCATTAATAGAACAGATTGCAGGCTTGTGCCTTCAAAGTCGTCCGAAACTGTTGCATTTACTTGGGCCGCCAAGTCATAGACAATTTTTGCAAGCCGGTGGCCGTTGTCCAAAGTCAATAGTCGCCGATTAGTAAGCTGAGTGATGTCAATCGGGCCATCCTGTGAAAGGATTGGATCATCGGTTGCGGCCGCAATCCAGAACGGTTCTTGAAACAGACTGTGTTGGATGGTGTTTGGGTGATCCTCTGGCGTTGAAATAATGGCATCAAAATCCCCAGCCTCAAGGCCGGTTTCAAGCGTTTTGGTGCTTTCCTCTCGGACGATGATCCGTAAGTCAGGTTGTTTTTGGTGGATCCGTTTGACCACACGTGGCAACAAATAGGGCGCAAGCGATGGCAAAACCCCCAGTTTAAGCCGTCCATCAAAGGGCGAGGTGCTTTGCATTTTATGTCGCAAATCTTCGACAGCACTAAGGATTTTTTGCGCATGTTTGACAAAGTCTTCGCCTTTGGCCGTTGTGCGTACCCCCGTGCGGCCGCGTTCAAATAAAACGACACCCAATTCATTTTCAATCGCAGCCAGCTGCGCCGATAGGCTGGGCTGGCTGACATTAAGCAATTCAGCGGCCAGACCAAATCGACCCAAGCGATGGATCGTGACCACATATTCCATTTGCCTCAGCGTTGGGCGCATTTTGATAGCCTTAAACTATATTAAATCAAGTTTATTTGTATTTTAACTATGAAAGTGCTTGGGACATCAACCCCCAAAAATGGAGAATCTTATGCCAAGTTCAATTTTGGTTTTGGTTGATAACCTTGCTGTTCCGACGATTTTATTCTTTGTTCTCGGCCTGATCGCCGCAGTGGTGCGAAGCGATTTGACCATCCCCAGCGGTGCGGCGAAATTTATGTCGCTATATTTATTGCTGGCCATCGGGTTTAAGGGTGGGCATTCGCTTGCAGATCACAGTCTGGGACTTGATTTTTTGTGGGCTGCAATCATGGGGATCGTGCTGTCGTTTGGATTGCCCTTTCTGGCCTATGGATTATTGCGGACCATGACGCGGCTGGATCGATTGAATGCGGCTGCGGTGGCGGGGCATTACGGTTCAATTTCAATTGTAACCTTTGTGGCCGCATCTAATATGTTGGAATTACAAGGGATTGCGTACCAAAGCTATATGATTGCAATTGCTGCTTTGATGGAGGTTCCTGCCATCCTCTCTGCCCTGTGGATTGCGCGCCGCGCCACACCCAGCACAGATATCACCAAACCAAATATCAAAGAGCTGTTGGCCAATGGGTCGATTATTCTTTTGGTGGGGTCATTCGCAATTGGTGCGTTGACGCAAGATCGCGGCATGGACATGATTGCACCGTTTGTCGTGGGGTCGTTCACCGGTATTTTATGTATCTTTATGTTGGATATGGGCCTGTCTGCGGGTCGTAATTTGATCGAAAATCGCGGCGCGCTGGCTTTATCGGTTTTTGGCTTTGGCGCGCTGATGCCATTGATTTCGGCAACGCTGGCCTATGGCGGCGCGCGTGTGCTGGGGTTAGAGGCAGGCAATACTTTCCTGTTAATGGTTTTGGCGGCATCAGCGTCCTATATCGCGGTCCCCGCCGCGATGCGTGTTGCGTTGCCTCAGGCGCAGGCAGGGGTATATTTGACACTCTCTTTGGGGGTGACCTTTCCGTTCAACATCATGATAGGTCTGCCACTTTATCTATGGATTGCAGGTCTTTAAAAGGTTTTGGCTTTTCAATCGGGGCGTCCTGACATAGCGTTCCTGCAGACATCAAAACACCAAGGCAGCGATATGACGAAAGCAGACAGAATACACAACGCATTAACCGCGGCTTTTGCGCCGCTGGCGTTAGAGGTCATAAACGAAAGTGAACAGCACCGCGGGCATGGTGGGTATAGCGACGGTGAAACGCATTACCGTGTGCGCATGACAGCGGATGCATTTGTGGCGATGTCTCGTATTGCGCGGCACCGTGCGGTGCATGCGGCGCTGGGGGCGGAGTTGGTGGCCGAGATTCATGCTCTGGCGTTGGAATTGTCGGTGCCTGAGTAATCGTAAATAGATTAAAAAAGGCGGACCAAGGTCCGCCTTTTTTGTTGCAGGTATGTCGACAATTACAGCCCTAATTTTGCCGATACGATGTCGTTGACAGCTTTGGGATTGGCCTTGCCGCCGGTGGCTTTCATCACTTGGCCAACGAACCAACCCGCCAGTTTTGGGTTGGCTTTGGCTTTTTCGACCTGATCGGGGTTGGCGGCGATGATGTCATCCACGGCTTTTTCGATGGCGCCTGTGTCTGTCACCTGTTTCATGCCGCGGGCTTCGACGATCTCGGCGGGGTTGCCACCTTCGGTATAGACGATTTCAAACAGGTCTTTGGCGATCTTGCCGCTGATGTCGCCTTTTTGGATCAGCTCGATAATGCCGCCCAATTGATCGGGGGAAACGGGGCAATCGGTGATGTCGCGGTCGTCTTTTTTCAAACGGCCGAACAATTCGTTGATGACCCAGTTTGCCGCCATTTTTCCATCGCGGCCTTTGGCCACGGCTTCAAAATAATGGGCGGCGTCCAATTCGGCGGTCAACACGCTGGCGTCATATTCGGACAGGCCGAAATCATTCACAAAGCGTGCTTTTTTCTCGTCTGGCAATTCGGGCAGGTTGGCGGCGATGTCATCGACCCATGCCTGTTCGATTTCTAGGGGTAACAAATCGGGATCAGGGAAATAGCGGTAATCATGCGCCTCTTCTTTTGACCGCATGGACCGTGTTTCGCCCTTGTCTGGATCGTACAAACGGGTTTCTTGGTCAACTTTGCCACCCGATTCAATGATCTGGATTTGGCGACGTGCTTCGACCTCGATTGCTTGTTGGATGAACCGCATCGAGTTCATGTTTTTGATTTCACACCGCGTGCCCAGATGGGAAAAATCACCCGTTGCTTGGTATTTTTCGTACTGACCTGGCAAACAGACCGATACGTTCACATCCGCGCGCAGGTTGCCGTTTTGCATGTTGCCGTCACAAGTGCCTAGATAGCGCATGATTTGGCGCAGTTTGCCGACATAGGCGGCCGCCTCTTCTGGGCCACGGATGTCAGGGCGGCTGACGATTTCCATCAAACAGACGCCTGTGCGGTTCAGGTCAACAAAGGACATGTTGGGATCCATATCGTGGATTGATTTGCCCGCGTCTTGTTCCATGTGGATGCGTTCGATGCGCACGCGACGCGCCACACCTGGGACCATGTCCACGATAACTTCGCCTTCGCCAACGATCGGGTGATAGAGCTGTGAAATTTGGTATCCTTGGGGCAGGTCAGGATAGAAATAGTTTTTGCGATCAAACGCTGACCAAAGGTTGATTTCCGCTTTCAACCCCAATCCTGTACGCACCGCTTGTTCAACGCAGAATTCGTTGATCACGGGCAACATGCCGGGCATTGCCGCGTCAACGAAAGACACGTTTGAATTGGGTTCATTGCCGAATTGCGTGGACGCGCCTGAAAACAGTTTCGCGTTTGATGCGACTTGGGCATGTACCTCCATCCCGATGACCAATTCCCAATCGTGTTTTGCCCCAGCGATGACTTTGGGTTTTGGGGTTTCAAAGGTCAAATCTAGCATGTTGTATCACCTGCGTTATCACGTTTGATGCGGGTGTACCCAATCATTGTTGAGGATTCAATCACCTTTCGCGGCACACAGTGTCACTGGCGCAAAAAATCATCCTCGCTTGCGCGAGGCCATAATCTCCAACGCAATCCGTTCCCCCAGGGCTTTTTGAAAATTTTCGTCGCCATTTGGCAGGTTCGGGTTCACTGTGACTGCCGCGTCATACCACAGTAGGGGATGGATTTCATTTAAATGCTCTTCGAAAATGTAATCCACGGCCTCAAGGATTTTGTGCCGCTTGCGCCGCAGTGTTTTGCTGTCTTTGCGCTTGCTATGATCGCCAAGCGTCAGCGACACAAAGGCCGCGTAATAATTTATCGTGTGTTGATCCGTGCGCCGTTCGAAAATATCGAGCATGGAATCCAAAAACAGATCCGTGTCCATTTTTTCAATCGCGCCCAGATCATGGTTCAACGCACCCATATAAGTTAATGCGTAAGCCCCGTTGCCCTAGATCATATCCAGATCGTCGATTAAGCGACGGGCTTGGGTGTCCAATAGATCATAACTGCCAAACCATTTCGGCAAAAGATGCATGCCAAAATTAAAGAAATTCCTTGGGGTTGTCGGGTCAAGGTTTAACAGATCTTCGTAATCATCCACAGCGCGCAAATGTGCATTGGTCAGCCCAGGCAGGGCCGCACATTGGGCGGATGCCAAAATGGGTGATCCCAATTCAAGTGCGTTGAAATTATTCAAGATTTCTTGCGCTAGGCTAAAGTGACGACGATAGGTTTTCAGAAAACTTTCGTTGTCGTCGTGTGGGGCATAATCATGCCATGCCCAGCCAGCGTCGATATGTGCATATGCCAAGATGGCTGCAATGCCCTAATCGGTGGAGTATTCGCGCATGATTTCATGATATTCGGCAAATCCTGCGGTACGCGGCAGGCCGTCTTTGTCGCGCAGGGCCTTTTCGATTGGCGATAGGATATCTTCGCGTGTGTCTTTGGTCAGAATGTAAGCAATCGGTGTGCCACCTGTGGTCATTGCCCGCATATCATCAAACTGACGAATTTCTTGCCCCAATTGTTCCCAGTTTTCTTGCCGGACCAATTTTTGTCCGCGTGCAAAATACCAGTTGAATTCTTGATCCTCTTCGCAGTCATAGGCGACAGGCACATCACATTTGGCGCGCAAGGTGCCTAGGTGGTCATTGCTTTCGTCGCCTGCATCAATACGCGCAATAATCTGATCGACACAGTGTGTATCAGACGATGAAAACATCGTGTCTATAGCGCGCGCAAACAATCCACCTGAGGGCATAACGAACTCCTTTTAGTTGCGATAGAATGTGACGTTGAAATGAGGCTGAAACATGGCAAAGTTTGTCTTATTTCTTGAGTTTTGGCGCGTAAATTTGAGGTATAGAGAGTGTAATTGTGGCCCTTGGTTTTGCAATATATCCAAACGAATATAAAATATAAGTATTGTTTCCTAAATGGAAAAAATTGCGGGTCCACTAAAGTAGATGAAAATGTCGGATCTCATAGGTGATTCCCGCGGCCTTAAGCACGCTTTCAATGTCTTTGATCGGCGGCGTGCAGGGCGGTGCGACGACGCGCTTGCCGCCATAATTTAGAAACAGTGTTATTTTGCGCGAACCATCCAATCGCGTATCAAAGCGTATGCGGTCAATATCGCGACGCTCTACCACAACGATTTTGCGTCCCATGGTCCAGCTTATCGTCTTTTCATCCAGTGTGAACTGCGCAACGGAGTTTGCAACAATATCCCAAAGCAAAGGCAACGTTATGATCCCCCCAAAAGAGAGGATGATCCAGCTTGCCTGAAACACGAGCATAAGCATTGCCAGCAGACCAATCATCCCCAAAAGCACGACAACAGATTTTGTTGATCGAGCGGGACGTTCAAAATGATAGAGCATTACCCTTTTATCCGCGAAACGATTTCGCGTGTGTCGCGGCTAAGTTCGGGTTCTGCTAAAATGCGATCAATCTGCGCAACCATCCGCGTTTGACGATCTGTATCCATCATGTTCCACCCTGAAAAACCACCACAAATGCGTGCGGCCAACTGGGGGTTGGTTGCATCGATTTGCACGATTTGGTCGGCCAAAAGCGTATACGCATCACCGCTTGGATCGTGAAAGCCGGCAAAGTTTCGGCTGATTGTGATCAAAACAGCGCGAGCGCGGTTGGGATTTTTCAAGGTAAAATCTGGATGTTTGATCAATGCGCGTGCCGCCGATACGGTGCGTTCGGGCGTGGCATGTGCGATTTGCGCACTAAACCATTTGTCCATGGCAAGGCGTTCATGCCCCCAGCTTTTTTCAAATGCTGCCAATGCATCATCTGCTGCATTGATGCTGATTAATGAAGTCAATGCTGCAAGCGTGTCGGTCATGTTGTTTGCTTGGTCATAGGCCTTTTGCGCTGTGGCTCCGCCGTCGCGCAGGGTAAGCAGCTCTAACAGTTTTGCGCGTAATGCTCGCGCAGCAGATTGCTGCGCATCTGGTGAATAGGGCGTAGAGGTTGCACAATGCGCGTAAACCCGATTTAGGTCATCGCCAAGATATTTGGCAAAATCCAGCTGCAGCCGCCTGCGCGCGGAATATATGCGCATCGGATCAATGATTTCGCCCAAACCGTGCAGGTGCCGCGCCACTGCTTCGCTCGATGGAACGGTTATAATATAAGCCCGCAGGGCAGGATCCAGTGATGCGTCCAAAAGGCTGTTTTTGAGGCCGTCCAAAAGCCGTGCCTCGGTGGTGGCATCTTGTGTGACCATGCGCGCCAAAACGTTTTGCACCAATTCTTGACCCGCGTCCCACCGGGCAAAGGGGTCTGTGTCATGGGCCAACAAAAACCCCAGTCGATCATCATCGCGTTGCCCCTCTAATATCACAGGCGCGGAAAAATTGCGCAATACCGACGGGATTGGACGTTCGGCAAGGCCGGGAAAGGTAAAGCTTTGACTTTGCTCGGTCAGCTCTAAGATTTGGGTTGGGATGGCTTCGGTCCCGTCTGGGTTCAAAAGGCCAATCGCCATTGGGATGACATATGGCGCCTTGTTCGTTTGTCCGGGCGTATCAGGGATGGTTTGGTGCAGTGTAAGCGTCAAAGTGCCATTGTCAAAGCGTTCATCAACCCGAACCCGAGGCGTTCCAGCCTGGCGATACCACAGCATAAATTGGGACAAATCGCGACCTGTGGCGTCTTCGAAGGATTTAATCCAGTCCTCAATAGTGACTGCTTGACCATCATGACGGTCGAAATAAAGATCAAGGGCCTTGTAATAGTTGTCGTCACCCACCAGAGATTTCAGCATTGAAATCAGCTCTGATCCCTTGTTGTAAACGGTAGAGGTGTAAAAATTATTTATCTCGATAAAACTCTCTGGGCGCACTTGATGTGCGAGGGGGCCATTATCTTCGCGGAATTGGTGGGTGCGCAATAAGGTGACATCATTGATGCGTTTCACCGGTGCGCTGCGCATGTCCGACGTGAATTGCGCGTCGCGAAACACAGTCAGCCCCTCTTTGAGACACAGTTGAAACCAATCTCGACAGGTGATGCGATTGCCTGTCCAATTATGGAAATACTCGTGCGCAATCACGCTTTCCACCAATTCAAAGCTTTCGTCAGTTGTGATGTCAGGGTGCGCCAGAACGTATGAAGAGTTGAAAATATTTAAACCCTTGTTCTCCATTGCGCCCAAATTGAAATCGTCCACCGCAACGATATTATAGACATCCAAATCATATTCGCGGCCATAAACATCTTCGTCCCACTTCATTGACGCCTTTAGCGCCTGCATCGCGTAGGCACATTTGTTTTCGTCACCTTTGCGTACCCAAATATTCAAATCAACTTGGCGGCCAGAGCAGGTTGTAAAGCGATCAGAATGCGCAATCAGATCACCGGCGACCAGCGCGAACAAATAGGCGGGTTTGGGCCACGGATCATCCCATTGCGCCCAACCATCACCCGTGGACATAGCGTTTCCGTTCGATAATAAAATCGGCAAATCCCCATGAATGCGAACCGAAAACGGTGCAAGCACGTCTGGTCGGTCTGGATAATATGTGATTTTGCGAAAACCTTGTGCCTC
>Ga0181606_10003861_pt1 | contig 12599 bp, 9 predicted proteins | sample 041ome_10_FD_132994 | JGI IMG/M metagenome (GOLD analysis project Ga0181606, IMG submission 132994) | Coastal salt marsh microbial communities from the Groves Creek Marsh, Skidaway Island, Georgia - 041412US metaG (megahit assembly) | ecosystem: Environmental > Aquatic > Marine > Intertidal zone... | reverse complement strand
CAAATAGATCCACTACCGCCGGCAACTGGACTTGCACGTCCGGTTACATTAAATCATGGAAAAAATCCGGTAAGATTGTCTATTGGTATACCAGAAGGCGAGCCAACAGAAATTACAGTTAATATTTCATTAACTCGTGCAACAGGACATGATTTTAGTAACATTGGTACAGGTGGATTTAACACTACTAACTATCCAAACGTTATTTTAGGCGAACCAGCTAATGGTAAAACTAAAAACTTCCACTTACAAAAAGATGGAGAAGAACTTGGTGACGGAGATGCCACTGCGCAAGTTTGGGAAAGAAACAAAGGGCGTGTATTCTACATGTCAACAGACGAGGATGGCTTCTTCCGTGTAGGTAAGTTCTTTGAAGTTGACCAAGGTACTGGTACTGTTAAATTTGAAGCACAAATTAATATTTCTGGACTAGACGGACTAGGCTTTAGAGACGGTGAAACAGTTAGTAAGTTTACTGGCGACTCGGGAATGACTCCTGTAGACAACAGTACTGTTCCTACTTCTTACTCTGTTGAACAATATATTGACAGACGTTTAGGCTGGGATAAAAATATGAACAAAAAGGCTGCCACATTAGGTGACGGCTTCCTTCCTCAGAAAAATCCAATTCTAACTCCTGTACTAGATATTGACGATAACCCAACACATTACATTAACATGCAAGATGGTCGTGTTATTCAAATGAATGATCCGATTGATGATCTAGATGCTGCTAATAAACAATATGTTGATAATCGTATTTTCTCAAACGACGAAGTGCAAGAACTGGCAGATGTTGAATTAAACGATATTCAATACGCTAACGATTACGGTAAAAATGATTTAATTATGCTTACTGGTAATAGACGTGTATATGTTCAAGCCGAAGGTCCAACAAAAGGAAATCCTGAAAATTGGCGTATTGGAAATTTAATTACCGGTACTGTAACACAAACTGCGGCATATATTGAAGATTTAGAACAAAAAACTTTAGATAACGGTGTTGAAGTTTGGGTGTTAACATATCGTCCAAGACAGATTGTAACACTTACTACAAGCGGTTTAAGCGACAACTTAAACGATCTAGGGTTACAAAGAGGTTATTATATACGTCAGGCTAATACTGGTGCTAGAGGTTATGTACTTTGGAGTCAAGGTCAAAGCTCTACTAATGATGCTATCTTAAAAACACAAGGTAACGAAGTACAATTAATTGAAGTAGAAGGTACATTTAGTACTAATACTGCTGATGTATTCACTTTAGAGCCGTTAGCAGGCAACGATATAGTTACAACAGTTTATCCAACTGAAGTTACTATAGAAACTGTTAATGATTTTGAAAATGAAAAAGTTGAAAACAGTAACGGTGCTTATGGACAAACTACAGGCGGAGCCGCTGGCGCACCAGTAACAACTATGTTAGAATTTGCAAACGCAAGTGAGCAAGATGACGAATATACTGCTGAAGATCCTGGACATCCAGCTAGAAGTGACATTAACATAGAGCTTACTCGTGTTAGAGGAACACAAAACGCTAGTACAGGTGACATAACAGATGGCGGAAGAACATTAATTAACCTACAGTTACAAGACGAAGCAGTAGTTAATAGTGATGTTAATAATGAAGCTGACATTCAACAAAGCAAATTGTTAATGAATAATGCTCCAATACTAACATCGAGTTCTGCAAGTTTTGAAGATGCAAGCACAGCAGGACAAAGAACTAAGCAATCGAGCCAAGGTCTAGCAGCATTTGATGCAAGTGCCTTTGCTGAAGATCAAATTTGGACATTAGTCGGTTCGGGTGCTACTAACTTTACAGATAGCAACAACTTAAAGGCTGGTGACATTATAACACAAGCAGGTGGTACTAAGGTTGCATATGTTGTTAAAATTATTAACTCATCAAATCCTTATAAAATTACTGTAAGAACTGCTGATTCATTTACAACTGGTAACGCAGCAGGCAATCGTTTAACTAGAACAGTTGTTAATCCAACTGATTATACCAAAGACGTACAAGTACAAGAAATTGTTACTATTGACTCAATTCTAAACACTGGTTATATTAATATTAAAGATCGCGGCATAACGTTTGACAAGATCCAAGATATGCCAGAGAAGACCGTTATTGGTCGTGCTGATATTGACTACGACGGTGAGGATGAAGGTGCAGGCGAAAGCGGCATTGTTAGAGCCATTCCATTTAGTCAAATTGTTGACCAAGGTGGCGCACTACAAGATAAAGACTTTAATAGTTCTAATTTAATAACTACAGAACTTGCAGTTATTATTACAACTAACTATGAATTCACTGTAAGCAACGGACAAACTATTAGTCAAGTAGGCAATCTTGGTGCAACAGGTACTGTACAAGGTGATGTTAATAGTGAAAATAGTGTTGTATTAGTTAATGTAAACGGCAACTTTAACACAACAGGACAGTTAACAGTCGGAGGCAGTAATCTAACTGGTGGCTTTAATAACCAGTTTAATATTATACCAACAAGTATTCTTACAAATCAAAGTTTACTTGGCGAAGCTCTTACTAAAATTAAAGACGGTATTTACGGTAGTACTCCAATTACAACAACAGGTGTAGGTAATAGCTTAGTTAGAACTTTAAGAAACGGTGATACACTAAGTGACATTGACAGTAATTTGAACTTGTCAGGTTGGATTAATATAAAAGGCTTAATTGTTGACGGTAACAGAATTGCTGATACAAATATAGATGATCAATTAGTTGTTTATACTCCTGGTGTTAACGGAACTTCTAACTCAATAGCATTTACTGTAGAAGGTAATCTTCCTGCAACCGAAAGTGATCCTAATGAACATGTAATGAAAGTTCCATTAGCAAGTCTACAAGTTGGTACTGATTACATTAACAAGGATAAAATTAACTACGGTGGATTTGCAAGTAACTTTATGCAAAACACATCAGGTCTAACAAATGACACTCCATACATGGTTACTCCGTGGTTGTTTACAAATTATATTCAAGCAACAGACGAACTTGGCTCTAATGGTACAGGTATTTCAATCGGAGCCGGCGGCAGACATACATCAACTGATCAAATTGCTTTAGTTGTTAATGGCGACGGTGATGCAATATTACTTGATAAAGATAAAATTACATTTGGTGCTTCTAATGGTACTAGAATGACTATTGAATCATCAGCAACAAACTTATTCAATACACTTAATATTAAAAATGGTACTGCTACTAAGTTTAGCGTTGACAAAACCACTGGTAATACAAGAGTATACGGTACACTACAAGTAGACGGAACTGTTGTTATGGCAGGCGGTATTGGTGTTGACGATTCAACATTTGATGGTAATGCGATTACTAGTACTGTAGGCTTTGCATTTTATGCAGCCAACGACGTTTTAATAGACGCTGGTGAAGATATTATTCTTAATGCAGACGGCGCTAATGTTATATTCAAAGACGATAGTGTAGAAAGCATTAACTTTAATTTAACTGAAGATGCACAAGTAATGACAGCACAAGGTGCTTTAGAAATCACTAATGCTGGTTCAACTACTAAAGCAATTAAGGTTACTGCTACTGGTAATATTACACTAGATGCAGAAGGTGACATTATATTAGATGCTAACGGAGCTGATTTGTTATTTAAAGACAACGGCACAGACATCCTAAGCATTAATAATAACGGCGGTAGCGTAACACTTAACGTTGACACTGCTGATAAACTGTTTAGTATTACTGGTACCGACGGTGCCTTGGCTATTACGGCATTGCAAATTAATATGTCCGATGGGGGTAAAGCAACATTTAATAAAGATGTTGATATCGGAGGCAATTTAGATGTAACTGGTAACTTTACAGTTGACGGAAGTCTTACACTAGGTGATGCTGTAACTGACACTATTACTACAAACGCTATTATTTCAGATAGTACACTTAAAATGAAGCGTGACACAGACGGTAGTGGGGGATTTGTGCTTGTACTAGAAAAATCCACTGCAAGTGCTGCGGTCGGCGACGACATGGGTACTATTAAGTTCCAAATGAACAACAGCGCGAGCCAAGCAGATGACGATGCTATACTTGCATCTATTACTGCAAATGCTACAAATGTTACTAACACAGCAGAACGCAGTGAAATTGTATTTGCAACTGCAAACGGCAAAACATCTACTAGCAACAAGTTTGTAATCAGTGACGAAATAAGTGCAGCAGTAGACTTTGTTTCAAGCAGTACTAATACAATTGGTCAAAGCAACGACTACTGGAGCAAGTCTTACATTACAGATATGTACGGCGATCTACACGGCGATGTACGTGATGAAGTTGGTACTGGCGGATACAGTGTTGTAAGCATTGGTAGTGACAACCCGCAGTATACTACAAGCGGTAGAACTCCAGTAGAAGCTAACTTCTCAGTATTTTATGGCAGAGTAGTTGGTCCAATTGAAGGAAATGCATCTAGTGCAGACTTTGCTGATACTGTAGAAACTGGTAGTAGAACAACTAATGCAGACCACTACTTAACATTCGTAACTACTAACCATGCTACAAGAACAGGTTCGGATATACACACAGACAGCGGTATTAAGTATAATCCAAATAGTGATAAAATGACGCTAAGTGGTGTATTAGATATTACTGATACTACAGCATCGTCTAGTGCAAACGGTGACAATGGTGCGTTACGTTGTGAAGGTGGAGCAAGTATTGCAGGTACTGTATATGCAGGCGCCTTTAACGGTAGCCTAACTGGTAACGTAACAGGTCAAGTTAGCAGTTTAGGTAATCATGACACAGGTGATTTATCAGAAGGAACAAATCTATACTTTACTACTACTAGAGCAAGAGGATCGTTTAGTGCAGGTACTGGCATTAGTATTAATTCAAGTGGTGTAATTAGTGCAAGTCTAAGTAGTGTCGAAGCTGGTAGTGCAGCAGCAGTTTCAATCTCAAATAGTAACTCAGGCGATGCTAACACTTGGTATCCTGTATTTGTTAATAATGACGGTACTGAAAAACAACTTAATGTTGATAAAAATGCAAGTAACGGATTAAAATATGTACCTTCAAGCTCGACACTTACAGCAACTAACTTTGCAGGTAATGCAAGTACAGCAAATTACGCTGACTTGGCAGAGAAATATTTGGCAGACGAAAGTTATGAGCCAGGCACAGTACTTGTATTTGGTGGTGAAAACGAAGTTACTGTTACAAATACAAAAGGTGATCGTAAGGTAGCTGGTATTGTTTCGACAGATCCAGCTTACTTGATGAATAATCAACTAGAAGGTGATACTGTAGTTGAACTAGCACTAACAGGGCGTGTTCCTTGTAAGGTAATTGGGCAAGTTGAAAAAGGCGATATGCTAGTAACAAGTGCAATTCCTGGATATGCTATAGTTAACAACGATCCTAAACTAGGTACAGTTATTGGTAAGGCTGTAGGTACTAAACACGACGACGGCAAAGGTGTTGTTGAAGTTGTTGTAGGACGTTTGTAATAAATATAGTAAAGCGGAGACGAATATGGCACTAAAAATTATAAACCTTGGATCAGTAGCAAACGATGGAACTGGGGACGACTTAAGAGAAGCGTTTGACAAAGTTGTTTTTAACTTTGCTGAGTTAGATTCTAGAACTCCAGAAGCAACTACTGTATTAAATCTCGGTACTGGTGAAGGTTTATATGCTAGTAAAAATGATGCAGAGTTACAGTTTAAATCACTAATAGGTGGTAACAATGTAACTTTGTCATCAGATTCAAATGAACTGACTATAGATGTAGACGCAGGCGTCACACAATTTGTTATTGCAGCAGATAGTGGTAGTTTAACCGTTACAGAAAATACTACATTAACTATCCAGGGCGGAACATCAATTACTACTACCAGAGATGGCAATAATATTAGGATTGATTCAAGTGCATTAACTAGTGTACAAGACGACCCAGCTCCAAGATTGAGTGCTGGATTAAATGCAGACGGTTTTAACTTAGGTAATGTTGGATTAATTAATGCAACAACTGTCACAGCAAACTTTAATGGTAACTTAACTGGATTAGTTCACGGCATTGATATTAGAGATTTAAACTATTTTACACAAGAAGAAAATAGTTGGAACTTTGGAGGAATTACTCCTACAACTGTTACTAACTTATGGGACTTTTTATTTGCTACAACAAACGTAGACTTTGGTACTATAGCAGGAAACAATGTAAACGTAAGTCTTGATTTTGGCAATATTAACATCTAATTTTTCGATAAATATTGCTATATAAAGGAACTCTTGTATGGCATTGTGGACAGCAAAAAATAATATCTTATTAAGAAGTGTTGAAGAAGGCAAAACACTTCGTGCAGCTAAAGAAGGTGAAACCCGTTCATCTGAGCTCCTTCCTATTAATTTAGATGTTGACCTAGATGCAACACTTGAAATTATAGGTGGAAGTTTGCCACCTGGATTACAAATCAAAGAAAAAACCATTCAAGGTACTCCTTTAGAAGTAGCTCGCGAAACTGAATTTAAATTTGTTATACGAGCAAGCAAGGACGGTGAGATTGACGACAGGACATTTAGAATAAGTGTTGCTGGCGCTGATAAACCGTTATGGGAAACTAGTGCAGGATCATTACCTGTAGGCAGTAATAATACTTTTTACATATTAGATAATAGCCCAATTAATTTTCAATTGATTGCTAACGATAGCGATATTGAAGCAGGACAAGTTTTAGAATACTTTATTGCTAGTGGAGACGGTGAACTTCCACCTGGAATTGAATTAACATCAGATGGAAGAATAGTAGGCGTAGTAGATCCAGTACTTGCAATTGATGTACTAGCAAATAGCGGTTATTATGATAGCAATCCTTATGGAACATTTCCGTTTGATTTTGGTGTAAGAAGTGCTAACGGTTATGATAGTTTTTATTACGATACAGAATTTTATGATAAAAGTATTGCTACTAAGTCACCTAAAAAACTAAACAGAAACTATCAGTTCCGTGTTTCAGTAAGCGATGGCGATACAATTGAAAAAAGATTGTTTAGAATATTTGTTGTAGGTGATGATTTCTTACGTGCTGACAACACAATTATGCAATCTGGTAACACATTGTTTGGTGCAGACGCATCTCATGTTAGAACACCTGTTTGGCTGACGCCGGCAGACTTAGGATATCGAAGAGCTAATAATTATCTAACATTATACTTAGATATTATTGATTCAAGCTCTATTACAGGATTTGTTAATTACAGCTTACAAGATTTTAATGACGACGGATCTCCAAGTAATATTCCTCCAGGAACTGAACTAGATACAGGTAGTGGTGAAATTGCAGGTATTGTTCCTTATCAACCAAGTGTAACTAAAGAGTATAAATTTACAGTAAGAGCTACTAGATACACAGATATTCCTAATAACTCTAAACAAATTAGTTTCACTACATACGAAGAAACTTTCCCGCAAGACAGAACTCCTGCTAAAAAGTTAATTGCTAATCGTCAGTATGAAATTTTAACAAATCAAAACACAGACTTTACAGAAGTTGGTGCAGTAGATAACGAAATTGGAACTAAATTTATTGCTGCTGGGCCTGCAAGCGGAGTTGGTACAGCAAAACAATTAAACACATTTATTCTGCGTATTAAAAAGAATGCTAACCTAAAAGAATTAAAAAACGAAACATTTAATATTAAAGGAACAATATTTGAAATAACGGATATAAACAATGCAAGTACATTATATGATGTTATAACATTATCAAAGCCTCTTGATGCTTACTTAAAGGCAGACGTAACATTTACTAAAACTATTATTGATAACGCCAAAGAAGATACTAATTCTGCATTTAACGACAAAACATTTACTGTTAAACTCCTAGGAGAAGTTGATTCAAGAATTATTTGGAACAGTCCTGCACAACTAGGAACAATTAATGCAAACTTGACTAGTACATTTAGTATAAACGCAACAACAAGCGTGACTAGTGCTGTTGTACGTTATTATAAAACTGATGGTAGATTACCACCAGGATTAGAACTTGCCCTCGATGGTGAAATATTTGGTAAAGTACAACAATTTGGTGAAAACTATTATCGCAGTTTTTGGAAAACAGGACGCAATTATGTAGCAAACGATATTGTAAAAGTCGGCACACAAAAATACAAATGCTTAATTGCACATACTTCGTCACAAGACTTTATATCTGACAGTGCTAAGTGGGAAGAATATGTAGGTTTTGCTGTAAATGGTTTGACTGTATTTGACAATAACAATTTAATTCTTGACGGTAATGTAACAACTATAGATAAAACTTATACATTTACAGCAAGAGCCGAAGATCAATTCGGTTATAGTGCAACTACAAACAAATTTACAATCGCAGTTTTAGATCCAAATGATTTAACATTTAGTAATTTAATTGTAAAGCCTTTCTTAAAAGCAGATCAAAAATTCTTATATAATAGTTTTATTAGTGATCCTGTAATATTTGATCCTGCATATGTTTATCGTCCAAATGACGTAGAATTTGGATTACAAAAAGAACCAAAGATGTTAGTGTATGCAGGCATTGAAAATGTTGAAATGAAAAACTTTGTTGCTGCCGCGGCAAAAAATCATAAAAAGAAACAATTTAAATTTGGTGAAGTTAGGACAGCAGTGGCATATGAACCAGGTACAAAAAATCCTGTATACGAAGTAGTTTATGTAGAAATAATTGATCCTGTTGAAGCAACTAACGGAAATACCAAACAAAGTATTAATATTAAAACAAAGAACGATCGACTTATAAACAACATTCAATACGAAGATAATGATAATACATCAGGTGTAGGAGATGGAGAACCTTATAAATTTAGACCTATCACAAATACACTTAAGATCGACAGCGATGCAATAAGTATTGATGAAGACAAACAAACTAAAAAGTATATCAGTAATATAACTAATATGCGAGATAGAATACAAGATATAGGCGTAACCGACGGAAACTTTTTGCCATTATGGATGCGTACTCCGCAAGAAAATAATATCGAAGCACTAGGATATACTCCTGCTGTGGTGCTTACTTATTGTAAGCCCGGTACTGCTAATAATATTTTATTAAACATCAAAAATAGTGATTTTAACTTTAGTAAAATTAATTTTACTATAGATAGATATATAATTGATAGTACAAAAGGTAATAGTAATGAGCAGTACATACTATTCGCAAATTACGACTTTAACATTTAACGAGATAAATACTGCACTAGGAGAAGAATAATATGTCAGACGTACCAGCAGACAATCCAATTAGCACAACAGACTTAGATACAGAGTTTCCTGTACCAGGTCAGGATAATGACTCACAGGGTTTTCGAGATAACTTTACTGTAATAAATGAGAATTTTGTTGCTAGTAAAGCTAGATTAGAGGACTTAGAAACTTACAGTGTAAGAAATGAAGCAAATACAACATTTCTTCCTTTATCAACAGGCGGTACCGCTAGACTTATTAATCCCACACTACAAGGGAGTAGAGAATTAAAATCTAATATAACACCAGAAGCTAATACTGCTACTATTCAGTTTAGAGGTGAAGAAATTGGAGGCTATCAAACTCTTGTATTAGAAGGTAATACAGAATTAACAATCGATGCAACTTCAGTACCTGACTCAGGGTATTGTCAAAAAATTACACTTCATATTACTGCATCTGGTGGGACTTATACCTTAACATGGGACAATAGTTTAACTATTAAGTTTGATAATCAAAGCGACGATTTTTGGTTAAGTGGTGAAGACCGAATTAGCACTGTTGATGAAGGAACAGTTGAGATTATTGAATTATGGACTTATCAAGGTTCGACTACTTATTACGCAAAGCATGTAGGAAGTTTTGATTAATGCATCCTTTATTTGAAAATACAAAACCTTTATCTGACAATGATATTGAAGAAAAGATTATGCAACTTAATCGTAAATATTTTCAAACACAAAATCCACAAGTAAGAGATCAAATTTCCCTATTACTTGATGATTATAGACTTGAACTTGAAGCACGTAGAATTAGACAAAGAATAGAAGCCCAACAAAACCAAGAAAATGGTAACGAAGGCCTTGACAATCTCATCAAAGTGTCGTAAAATACACGTATGCTTATAAAAACAGATGAACTAGGTATTCCACGATTTGGCAATCGCGATCTTATCGATATGATCTATTCAGGTCATGCGGATAAGGTGCATGTAGTATTGTGCGATGCTAACGACGATGTAGACAAATTCAACGCTGCTATGGAAGAGCAAGGCTTTGACAAACTACAAAAATATATTCCATTAGATGTAGATCAAAAGACGTTTGACGGTGTATGCCAAAGTGAATGGTTTATGCCTGAAGAATATAAAAAAATTGATGTTAAAGATTATTTGTTAGAACAACTACGCATCAAAGGCGGGTTTAAAGATCGTTCTAGAGCACAGGTTAGCAAGACTTGGTATCGCTGTTTAGAAGAACTAGATGCATACGAAGCTCGCGATATGATTCCGCTTTTACAGTATATGATTTACCTTGTAGAGTTTATGCGTGAAAACAACATTGTGTGGGGCGTAGGACGTGGATCAAGTGTAGCAAGTTATGTGCTGTATTTGATAGGCGTACATAGAATAAACTCAATCCAATATGACCTGGATTGGCGGGAGTTCTTGAGATAAGTAAGTATATAACTCATAGGAGATTAAAAATGGCACTAAAAGGTAATGCTAGAAAAACATATAAAACAATGCGTGGCAAAATGGTTGATATGGATCAACTTCAGCAACGTAACGAACTAACACCAGCAGTTGGTAATGCTCGAGTTAACGCTCGTGGCGATGAACTAGGACCAGGCGGGAGAGTTGTAAGAAAGCGTGAAGATTTAATGCGTGAATATTATGAAACTACTAACAAAGTTCCAGATGAACCAATGCCAACAGCAAAAACAACTGTTGTTCCAGACGAAGTTTCTGCACCAAAAACTGCAAAAACTACAAAAACAAGAGCTCAGCAGAAAGTTGAAGAACAAGGAATTAACGAAGATCCTAATATGGCTGCCGAATTTGGCGATGACGAGGATTGGGTTGAAGACTCAGACGGAAACTTTGTACCAAAAAGCGAGGCTTAAATGGAAATAATGGGCGGTACTACTGGTCTACCTACACGAGTAAAGGGTAAGGTAAGACCAATTCATAATCGTGTAATTGTAAGTAATATGGAGTTTGGCGAGCAAACTACAGCAGGCGGAATCATTATTGCTTCGGATGACGGGAAGGATAGAGGTATTAAAGCTCGTTGGGGTCAAGTTGTTGCCAAAGGTAATGACAATAAAGATCCTTATGACATCGGCGACTGGATTCTAGTAGAACACGGACGATGGACACGCGGCTACGATGTTGAAATGGAAGATGGCACAGTAGAAAAAATGCGTACAGTTGAAGCGGAAAGCATACTAGGATGGCAATCAGAAACTCCGGATAATATTTTATTCGGTAACAAAACAGATGCCGGCAGTATAGAAACACCTAGACCAGAGGACTTTGGAGCACGATGACAAATCCATTTAAAGATATTGACACATTCGCAACAGCGTGTGATCAGGCGCCTAGCATAGACAACTATGCAATGTACCTTGATTTAATCACAGAAGAATACGAAGAACTAAAAGAAGCAGTTATTGCAAACGATCGTATAGAACAACTTGATGCACTAGTTGACATTTTAGTTGTTACTATGGGTGCTATTCGAGCAGGCGGATTCGACGGCGAAGGTGCTTGGAAAGAAGTAATGGACACAAACTTTGCTAAGATTGATTCTACTACAGGTAAAGTAATCAAACGCGAAGATGGTAAAGTACTCAAGCCAGAAGGCTGGACTGCACCTAATTTGACAAAATTTATCTAAATTAACACTTGACTCCTAACAGTTTATACGCTATAATGTATTATAACTGTTAGGAGTTTTCTTATGATGTTTCCCACACCGCAGAGCAGTGGTATAGGCACAGCAGGTGCAACCGGTATTGCACTAATGATTTTACATATTACAGGATATTTAACAGGATGGGCTTGGCCTATTCTGTATGTATTCCTTATACTTTCTGGTATTGGACAAGAGAATAGAAAAGGTAAAAAATAATGGCAACACATGGCACAATTGACTTAGAAACTATTGACACCAGACCGCAAGCAACTGTGCTTAGTTTAGGTGCTGTTAAGTTTAATCCTTTAGATAAAAGCGAACCTTACGACGAGCTTTACTTTAAGATCTGTATTGACGACCAGGATCGCTTAGGGCGTACATCAAGCGACGATACTATTGCTTGGTGGAGCAAACAAGACCCAAAGATTATGGAAGAAGCATTTGATCAAGAAGGTGCTATTACTGTAGAAGAAGCACTTGTACGTATTAACAAATGGGTAGTAGGTGTAGACACACTTTGGGGACAAGGTTACGGATTTGATTATACAATCCTTGAAGATATGTATCGTAACGCAGGTAAACCTATTCCGTGGAACTTTTGGATCATTCGAGACAGTCGTACACTATTTGGATGCTGTCAATCAGATCCTCGCAAGAAGAT
>Ga0181606_10003854_pt1 | contig 12604 bp, 7 predicted proteins | sample 041ome_10_FD_132994 | JGI IMG/M metagenome (GOLD analysis project Ga0181606, IMG submission 132994) | Coastal salt marsh microbial communities from the Groves Creek Marsh, Skidaway Island, Georgia - 041412US metaG (megahit assembly) | ecosystem: Environmental > Aquatic > Marine > Intertidal zone... | reverse complement strand
GGTCACGATATCGCGCGCGTTTCGACGCATCCTCGAGAACGGGAATGGTTTTACCATCAAAGCTTTGTTTTTAGATGATGCGTCAAAACCACCAACGTCGAATACGACGCATACGTCCTTGAAGTTCTTTCAAGAGCAACATAAATACGTCGTCGAGGAGTTGAAATTTCAAGTGGAGGAAGCGGAATCACGCTTTCGAGCGAGCGTGCAAAAGATACGCGAGAGCGAGATACAGCGAGTGAAACTGAACGAAAAGTTACAGGAGACGGCGAGGAAGTTAGCGAGAGCGAGCGGGAAAGACGTGAGAGTGAGTCAGTCGTCGAAGACGCACTACGGTAGTGGGAGTAAGCGAGAATACGAGGACGATAGGAATAGCAGTCACGGGGGGAGTTCTAGCGCGGAGATGTTCGCGACGGGATGTTTGTGCGCGTATTATTTGTACTGCTTTTACGACGTGGAGGATCCGTTCAAATTCGACCGAAAAATGGCGACGCTGGTGCCTTTGTTTTGGGTGGCGTGTTTGGCGGTGAATTCGAATGGGGTTAATAAGTTGGCGACGGTCGCGAACCTTATTTTGACCGGGTATTTTGGCGCTTTGGTATATACGAATCAAAGAACGATGACGCAATGAACACACGAAGTGACGACAGTATATTATACTCCACACTAAACCAGCTACATCTATTACTACTACTACTATATATATAAGCTTGTAACAAAAATGAGATCGATATTACGCTGTACACATTTTAATCGACCTACACTTGACCGCTCTTACCCGGCAACGGCGACGCGTCGGTATTCGACGTCATCATCATGCTCTTCTTCAACTCTCGCGAACCCCACACTCTGGAGACGTACGACAATACCCAAGGAGCTAACGTCTTATTACTCGGATCCCTCGCGTTTTCCTCGTAATATTTTGCCCATAATCCAGGATTATATTCTTTTATATTCGACGAGCTTCCGGAAAACGCATTCGTCCGAGAGTCGTATAGAAGTAAAGGCGAGTTCCCTGGCGCGTTTGAAAAAAACTCGCCTACGACTAAACTCCGCGGACGTCTCACCCACTCTTTCGGTGTAGCTAACGCAGCTTGGACGTAACGCACGTTATTCTCCAAAACTAAGTTCCATCCAAAATGGGTGTGACCAAAAGCGTGAGTATGCGAGTCCTTCCCCGATTTCTCGAGATGTAATATTTCTGTAACGCGCTCTATGCGTTCGTTTAAGATATTCGAGCCAACCGCTTGCGTCAACTTCGGATAGAGCAAGAAGCGCTTCTCTGGGATTAACTCAATCCTCGGAAGAAAATGCGAAAACGTAATCACCGTCACGTCTTTGCCTTCCTCTTTCGCTCGCTTCACGTTTTCTAAAAATCGTTCAAATTTGCCATCCGCGTCGTTCAAAGCGTCAATTTTCTTCGAAATGTAATAATCGTCTGACTTTATCGTCGTCGTCTTCGTGATCTCTTTTTTCCACGCGTCGAGTTTCGGCCACTTGCATAAACGATAATCCGTCATAACCCTCTCGACGCCGGGAATGTTCACGCCCTCGGGCGCTTCCACCTCTTCTTCCGTATCGAACTCCCGCTCGTACCAGCTATGCACGGGAGCTATGAATACCCTCCTTTTTGCGTCGTCGTTCGGGCCACCAATCCCTTCTCCCGATGATGGATCCGTTTTCACCCCTAATCTCTCGCACAGCTTAAACACCGATTGAATCTTCTCCAGCGAACATTTTTCCTCTTTCGAGGCACACCACAGGTCGTGATTGCCAAAAGTATAAAAAACGCAATCAAACTTCTTCAAACACGTGCGAAAGCACCGCTCTAAATCGCTCAACTTTTCCGCGACGTCGCCGGCGATGATGAGTATCGAATAGCAGTCGTCATCTTTGTTGTTGTTACTGTTCGAGGAGGATGGCATCTGCTCGATGAATCTCTCGTTTTCCTTCGCGTCAAAGTGGACGTCGGAAATGAGAAAAACTTTGATGTTTCCCTCGCGATGATGATGATGATGAGAATGATGATTATGATGCGTTACTTTTGGATTGGCTCCCATGACGTTGGGACTCCTTTTTGTCAATTTGGTATTAGAAGCAGCGTTCGCATGAGCAGCACATCGCGGTGACGATAACGCCATGAGGTAAAAGAATGAAGAGCGAAAATCACCTAAGAACGGTTACTCTTTGTGCGCACATACGAATACTGTGAATAACAAACATCAACGAGGAAGTTCCAACACCTCACGACGCGGTATCATCGCTCGAAGTACTACTCACCGCGTCTAAGAAATCTTGCGGCTGTAAATTGGTCACGTACCCTTGTCCAATCTGACAACTGGCGCCGTTCAACTTGACGCCGCGCAACACGTTCTCGACCAACAGTTCCGGCATCAACTCTTCGATTTTCTTTTGCACTTGAATTCTCGTCGTGGAGGACGTTTCGTCTAATAAATTACACGCGATTTCAATTTCCATTTTGTTGTTTTGACGCGATGGTGATGGTGTTGATGGTGTTGTTGTTGTTCGCATCAGCGCCATGCTTTGGACGTTCGGTAACCCGTCGATTTCGTTTCGTTGACTGACGCGTTTCGCAATCTGTTTTCCCAAATCGAGCGCGAGTTTCTCTTGACTCTCGTCGCTCAGTTCGCATATCATTGGCACGTTGTAATTCACCACAAACGGCACTGCACCGACGCAACACACGCCTTTTTCTTCCACGTCGCTTTTCTCGCTCGAGCCAAAATCCGGCTTCACCTCCCACTTCTGCATTCGGTCGTACACGTCGGAAGCACCGACCCACGTCTCGTTTTCCCCGTTGGCGGAGAAGTACCCTAATTTTCGTCTAATTTCAGCTAATTCTCTCCGCTCGCGGTTACTCTCAGTATCCTTCTCTCTAGCACTATTCGCGCTGGCCTCACCACCTATGCCATCATCACCACCTTTTACCATCGTCGCGTGCCCGTACATGTACGCGTTCACCCCTAACTCGTCCCCGAATCGCCTCCCGACTGCTCTCGCCGCTTCCTTCGCCGCGTCCATATCGCACGTCCCAATCGGGTGCACCGAAACGTGGTCCACAATCCCAAGCCTCGGGTGCGTCGCCGAGTGTTTCTTAAACGAGCCAATTTCCATAAACGCCGACGTGGCGACTTCGTGGACTCTGTTCGCGATGAGACGCGAGACCTTCTTCTTCCGCCGCTCGTTCTTCGCTTTCCCGTCCAACACCACCAACGCACTGTTGTCACCACCATTCACGGCATCATCAAAATCATCATCCGTTCTCACCGCAAAGGTAAACCCGGTTCGGTTATACGGTTCATCGATGAATGTTTTCACCAATTTAACCGCGTTGTTGTTGTAGGTCTCGTCGTCGTCGTCTCTTTTCGTCTTCATATCATTCGGCTTCGTGGTAATCCGTTTTGATAAAGCGACGGATTCGATGGCTTTCAGCACGTCCATTCGTCTCCCTTCGGAGACGTACACCACGCACGCCAACGCGCCTCGAGCAGCACCAGTTCGAGCAGCAGCTAAAGGCGATGCCGATGCTGTTGCCGCTGCTGCCGCTGCTACTGCTGATGCAACCATGGTGTGTTGTTTACTTATTATGAGGATAAAATCTCCATTATATCTTTCTTTTGATGAAACAATTTACCCCTACAACAACGCTTTACAGTAAAAGACGTTCATAAATGTCCTCCTCCTCTTCCTCCGGGCGACAAAGACGACGGCGAGCGATTGTTTTCTGTTTTTGTGCCGTCCTTTTCGTCTCGTTTCTTTTTAGCGCGCTCTTTTCATCACGCGATGATGTTTTTCATGGTGATGATGATTTCGCGGGGAAATCATCATCATCAACTTCGGTCGATGATGATGCGTTAAACGAGGATGATGCCACGAGGATGATGCAAAAGAAACAGCAGCAGCTTTTAATACACAGAGCGAACAACCGACACGCGCGATCGTCCACGGTTTCCTCGTCGATTGTTCTCGAAAAAACGGAAGAATACGCGGAAAAAATCGAGGACGTGTTGGAACCGTATTACAGGCAAGTGTTTGGGAAGTTTGCACAGATGAGCGGGTTTGGCGCGAGCGCGGGTGAAGAGGAGCAAGAGGCTTTAAAGAAGAAAGAGGAGGAAGATTTAGATGAAGTGGACATGGGAACTCCGTTAATCGAGGACGACGCGTTGGAGCAAGAGAATCAGGATTTAGAGAGAGTAAACACGGAGGAAGAGGACGGTACCGAACCGATACCGGCGGAATCCGTCAAGATTAAATACAAAGACAAGGAGAAACGAGAGACGTGCGAACGGGAAGACGTGGCGATACGGACGAAGAGTTTAAATAGAAATGAACGGAATCGGATTCAGCAGATTAAGCCGAGGAAGTTTTGGGTGGCGAGAGATGAAGCCGCGAACGGAAGGAAGTATTCGCACATGGCGACTATCGGGAGGTGGAACGTGAACGCGACGAAGAAAGGGTTCGCCGTGGCGTGGCAATCGAGTAGCGGCATCGAAGGCATACGAGGCCAGTCGATTTTGATTTCCTACGCGGAGGATGTCGATCAACCGTGGTCGAAACCGAAGAGAGTGTCGAGCATGCAGAACGTGAAAACGGCGGTGTGGTCGCCGGTGCTTTTTAACCCGCCAAACGAGGAGAACGGTTTGTGGTTATTTTACACCGAGTCGCAAAACTGTTTGAGACCGGCAAGGGAGAACAAGAGCGGATCGAAAATCCCTCCGAGATTTTCACCAGGAGGAGACGTGAAAGTGACAAAATCGAGAGATGGTGGGAAGACGTGGTCGGAACCGCAAGAAGTGCACGCGCAAAGTAAAGAAGATTCACCAGGGATGCCGAAAGTGATTGCGAATAGAATCACCGTGCACACGCAGACCGGGAATTGGGTTTTGCCGTATTGGAAGGAGAAAGCGGAATCGAACGCGTGCAGGCAACCAAAATCGCCCGCTTCGCACGGCGTTTTAGTTTCTAAAGACCAAGGGAAGAGTTGGCAACCGAAAGGGAAGATTAGAGTGGGCGGGACGTGGTTGATTGAAGGCGCGGTTGTAGAAAGGAGAGATTATTCGCTGCAACTGTTTTTTCGAACGAGTAAAGGAAAAGTGTACACCGCGTTTTCCTGGGACGGTGGAGATACGTGGACCGGGGCAAACCCGACGACGGTACCAAATCCGGATTCGAAAATGGACGCGACCTCATTTCCCGATACGAGAGAGATTGTCGTCGCCTTTAACGATGCCACCGATAAGAATAAGATCAACAAAGGCCGGTGTCGATTACGCGTTTCGATTTCCTGCGACGGCGGCGTTGGGTTTAAAACCATCACCGAACTCGAAGAAGGGAGCTTGAAGATGTACATACACTACCCAACGGTCATTACCGACGGAGATCGCGCTATTGTGGCGTACTCGTTGATGGGCCACCCGCACTTGCGTCAAGGGGATATTGGAGGGATCAAAATCGCCGAGGTGAAATTCAATCCGAAGAGTTTCGAAAGGAAGAAATACGAGCCGAAAGTTCAACAGGTGGAAGAAGAGAAGATCTCGTCGTCGTTATCATCATCTTCTACATCATCAGAGGAAGGAGGAAGGGTAGAAGAAGGGGATATAGCCGTGAAAACGACGCTTTCGTACGAGCTGGACGGCCTCTGAGTGAAGATGAAGTAAGTTTTGTCCTTTTTTAGTTTCTAGATTTTAGCCGCTACAATTACCTTACAAGGAAGGTGTCGTTTCTAAATGAATGTGAGGATCGTCTATTGTAGTATCTTAGCCCCATCCGGTGATACCACCACCGCGCATACCAAAACCACCGTCGTTATTGTCGTTGTTGTCGTCCGAATCGTCGTCGTCGGATTCGTCGATATCGGATGGTTCGAACTCTTCCATGATTGCTGCCGCGCCGTAGCCTCCGCCGTCGTTGCCTTCTTCGCCGTCATCGTCGTAATAGTCATCGTCGTCGTCGGTACCGTCCGAGTCTGAAGCGACTTCGTAGTTTCGAATATCTCGAGAACGTTTACGACCGACGGCACCGGACCGTTGCAGTGCCGATTGTTGTTCGCGCCGCTTAGAAGATGCTGACATTTTCACGCGTCCGCCTCGATTAATCCTGCGTTTCCGTCGAAGTCTTCTCGCATCAAAGCTTCTAGAAATGTCCATCTTCTTCTCTTTAGTACTCCCATCATTGTTGACGGCGGGCGCTATAGTAGTGGGTGCGGTAGTTGTAGTTGTTGTATTCGCTTGCGATATCATTTCTTCAGCGGAAAGCGCCGAAGTGCGTTTTGCGGCAGCCGTTGCGGCGTCGAGTAGCGCCTTACATCGTCGAGGCGAGGCGTACACAGCCTTGCAATCAATCAAGGCATCGATTCCTTGAATGCACATCTCCAGCATGTTCTTTCGTCTGGCAATATCTTGCAAGTTCTGGTTGCTGAATTTTGCAAAGACGACCGATAACGACAACAGAGTGGACGCGGACGCCATCGCGAGTCTCCCAGCCATCACCGGTCCGGGCACTTCGAGTTCACACACAACACGAACGGCTCGTAAACCGTCCAAAAACAGCAAACACACCATTTCTGCATCAGCTATGGTGGTGCTTTGATCTTTGCTTTGTTGTTGATCTCCGCTTTCGCACTTTCTAATTTCGTCCGATAAGGCTTCGATTGTTTCAGACGCGACGAGGACGACCGCGCCGGGAGAAAGCGCCCCGCGATCGTTGACAATAGTTCTGGCATCTGGGTCGAGATTTCCTCCACCTTTACCTTCATCGAGTATCGACGAATCGGCAGAAGCCGCGGATGCTAAGCAAAAGTGCATCGCCGTTTTGTATAAGGACAACAAATTTTGCGAAGAGAAAGCTTTCTTCTTGAAGTGAGAGAATCCGCGCGAGACGAGTTCAGCTCTCCCTCGAAGACTCGCAAAGGTTGCTCTGGCGTTATTGCTGGCCTCATCTTCGTCTTCGTTGGTAAAAATTGTTAGGAAAGATGCCATTTGATTGTGCGTGTGCGTGTTCGAGGACGACGAACGCGCAAATGCGGCATCTCTCGAGATGGCAGAGATGGCATGTAGAACGTCATCTTCTTTGACCGCGTAGTTTTCTCTATCCATAGAGGCTTCATCATCGACACCGTTCGACCACGCCGCGGCGACGACATGTGCAATGGCAACATTCCTCGAAGTTTGAATCGAAATTTGACGCTGCTCTTCCTCATCGACGTTTTTCAAGTTGAACGTGGAACGACCAAGCATCAACGAAGTATCGTCGTCGAGCGCCGCTGCAAATCGCAGCGCCGGGTTGATTGCCCGAAGATCGTTCCATTCATTCGCGCGTTCGAGAGCCCATTTCGTTGCGAGTACACGTCCTGAAGTAGCGAACATTGCATCCCAAATACTTTGTCTCGCGTAGGTGTTCGCCGGTAAAAGATAGGCGCAGTTCAAAAGGGATATGCACGCTCCGACCATAGCCGCGCGAGACTCTTTCGGCAAGCTCAAGAAGCTTATTTCGTCGTCATCATCGTCGTCGTTTTTCATCACTCGCGGCGTAGATTTAGCACCGCTTGCTGGTGTGGTGATCAATTTACCGCCGGCAAGGCTCGAGGCAACTTCCGAGCATAAACGCAAGCATTTCGACGTAACCAACATGTGCGCGATATTATCGGGCGGCATGGAGGAAGAGCCATTGCTCGCCGCTTTGGCGATGGCCTGTGCGGCACGCTTTGTAATTGAAACTCGTCGTTCAGCAATCATGCGCTCGCTATAACTATCGTTGTGCTTATCGTCGTCGTCGATTATGGAATTGCCGCTTTGCATTTTGTTCAAAAGTGGCTCTGAATTTTTTAGACATCGAGAACAAGCGGCGACCCATTTAGAGGCTGGAATTCTGCACAACTCCAGGTCTGCTTTTTGACGTGTCCTCGCATCTAGGCACGCTTCGACATCAACGAGCGCGAGGAGTCGACGAAATGAATCGTCTTCAGACGCTTTTCTATCGATGACACATATTCTCAACGCTGCTGCGGTCGCGAACAAACTCGAAGTGTTATACGCGACTTCGTCCGAAATGTGCACATCCACCGTCTCGCTCTTTTTGTCGGCGTTTACGTTCACGCTCCGGTTAAAATTGTCTACGTTTTGAGAAAGTTCTTCGAGAAAACTTGAAAGTTCGAGCGAGGCTCGAACGAGCGCAAAGCCAGCCGAGGAGGTGAGACGGTCGGATTTTGGAATCATCGCAAACGCCATCGCATCTAATTGCTTCTTACCGAGGAAGTATGAAAAGTCATCGTTCCTGTTCTTTCCATCCTCGTCGTTGTTATTGTTGTTTTTGTCGTTTTCGTTCGCTACATCTCCTCCGAGGTGTAATTTTTGGCTCTTTAATCGAGGCTCTAGCCACGATTTCAGCACCGCTTGCACGGACACTGAGTCTAATTTCACGGCAAGCGCGCGAAGCGCATCCATGCCAACATTCACGATGCAATCGCTTCGCTTTTGGTGATGATCAGAATTTTCATCAGTCTCTTCTTCCTCTTCGTCGTCGCCGTCGTCATCGCCATCGTCTCCGTCGTCATCCATGACGATTCTAGTATTTGCTATACATTTCAAGATATCGTGTGCGAGAATGATCCCTTGCGAAGGCTCCAAGAAGAATATTTCATTTCGATATCCATTCCAGGCTTCGTCTTTCTCTTTCTCTTCTTTGCCTTTCAGGAACATTCCTTCAACGACAGCCAACGCGACCAATCTGCTATCAATACTACCTCGCATCTTACGTTCCAGAAGGTCAAACTCTTTCGCACGAATCGGGTCGTCTTTGTCCTCCAAAGCCTCCATGCACTTTCGGAGCGCGAATCCGCACGCGTTTGCCCACACTCTGTTCGCGTCCAATCCGTTTGCGAATGAGTCAAAACTATCTATGCGTTCAGGAATGCACGCGTTAATTTCTTCAATCAGCGCGTGTATTTCCTTTTGAAATACAATATCATCTTCTGGCAATGACCATCCCCCTTCATTCCCTAGGATCTCGGATCCATGTTCATGCATCCATCGTAATTGTATTTGTTCGAATATGGCTGCAAACGCCCTCGCGCTCGAAGCGCACCGGTTGTTTTCCAAATTTTTATACCCTGCCCGATATTGTTCGACGCGCTCGTCTTCTTCCAGTTCTTCGTCCGTTTTATTCTTTACTTTATTTCTCTCGTTATCGTCGTCGTCGTCGTTTCCATCTCCTCCGTGTTCGCCTTCTCCTCTATTTTCATGCGCGCGTCGGTCCGCGGTAGTCGTCGCACCATCGATCTCATCGCCACCACTACCACCAGCAAACGACGCCGCCGAAGACATCAACAACAACGTGTTCGGATGTGCCGCTAACCTCAGAGACTTTACCATGCTCCTCACCGTTTCCATATAATTCCAAACGTTGTAATCATCATCGGACCTCAATATCCAGAACTTCTTCTCGCCGTCCTCGCCGTCGGTTTCGCTTTTTTCCTCGCCGGGTTCTCCCCCGCGTCTTCTGTGTTCAAAATTTTCCACCAACGCTTCTATGAAACGTTCCACACTTTTCTCGCCAATCACCCACGCTCGAGGTGACTCTCGCATCGCATAGAGCAATTTCAATACCGTGGACATTTTTTCATCCATCCGTTCTGTTTTCCATGTAGACTTTTCCTTGTTCGTTCCTTTCAAAACGTGCAAAATATCTCTCACCTCAATCGCGTCTGCGTTTGCCATTTTTCTCAAATGATTGAATAACGTCGCTCTCGTTTCCTCGCTCAGCGTCAACACCTTATGACGTTCCTCCAGCAGTTTCAAGGATTTGTGCGCCTCGCAGACGGAAGAAGAGCCATTATTCGTGGACATCAAAAACGCGTGCAAAACGATTTCAATTTGCTCTCTCGGAGTGAATTCCGAATTCAATTTTCGCTTCGATATTGATGTCGACGACGACGACGGTAAAGACGAGACGAACGCGTCGCACGCGTCTTCCCTCCGCTTCCTCCTCTTGCTCTCCCAATTTGAGCTTCTCGACCCGTCGTCGTCGTTTTCATCGTCGTCGTCCATGGGTGAAGAAATCCTTTTTTTTTGAAGAAATTTTCGAAAGTTTTCTCGATTTTGAGCGATGGGCGAAGCATGTGTATACTATTATTATGTTGAAAGTTTTTACAATAAATACAATGATGCGAATACCTCTTCGCGTGAACGTTGCGTATTTTCACCACCGCGAAAATGATGAAGTTCTCTCTTCTTCTTCTTTGAATTCTCACTTTGTTTTCTTGGGTTCGTCCCCGTCGGACTCTTCTACTTTCGCCGCCCTCTCGTCTTCGCCGCTGGACTTTGCCGAACTGTCGTCTTCGCTGGACGTGTCGAACTTACCCTCTCTTTGATACTGCAACGCGAACGAGAAGCACAAGACGAATAAGATCAACGCGATGACGAGCAACCACCAATACGTGGCTAATCGTTGCACCGGGGAGGAGGAGTTGGAGAATCTAAACGTCGCTCTGTGGTGGATGTTTTTCAATTTACCTAAAAGAGGCATAGACGGGAGGAAATTCGGGAGTCGTTTGATATCCACGAAGTTCATGTCGACGAAAACGGCGAGCGACTCTTCGATGGTATTACCCCTGGTTTCCCATTTTCGGTCGTACCAACTCCGGTGGGTTTTTTTGTGGTATCCTAAACAGAGAGGGAAGGAGGATTCGAGAGGGCCGAAAGCCATTTCCTTATCGAGCCAAGGGCCTAACTCGTCGCCGTCGACGCGAACGAAGGATATTTTGCGGTGTTTCAGCGCGAGTTTGTAAGCATTCTTCGCGAACGCTTCTATTTTAGCATCGCCTCCCGATTCGACCAGGAATACCGACGGGCTATCTAAATCGAGGATGTTGTTGAAGACGGATTGATCGAGTTTGGCTAACGGGGCGACGATTCTGGTGCGCACAAACGCAGACACGTTGCACGGATTTTCATACCCACTCGTCTCGCTCATATCGGCGTCGTTCGCGCGATAACTCTTCTTCTTCTTCTTTTTCTCCTCCTCCTCCTCCTCTTTCTCCTCCGCTACTCTACACAATACAACCTCGGTCGTAAACGCCTTATAATTCTCACCATCCGATACTAAGGAATCGTCGTCTTCATCTCCGGGCACTCTCGGGTGCACTGCTAACAAAACCGAATAACTTTCGTCTTTGCTTTGGATATCCTTCCACGGAAATTGCTTCGCGTGAAACGCGTCTAAAAACGCATTCGTTTCCTCAAACGTCTTTGGCGCGTCGCTTTCTCCGAACCACGCCTGTAAATTCTCCCTCTTCTTCGCCTCCGAGTCGAACGCTTTCTTAATCTTTAAACTCCCTCCATTCACCATTAAGTGAAAAAACATCGCGTTCGACTCGGTCGCTCTCAATTTCCCGTATTCTCGCGCCTCGCGCCAGTCTTTGAACGTCGCGACGTCCGACGCGCTCGCGCGACGGAGATAGTTCAACAGCGCGGCTTGACTCCGACTGCCTTTGTATTGTTTCGCCACGAACAATTCTTCTTCTTCTTCTTCTTCTTCTTCTTCTTCACTCCTACTCCTACCACTCCTACTACTCTCATCGTCGCTCTTCTTTTCTAGCAGTAATAAAGTCGGATATCCCTTCACCCCGTACTTTTTCTTAAACGCTTTCCTCGCCTCCGTTTCTCTCTGCTCCATTTCCTCTCGAATTGGATATTTCCTCAAGTCTCCGTTCATTTTCACCACGTCCACGACGGTCTCGTCCGTGCCATCTACTTCTCGCACTATTTTCAGCGCGGAGACAAGTTCCGGTTCGAGCACTTTACAGTGCCCACACCACGGCGCGTACACGGAAACGATGAGTTTAAACCTCGGATTTTTCTTCACGCGCTCGGAGAAGCGCGAGAAAATCGAGGACGGTAACAGGTCGACGAGTTTTTTCTGTTCTCCTTCTCTTTCTCCTTCGTTCTCTTTCGCCGTCGAAAAGAACTCCCAGGAGAAAGACGAGAGGAGAAAGAGGAGGAGAAAGAGGAGGAAAGGGTTTCGAAGCCGTTTAGGCTTCGCTCTCCTCCTCGTCTTCTTCTTCTTCATCACCGTTTGTGGTTGTAATGGTTGTTGTTCTTGTTGTCGTTGAATTTTGTGTCGAAAAAGGCACCAAAGCGGTACGTGACCTTTGGTGCAACAGAAGAAAAAAAGGTACGCGCTTTCACGGAGTCGTAGAACACTACCACTTCGAGAGACGATGATATCTGTTTAAGAAGATGAGACAAAACGATATACGAATAAAGAGCGCTGTTGTTTCTCTTCGTCTTCTTCTTCTTCTTCTTCTTTGTCTTCCTCCTCTGCTTTGTGTTTCGGGTGAGTGTGCGAATGTGAGTATGAAGAAAGAGATCATCAGATCGTGTGTGAGTCCACTTTTTTGGTCGTTTGGTCTTGTTTTTGGTCTTTTTTCGTTCTTTTTGCAAAAAAATGAAAAAAAGGGCACCTCTTTGCTCCATAATTGTGTCGATGTTGGTCTCTGCAGAAGGACATTCAGAGAGAGAGAGAGAGAGAGAGAGACGAATTCAATTTAAGTAACAGTAATAATAATAATAATAATAAGAGGTGTTTT
>Ga0181606_10003849_pt1 | contig 12608 bp, 11 predicted proteins | sample 041ome_10_FD_132994 | JGI IMG/M metagenome (GOLD analysis project Ga0181606, IMG submission 132994) | Coastal salt marsh microbial communities from the Groves Creek Marsh, Skidaway Island, Georgia - 041412US metaG (megahit assembly) | ecosystem: Environmental > Aquatic > Marine > Intertidal... | reverse complement strand
GTTTAGATGTTTAGTTAGGGGGTTGGGTGGTTTGATGTGCGTGCTGGGGTTGGCGAGAGGTTCGCGGATTCATGCCTTGAACGAAATGGGAGCAGTAGATTGCGCGTGCCCTGAACAAAAGACAATGAAAAAAGCCCGCCAAACGGCGGGCTCCAGAGTCGCGGGGACTCGTAATAATTACTTAACGATCAAACGCTCAACTGCGCGATCAGCACCAGTAGTCACTTCCACGAAGTACATGCCTGATGCGAGGTTAGCGATGTTCAATTCCATCACGTTGCCACCGACGATGCCAGCGTGTGTAGTAGTTTGAACCGCTTGGCCCATAGCATTCAATACGCGAACAGTCGCTTCTTCGTCAAGACCCAATTCAAACCCAACGCGCACCGATTCGCTGGCGGGGTTAGGGAACAAGCGAAGGCCGTCTAACGTGTTTTCATCGAGGTTGGTGTCGTCGATGTAGAAGCTGTAAGGGGCTCCGAAGTAGTAGAACTGCGTTACATCCAAGTCGCTACCAGGAACGGTAAGTTCTGCGTAAACGATGGCTACAGTTGCGGTATCACCAGGCTTGAACATGATGTCTCCTACCGTACTAAAAGCCATTAACGCGTCGGAAGCCGTACCGGTAGTGGTGTTCACTACATCGAACCACACCCCGTTTTCTACGTCGTATCCACGCACGTATGCATCGGGGAACGTGTTGTCGGTACCACCGGTGAGCAAGGTATCGGTGTCGAAGTACGAAATGGTTACGTACTTACCGTCTTGCGAGATCGAAGCTTGTGGGCGGCTGTCTTCGTTCAAAGATCCGAAAGCTCCACGGAAGGTCATAGGCGTTTCAACGAGGTCGGCAGCAATGGTAGCGCCGTCTCCGCGTACATCAAAAATCCCCCATACACCTGGCGATGTGGCAATAGACCACGCCGTAGTAGATGATGGACCCACAGCACAAGTAAAGTGCATGTCGCCGTTGGCATCAACCGCAATGTCTCCCTCGAAACCGGTAGTGTACGAGCTGCCGTCGTTCAGCAACTGTGGGTCTACCAAGCTCGAAAGACCTACGTTAATAGGTGCACTCCAAGTGTCTCCACCGTCGGTCGATTTCAATACAATTAAGTGGTACGATCCCACAGGAGCAATCGTAGTGTCTCCACCGTGGCCAATAACCACAATGTATCCGGTTTGCCCGTCTTGGCCAAAGCCGATATACGCATCTACGATGGCTTTACCAATGTTGCCCGTATCATTATATACCGGTACGTACAATTCCTGCTTGTCGTAAACCAATGAACCCGAGCTCAAATCGGCACGGCGATAAATGAGCGTATCGGTGTAGTCCTGTGAAGTGATTAGGTCAATCTCCGTATCTACGTGGTGCGCAACCTGTCCCACAGCGCAGAAGCCTGCAGAAATCAAGTTGAAATCGCCCGCAGCGGGGTCCGACTCTTCGATGATGTTGGTTGCAGTATCCGCACCCAACGCTGCAATACCGATGAGCTGACCTCCCCACGAACCGCCATTGGTTCCGCTGAGTATGGGAGCTGTGTAAATGTAGCTCGCGTTGGCGGGGTCGGTGTTGGTGGGATCGTTGAGGATCATTCCCGATGGGTAACGCGCGTTTCCGCCGTCGTAAACCGCACCCACATCGTTGGTAAAGGTAGCGCCTCCATCGAGGGAGTGGTCGTAGCGGAGTGAGCCGGAGCCCGCATCGCCAAATGCCGCCGCGTTTGCACGGTGCACAAATGTAATGGCATTAATTTCGGGACGAACCGATACCGCATCGCGACGACCGAAAGCCACGGTGTACGCATTCGATGCACTTCCCATCATGACCGTTGCAGTGGCGCGGGTGTTCAGGTAGGGAGCGGGGGCCTGGCCCTCTGCTTCCATTTTCATGCGCGCTGCTTTTTCGCGCAAGTTCATGCCGGATGCCTCGTTGGTAGCGGTTTGCTGAGCAAAAGCCACAGACCCTGCAGCAACGAAAGCTAAGAGTAGATTTTTCTTCATACTGACAGTTTTTTAGATTAGCAATAGACGAAGTTAACAAAAACATCATCAAAAAAGTTTGTTTAAGCCGGAAAGATGTTTTTACAGGTTGTTGTGCGCGCGGGGGTTGATGTTGTTTAGGGTTTAGGGTTTAGAAGTTCGGGGTTGGGCGGGTTGATGTGCCGGCTAGGTTTGATGCGACTTCGATAACAAAACCGAACCACACTACAAATAAACCCGATGGTTTCTAGAAAAGGAGGAAAATTAGGCCTTTCTAAATTTAGGAAAATGAATATACTTGCGAGAACCGAAAGAAACGCGATCGATTGATGAACCGCCTCCTCCTAATGCTCGCCGCCTTCGTGATGCTCTCTGCTACGAGTTGCATTGCTCCAAAGTGGCTGAAATACATGCAGCTTCAAGAAAAGGCGCTCAAAGAGCAGGCGCGGCGCGATTCGCTGGACCTCGATTCGCTCATTGCTGCACCACTCATTTTGCAACGGCCCGATTACCAGGTGCTGGTAAACGATATCCTCGGCATCCAAGTGCGTTCGCTGGATCCCGAGACGGATATGTTGTTTAACAAGCAAAACATGACCCTAGGAGGAAATCAAACGGCGCAGTTTGCGCAGGCAGGGCTATGCCTGCAGTACGGCCTGGACAAGAAGTTGGTGCGCGGATAATTCATTGGAGTTTATCGACAATCAGCTTGGAAGTATTGGCGATTCGTTGGGCAAGTCGGAATTCCGCTTAGAGGACTTTCGGGTGAGCAAGCAGTTTATGGATCTCAGTGCCGAGGGGCAAGCGCTTTTTACACGGTTGATCGATTTGGAGACCAAGCGCGCCGAGGAGTCCATGAAGATGAATTACTACGAGTACATCCTCAACTACGTGCAGGAGCAGCAGGATTTTAGTTCGGTGATTGCGCCAGCTACGGTTGGGGTGAAAGATCCGCTCTTGAACAACTTAATTGAGCAGTTGTCTACCCTCTATGCGGAGCGCAATACCCTCAAGCTAACCAGCACGGAGAAAAATCCGAAGTTTACGTTTTTAGACAGCCAGGTGAGTTCCCTCAGGGCCACGCTGGTGGAAAACTTGAAGAACCTCATGAAGAGCTCGCAGTTGTTCATTCGGGAGATGGGTGAGGAAATCAAACGTTACGAGCGCCAAGTAGCCCAGCTGCCCGATACTGAGCGGAACTTGGTAAACATTCAGAGGGAATACAAATTGAACGAGACCCTGTACCTGTTTTTAATGAAGAAAAAAGCGGAGATAGCACTTACCCGAACAGGCTTGTCTCCAGATAATGAAATCATTGACCGCGCAGTGACCACCGATCCGATTGCACCCAAGAATTCGCGAAACTATCTGATCGGGGTGATGCTCGGATTCATCCTACCGGTTGGGATTGTGGTGGTTCGCGATTTGCTCGATAACAAGATTCACTCTTTTGAGGATGTGGCTAAGGTTACCCGAATTCCCATCTTAGGGGGAGTGGGGCATAGCGACCTCGCAAATAATCGCATGGTAGCCGAGTCTCTGAGGGGTTCCGAAAACTGCGCTCCAGTTTAATGTACGTGCTCTACCAGGGGGGCGATCAGTCTGGAAAGAGTATTTTGGTTACCTCGTCCATCTTGGGAGAGGGGAAGACGTTTATGGCCATTAACTTGGCCATTAACTTGGCGATGAGCGGCAAGAAGGTGGTATTGGTGGGGATTGACCTCCGGAAGCCTAAGATCTAAATGGACTTTGCGCTGAGCAACGATACGGGGTTATCTGACTACCTGATTGGTGAGCAGGAATTGGATGGAATTATACAGACCACAGATGTGCAGTCATTGGATTTGATCAGCTCGGGCCCGGTGCCGCCGAATCCTTTAGAGTTGTTGATAAATCAGAGCATTCTGGATTTATTGGACGAGTTAAAGGCTCGGTGCCATTACATGGTACTGGATTCTTTACCAGAGGGTCTGGTGGCGGATTCACTCGAGTTGATGCGCCACATCGACCTAAACTTGTTTGTGGCCCGTCAAAACTTCACCAACAAGCAGCCCCTGCAGTATGTGGAAGATCAGTACGAGCGCAGGGTGATTCAGAAGACCTATCTGCTGTTGAACGATTTGGGTAACCCAGCGGGTTATGGCTACGGTTACGGGCATTATGAGGAGGACGATCAACCAAACCGCACGAAGAAAAAACGGCGGAAATAAATGCTTGTGTTTTTCCAAAGCAATTCAAAAACGAGTAAATTTTTTACTCAGTATTGAGTTCGTTTTGTGACTCAAGTGGCGAAGCTTTCGGTTTCCTCCTTTTTCTTTTTTAATTCGGTATTTGGTGCTATGATTTCGCAGTATTTAAGGATAAATTGCATTTTTGCAATCAATTCAGCATTTTTACTTAGATGGAAATACGCATTACTCAAGAAAATTTGAAAATTGGTATTATCGGGCTGGGCTATGTAGGACTTCCATTAGCTGTGTTGTTCGCGCGAAGGTATCCAATTGTAGCATTGGATATTGATGATGCGCGGGTGGGTGAATTGCGATCCGGGATAGATCGAATAAAAGAGGTTAGCGAAGCTTCTCTTAAAGACGTACTGGTCCATGAGAAATCGAGCATGGAACACATGCGAAAGGGGTTGTTTTGCACGAGTAATTCCGATGATTTGGCCTTCTGTACGGTTTACATCGTAACGGTCCCCACTCCGACAGACGATTACAACAAGCCTATATTAACGCCCCTTATTAACGCCAGTTACACCATTGCTAAAAACCTAAGGAAGGGAGATGTGGTTATTTATGAATCCACCGTTTATCCAGGAGTGACCGAAGAAGTGTGTGTCCCTATTTTGACCGAGTCCTCCAAATTAAAGTATAACTCCGACTTTTTTGTGGGCTATTCACCGGAGCGAATAAACCCGGGCGATAAAGTAAATACCGTAGAGAATGTGCTAAAAGTAACTTCCGGGTCTACCCCCGAGACTGCAATTTTCGTAGATGAATTATACAAATCTGTAATTCGTGCGGGAACTTTTAGGGCTTCAAGTTTAAAGGTGGCCGAAGCAGCTAAAGTTATTGAGAACTCACAACGCGATATAAACATTGCCTTTGTAAATGAATTGGCTAAAATTTTCGATTTACTGGAAATAGACACCCAAGAAGTTTTGGAAGCCGCAGGAACAAAATGGAATTTCTTGCCCTTTAAGCCGGGCCTAGTAGGAGGGCATTGCATTGGGGTAGATCCCTATTACTTAGCCCAGAAAGCTCAAGAAGTGGGATATCATCCTGAGATCATATTAGCGGGCAGAAGACTCAATGATTCCATGGGAGCCTATGTGGCAGGTAGGCTTATTAAGCTCATGGTTCAAAAAAAACTTCCAATTAATGAAAGCAAAGTACTCATACTTGGTTTTACATTCAAAGAAAATTGTCCGGACATTCGCAATACAAGAGTAGTAGATGTGTACCGCGAGTTGATTTCATATCATATTCAAGTTTCCGTTTATGATCCATGGGCTATAGCACAAGAGGTGGAGCAGGAGTATGGGATTCAACTCCTTCCAAATCTGACAGGAGAGTATAGTGCCGTTCTACTTGCCGTTGCGCACAATGAGTTCAAAGATGTAGATATTCGGAGTTTGGCCCCAGAGCCCGGTGTTATTTATGATGTGAAAGGAATGCTTGACAAAGATGCCGTAGATGGGCGACTTTAATGGATAAGACTAGCTTAAAAATTTTAGTTACCGGAGTTGCGGGTTTCATTGGCTTTCACATGGCGCATCGAGCGCTACTGGAAGGGGTAATGGTTCACGGCTGGGATTCAATTAACGATTATTACGATGTTCAATTAAAGTTTGATAGGCTTAGAAAACTGGGGATTGAGGTGGATAATCCGAGTGACGGCGATGAACTCCGAAGTACACGGTTCAAAAACTTCTTCTTTACCAAGGTAGATGTGTCGGACTACGACTTGGTAACGGAACTTATGTTTCAGCATCAGTTCGATGTAGTAATTCATTTTGCTGCGCAGGCAGGAGTTCGTTACAGCCTAGTAAACCCTCGAGCCTATTTAAAAAATAATGTGGATGGGTTTTTGGGTATTTTGGAGGGTGCACGGGGATCGAAAGTGAAGCATTTGCTATTTTCCAGTTCAAGTAGTGTATATGGCTTGAATAGTGAGCTGCCCTATAGCGAACGAGATGGTGTAGGGCACCCCAAAACTATTTACGCGGTAACCAAGCGAACTAATGAGCTCATGGCACACTCTTATGCTCATCTGTATAGTTTGCCAGTGACTGGCCTGCGATTCTTTACAGTATACGGTCCATGGGGGAGACCTGATATGGCTCCTATTTTATTCGCTAATGCTATTTTGAATCAAAAGCCAATAGATGTATTCAATTATGGAAATATGGTTCGTGATTTTACCTTTATTACTGACGTTATTGATGCTATTTGGCAGTTGATTTTTTGTGTGCCAGAGCGTGCCGTAAATGGGGAAAATAATGTTTGGGATCAATCCATGTCATCGGCTCCGTATCGAATTTTGAATATTGGGAATTCAAATCCCATTGAACTAAAGACATTCATAAGTGAAATGGAAAAAGTTATAGGGTTAACGGCAAAGGTTAACCCGGTTTCATTTCAGTCCGGAGATGTGCAATCTACTCATGCAGATGTGGGTAAATTGAATGGGCTATTGAAAGACAGAATAAGGACGTCCTTGCCGAAAGGGTTAGCGGAATTTATTGCTTGGCACAAAGTTTACTACAATTAGCACAAAATCTCTAATATTAGGTGTTTTATTATTATCTTTAGATACTTCTCAACCGTAATCAAATATGTATCGCACCTTCGACTTTCTATTGTCCCCAGTAGGAATTTTAGTCCTTTTGCTATTTTTATCTATTGTATTCCTACTTACATGGATTGATGTAGGCTCTCCAATATTTATACAAACTCGAATGGGGAGAAACGAAGTCCCTTTTCCACTTTACAAGTTTCGAACCATGCGAATGCATGCATCTGAAAATCGTTTAACAGGAACAATCTCACCAACACACATAACCAGATTAGGACGCTTTTTAAGGCATTATAAAATAAATGAATTGCCCCAATTGTAGAATGTTTTAATTGGTGAAAAGAGTCTCGTGGGCCCTCGTCCAAACATCCCAGAAACTTTGGATCTTATTGAAAGAAGAAGAGCGAATAAAATATATGATGTTCGGCCGGGAATTCCGGGGTTTGCGCAGTTGAATAGGGTGTACTTATCAATGACCGATGAAGTAGTTAACTTAGAAAGAGATTTGATTGAGCAGATGTCTGTGGGTTTATATTTACTACTCATCTTCAATTAAATTGCCGTTAAAAAACGTTAAAGTCAGATTTTATGAGGGTTATGAGATATAAAATTTTCAAAATGACTGCAGCCTGCAGTCATTTTCTCTTAACCATAAGGTCTTTTAAGCGGAAAGCTCTATCTACTCTACAAATCTTCGATTATCTTTGTCATTAACATAAAGTTACGAAAAATGCCCCTAAGTGAACAAGAAAGAATTCGAAGAAAGGCTTTAGAGGAGTTGAGAGATCTTGGGGTTAACCCATTTCCGGCTCATATTTTTCCTGTTTCTCATTTAGTGAAAGATTGCCTTGAATCATTTACCGCTGAGCACAATACTGCTAATGAAGATAACACAAAAGGAGCTTCTTTGAATTCCCCTTCGAGTAAAACAGTAACCCTTGCAGGTCGCATCATGACCAAGCTCATCATGGGTAAGGCTAGTTTTGCCGAGTTACAGGATGCATCGGGGCGGATGCAGTTGTATATCAACCGAGACGAACTCTGTCCTAATGAAGACAAGGCCCTTTACAACGAGGTGTTCAAGAAATTACTCGATGTGGGGGATATTATTGGTGTGTCGGGGATGCTGTTTCGCACACAGACCGGGGAGCTTTCGCTGAATGTCAATGAACTCACGGTGCTCACCAAATCGCTTCGGCCACTGCCCATGCCCAAAACGGATGCTAACGGGGTGGTGCACGATGCCTTTACCGACCCCGAGAAGCGCTACCGCCAGCGTTACGTGGACCTCATTGTAAACCCGCACGTGAAGCACGCCTTTGTCCAGCGCAGCAAGCTGGTGCAGTCCATGCGCGCATTCTTGGCTGAACGCGGATATCTGGAGGTGGAAACGCCCATCTTGCAGCCCATTTACGGGGGGGCAGCGGCGCGGCCGTTCAAAACCCATCACAATACACTGGACATGCCCCTGTACCTGCGCATCGCCAACGAGTTGTACCTCAAACGGCTCATTGTGGGTGGGTTCGACGGTGTATATGAGTTTGCCAAAGACTTCCGCAACGAGGGCATGAGCCGGTTCCACAATCCGGAGTTCACGCAGATGGAGCTCTACGTGGCCTATAAAGACTACTATTGGATTATGGATCTTGTCGAGGAAATGGTCGAGCGCATCGCCCTGGATCTACATGGCACCACGCAAGTACGTGTGGGCGAACACCTCATCAACTTTGCCCGTCCCTGGAAACGCTACACCATGTACGGTGCCATTCAGGAGTTTACGGGGGTTGATGTGTCCCAAATGGATGAAGCCGCCATGCGCAAAACCGCCCAAGACCTCGGCGTAGAAGTGGACCCATCCATGGGGCGCGGGAAGCTCATCGATGAAATTTTTGGGGAGAAATGCGAACCCTTCCTCATCCAGCCCACCTTTATTACCGACTATCCCGTGGAGATGTCGCCGCTGGCCAAAGCCCATCGGTCCGAGCCCGGCCTAGTTGAGCGGTTCGAAGCCATCTGCAACGGCAAAGAAATCTGTAACGCGTTCAGCGAACTCAACGACCCCATCGACCAACGGCAACGCTTTGAGGCGCAATTGGAATTGGGCAAGCGGGGCGATGAAGAGGCCATGGTCCTGGACGAGGACTTTTTACGCGCGATCGAATACGGTATGCCCCACACTGCAGGCTTGGGTATCGGCATCGATCGGCTGGCCATGATCATGACCAACAGCCACTCCATTCAAGACGTCCTGTTCTTCCCCCAAATGAAGCCTGAGGCACGCCCCGCGCAGCGTGAGCGATAGGCCGAATTGAATGAAAACGAACAGGTGATTTACAAAATTCTGGAGGCTGCTGGCGGGCCCATGGAGCTTGCGGAGGTGAAGGCGCAGGCGGGATTGTCTAATAAGCAGTGGGATAAAGGCATCAAGGCACTTACTCAAGCGGGCATCGCGCAGGTGACCAAGAAAGACGATGCCCTAACGGTGGCGCTTTGTGAATAGCGAATCGATCGAGCCTTTTAAAATAAGAGGCGAGCTCATGAACTTTCCTTTTGAGCCGTGCTATCGGAGGCGAATTTAATTCTTGAATAAGAAATGACTTGGTCAAAAACAATTATAAACAACGCAAGTTTTGATGATCCAATTATTCCAAAATATTCTAGCGGAAGCGAAACCAAGAAAAACAGGATCAGTGTAATGAAGCCAATACTGAATTGATAGAGTAAAAGGCCTAACAGTAAAACTTGTAAGGTGTTATACTCCCAATCGTAATCATGAAAGTGATTCTCCTTCCAATAAAACGATCGAAGTAACATGTTTGCTCCATATACCAGGATCATCCAATGCAGCTTGTAAACTATTTTTTTCCAAACTCCAAAAGCATAATGCAAGAGATAATACGAGACCCAAATGATTTACCATACCAGTGAATGATTTTATAGACGAATACATATCTTCAAAGTAATAACTCACAAAAAATAAAAATAAATTTCGTAGGATATTTGAACAAAAAATAATTCCTATACAGGCAGCAATTATAGCCCAATTTATAGTCCTTTTATAAGGAAATGATAAAATAAAGGAAAAAACTTGTAGAATGTTTTTTACACCGCTACAACCAGCATATATAGAAATAAAACTTGTTTTTGAATTATGCAGGATGCCGCAGGCTTTAATATCGCCGTAATAAATCTGATTAGAAAATCCTAAAACATTCGCAAAATTTGAAACTATTTCAGAGGTTATTTTAGTGAAAGGATCAATCCAAAAAAAATCCAGATAATATTTGTATGCGAGCGTTAATATTCCGATCCAAAATAAGTAAAGCACAATCCATTTGAGTAAATCTTTTTCCAATTCTAAATGGCGCCTGAAATGAGCTATGAGAATCTTGACAATTGAATTCATCAAGTTTGGATTAATGAATTTGAGATTAGAAAAATCGGGTTATTACCACGAATAATCTTTTTAACTTTGTAATCAGAATAAATATAGCAGATAAAAATCGAAGCCATGAAATCCCTCATCGAAAAGCTGCCCGCGCAACTTCGCGAAGCCCAAGAATTGTTTAATGCGCGCCCCATGACGGCGGCGGCACGTCCCATCCACAACGTAATTATTGCCGGTTTGGGTGGCTCGGGGATTGGCGGGACCATCGTGAGTGAATTGTTTGGAGGGGAATCGCCCGTTCCTATTGTGGCGGTGAAGGATTATGCGATGCCCGCATTTCTAAATGAGAATTCATTGGTCATTGGCTCCAGCTACAGCGGGAACACCGAAGAGACGTTGATCGCTCTCGAAGACGCCACGGTAAAAGGGGCAACCATTGCGGTAGTTACTTCGGGTGGGACCTTGTTGGAACGCGCCCAGACGCACGGTTGGAATTACGTAGTGGTACCTGGAGGTCAGCCTCCCCGCGGGATGTTTGCCTACGGATTCGTGCAGTTGTTGAACTATTTGAGCCATTGCGGCGTGGTGGAGCGCGATGTGCCCGCAGAGGTGGAGCAGCTCGCCACATTCTTAGAATCCGAGCAGGCTGATATGCGCAATGCCGCCAGCGATTTAGCGGAGTATTTCTTCGGACGGATTCCGGTTTTGTACGCAGCCGATGGGATGGGCGGTGTAACCTGGCGTTTCCGCCAGCAGTTGAACGAAAACAGCAAGATGTTGGCTTGGAATGCTATTGTGCCCGAGATGAACCACAACGAGTTGGTGGGATGGAAGAGCGGAACCGAGCAATTGGCTGTGCTTTTCTTGCGCAACCGCGACGATCATCCGCGGAATCAAGCCCGCATCGAAATCAACAAAGGAATTATCGAAAAGTATACCTCCGTCCGCGAGTTGTGGAGCAAGGGCAGTAGCCGGTTGGAGCAGATGGTATACCTCATTCACCTCACCGATTGGGTGAGCTACGAGTTGGCCGAGCGCAATGGGGTGGACATCCTTGAGATCGATGCCATCAACTACCTCAAGGGCGAGCTCGCCAAGCTGTGACCCGCCAAGTTGAGGTGAGGGTCCTCGGGTTGATGGATTACGAGCCCGCATGGGCGTATCAAACCGAACTCTTTCAGCAGACCATCGACACGAAGCTGGCCAATCGCAAGCGACCGCCAGAATCCCAAGTGCCTACGCGGGATCACCTCCTACTCTGCGAACACCCGCACGTATATACCCTCGGGAAAAGCGGCAAAATTAATCACCTGCTTTTTACCGACAAATTGCTGCAGCGCATCGGCGCAACCTATGTGCCCATTAACCGTGGCGGCGATGTAACCTACCACGGCCCCGGGCAAATCGTGGGGTATCCCATTCTGGACCTCGACGCTCACTTCACCGATATTCACAAGTACCTCCGCTATCTCGAGGAGGTTATAATCCGCACCCTCGGCCACTACGGCCTTGAGGGCATGCGTTCCCCGGGCGAGACGGGGGTTTGGCTCGACGTGGGCCAGCCATCGGCCCGCAAGATTTGCGCCATGGGGATTAAGGCTTCCCGCTGGGTAACCATGCACGGGTTTGCCCTGAACGTGAATACCGATCTTTCCTATTTTCAATACATTGTGCCCTGTGGCATATCGGACAAGGCCGTAACCTCGCTAGAGGCGGAACTGGGCCACGCGGTTTCCATGGATGAGGTGCAGGGGCATCTGCTCCACGCCTTTGCCGAGGTGTTTGGAGTGGAGTTGCGAATGGCTTCGGTCTAATTTCTTTTCTTTGGCTTCCCTAGTCGGGGGAGTGTTTTCAATTTCATTTTTAGGATTGCGCGGATTGTGATAAATATCATGTATACCAAAGCCTAAATTGCAGACCTTTGATTCAAATTGACCATAGACCCTGAGAATGAAAAACGTACTATCAATAGCGGCTAATGGCCTGAGTCAACCCAGCCGTGGAGATCACTCAACACTGCAACTTTCGAATTACCAAACCCTTCGCGGCATCTGGGCGCTTAGCACGGCCCTCCTCATCGCATCAACCCAACTCCTGCAAGCTCAAATTCAACCGGGCTTTCGCATTGAGGTGGAAGAAGCGGGGGTAATCACCCCCGGGGTGCAATCCTTCGCATGGGGGCGCGACGATCAATGGAATGTGCTCATTGCGGGCGGACGAACGGATGGTTTGCACCGGCGCCAACCCTTTGTCACGTTCGATCCATCGGGGAATAACACGAACCTCATGGTGTTTCATCCGGAGCAGGGCGTGTTGGCCCAGGCGAGCGTTACGGGGCTGGCCACGGGCATTGCCGAGCAGCTGCAGAGCACCAACATGAACTTCCAACAAGTGGGGGCGCACCTCATCCTTACGGGGGGCTACGGCTGGAGTG
>Ga0181606_10003833_pt1 | contig 12638 bp, 9 predicted proteins | sample 041ome_10_FD_132994 | JGI IMG/M metagenome (GOLD analysis project Ga0181606, IMG submission 132994) | Coastal salt marsh microbial communities from the Groves Creek Marsh, Skidaway Island, Georgia - 041412US metaG (megahit assembly) | ecosystem: Environmental > Aquatic > Marine > Intertidal zone... | reverse complement strand
GTTTCGTGAAGCCGCTGTTCAAGTAGGTTTTTCTGGTGGTAATGCCTTGGATTTATTTGATTCCGATCCTGGGTATCTCGAACTTGCTGCAAATGATCCCAGGTTGCTGGGACTTCTTAACAAACTGATCCATCAGAATGACATTGGGGATATTGCATTTGAGGACATACCTAGTGCACTTGCCCTGAATTTGAGTGCTGCAGAACTTTCCTTGGATGATTTGACTGCTTTCGCAAATACCACCGAAAATTATTTTTCAATTCTTTCCGATAACTTAGAAAATGCCGGTAGAATCGCAAAAGTTGCCTCCAGTTTTTCTGACGATTCATCCCACTTAAAACTAACATTCCAAAATTTAGATAAGCTCGACCAATTCGAAACGCTTATTTCGGAATTTGGTAATGTTGAGCAAGCCAATGAAGACGGGATAAAGTTCTTTGCCAAGGACACGAAACGCTTTAGTATTATTTTTGAAAACATTGATGACTTAGGAATCATTGAGCAAATCGTTTCTCTCGCCAGTACTCGAGGTAAATCAACTGCATTTACGATCGATAACTTGGATAGTTTTAAGACGGTCTACAACTACTCCAATGCTGATTTTGATTTAATTGCTCAGGGTCTTAATTCGCCCAAGGATTTAGGGGATGTAATTGAATTTACCGAGGTTGCTCTGAGTAAAGAGATTACTTACTCCGATGTTAAAAACGACTTGTTCCCCACAACATCTCTACCCGTTGACAATTTTAGGAGAATGAGAGTGTTTACAAAATTGCTACATGATCTTGATGGTCTTGAATCCAATATAATAAGTAATTTGTATCAATTGGAAGTAATTGAATCTCTTTCTGCAACCTATGGGGATGATGTGCAGAAGATGGGCGTAGTATTTGCGAATAGTGAGAAAGCGAGTCGATTGCAGGCATTATCGGACCGCTTGAGCGGTCAGTCCAATGAGGTATTGGCGAACATTGATCAACTGGAAGTAATTGAATCCCTGTCTGCAACCTATGAGGATGATGTAGAGAAGATGGGCGTAGTATTTGCGAATAGTGAAAAAGCGAGTCAGTTAAACGATTTGACTAATAGCTATGCTGAGCATGCAAATAAAATTTTAGAGAACATCGGAGAAATTGAATTGGTTACTGAATTCACTAGCGATTTCCAAGATTCCACGGAAAGAATAGAAAAGGTTTTTGATAATTTAGGCAGTTTGAGTTCTGTAAAAGAATTCAAAGTTTTGATTACATCACGGGGCATTCCATCCTCTACCTCTATTGATGTTTTCTCTCATGAACCTGGTTACTTTGAATTAGCAAAAGATGATCTTGATTTCTTTGCCAATCTTTACGAATCAGGTGTTAGTTTGTTAGAAATACCTCTACAGATTGCATTAGAATTGCAAAAAATAGGACTTTCTCGCGAAGAGTTACAGATTGTTGTCCGTGACATCACGGAAGGGGTACAATCATCTGGTCCTGAAACAGACCCTACTAACGATATCTTGGGCGACTTCCCTGAATTAAAAACTTTATCTTTCCTTTCAGATCACGATTCTACAGACATTTTGGACGAAGCACTACTCGTCTCTTCTCAAAATGCCTTTGCAAGCATTTTCTTTGAAGAATGTCTGGAACTTTTAGATGCTTTTGCTTGGAATGATTTCGTTGGAAGTGTTTATGGTGGACGAAATCATGTGCTGCACTCGATCAACCACATCATGAGTGACAGTCTTTTAATCCAAGCCACTCAAAATATCCATTTTTCTGGAACGAACAATTTTGACCAAATTTCCTCTTCGGGTGGTGAGTTAAGTTTAGTTGCCAACAGTCTTTCATTCGCCCCTGAAACTTCTATTTGGTACTCTGGAAGTTCCCTGAAACTTGGATCACAGGAATCAATGAATTTAATTGAGGTTGATTTATACGCAGAAGGCGAAATCCATGCTCGATCTCTCGACTCTTTGGTGATTCTCAATTCTGAGATGTCGACAAGCGGGAATGGTTCAGATTTTGTGCATCTTAGGGCTCATCATGAAATGTCAGTGAATAACTTACGGTTTTCAGATCAGATCAAAAAAATTACAATGGAAGCAATGACTATTAATTTACACAATCTCAACTTCCCTGCCGGATCCTCGGTCAATTTAAATTCCGCATACGGTGGTATAGACGGCAGGTATCCTAGCTTTGGTAGGGTTATGTACGGTCGCGTTAATTTCATTGAGAACATTCGTTACTCGTCAAATTTGATCATGGACCGTCCTAGTTTTGACCAGCATGCGGACAACATTACAATTGGGAAAGTTAACTAACAAATCCTAGAGTTATTATTTCGTTGGAATAGTTACTTCCATTTCCACAATTCAGTAAAATTTATGCTTCTAAGGTTTACTACTTTTGTAGCAAGCGTTTCGTTCGTTTTGTCAAGTGGTGCTGTGCAAAATTTGGATTCTTTTCACTCCAATATCGGCGAACTAAAAATTGTTACTATCAAAAAATTTGAATCTTCGTTGGCTGACCGCTTCAAGATTTCCATCGAAGAGGTAGGTAAACTTGATTCGACAACCTTGGATTCCGCAGATGACTTTTTGCCCGCGGTTCCAGAAGCATTCATAAATGCAGAACCCGGACTTGAAAAAAGCAAAATTACTTCCGGGGATGACACAACCACTCAACCAGCGGAATTCCTTGGAGACGTTGAGGACAACTCATCGACTTTCGCTCAACAAACTAGTGATGCGAAACCCGATGATTTTAATTCGTCTCATGTAGATACCGACAATTTCCCCCAAAGTGAGGAGAGTATTTCTGAAAGTTCTATTGTAAAAGAAGGCGAGGTTTCCGATGTCTTGCCCTTCTTAACATCTGATTTTTTTGCAGGTTCCTTATCTGGTGTAGAAACAACAGAAGACCCCATGGGTACTCAACGTTTACTCCAAGTGAAAAATTCACAATTCTCTCCTTCGAGTATGGGGGGAGTCTCCTCTGCTTACTCTAGTAATCCCGATCAGGTTAAAGAGCCCATTTACAAAGACGCAATCTCGGTGAATGTGACTGCAGGATTTAACTTAGGTTTAGGCGAATATGGTTTAGGGGACTATTTTATCTGTGCTCCTGGGGTTTCTTTTTTGAAAATGAGGACCTACAGTGATCCTACTGGAAAATTCCACCACCAATCAGATAATATTGCCGGCTATAAAAATGATTATTCAAAAACCCGGGATGTGGATACCTTAATCGTAGGTCTGAGTGCTCCTTTTGCCATGCCAAACGATTATTTATTAACTTTGTCCTACAATTATTCCGCTCCTAGCACATTTCGCGGTCAAGATAATTTAATTTCCTACTCCAACACTCCTAGCATTACCCTTTCGAGAAATTTTCCTTTAGAAAATGGTAATTCTTTAATGATCGCATTGGGAGCAAGTTATACATTCTCGAAAGGTGATGATTATGCAGAAAGCACCAATTCTGGTATGCTGGGGAATTCTCTCGGGTTTTTAGATGCGTATAATTCCACTGGAGGGCCATTTAGTGCTCGGTTTCCTGAAGATAAGGCCAATAACTATGCTTTCTCCCTCTCTTGTTCATACAGTATGGTTTTGAGCGATAAAATTCTCTTAAGCCCGAGTTCTGCTCTTCAAGTCAGCAATTTTACTAAAGGAGATAATGACGGCAGAGTAGACACGAATCTACAAATCGGTATTAGTGGTTCCTACGCATTTCGGGATTGGTTGAGTTTTTCTCTTTTTTCACAATACAGTACAAAATGGAGTAATCGTGAGGAGAGTCACTTTGAGAATGTCTCTATTGGTGGCGGTTTGAATGCCAACCATTCTTTTTAATTGGGAAGTTAGCTGATGGTAAGACTTCCCCTTAAAGGTTATCAGATTTGTCTTTGTGCAATCCGTTTTTGCCCATTGTTTTTCTGTACATTATCTATAGGTGCCCCACCGATTGAGTCTGTGGAGAAAATTTATCAAAACGGTATGCAATTGTTTGCAGACGAAGAGTATGACGGGGCACTTTTCGAGCTCAACAAGGCGATGGGCATGCTTAAGCACAAATACTCGCATCCCCTGCGCTCAGAGGTGGAAAAACAAATCCGCATTACTCAGGGTAAAATTGTGGTTTCCCGCTATGCCCGGAAGGATAAAACTGAAAAGAAAGAAGAGGGTAGTGGTCTTCTGCCTCTCAACAAGGAAGCGGAGGATTTCCGTGTTCAGCAGGTTTTCGGTAAGGTGCTTGCCCGCAATCTTTGGGAGAATAGGGACTCTCTTTCTACCAATATTCCTCTCGGGAAAGGCCGCACAGTTACGGTGATGCCCCGTGCTGGGATTGAGGTTGAGGAGACACGCTCGAGAGCTTTTTCATTGCGCACGGTGCAGGCGGCCAGCTTTACCTTGGCTGGGCCAAACCAAATCCAATTACATTCCGGTTCTTATGCCATCGGCACCCAGACGGCTGCTGTTCCGCTGAGAGTGTCTTCCACCTTAACTGATCTTACCGTGAGTTCAGACCAGCCCTATGCTTTGATGACCGGAGTAACAACCAATGGGGGGATGAAGGTGATCTGCCTGCTTGGCAAAATCGCTCTTTCCATTGACGGGCAGTCTGAAACCCTTTTGCCCGGAGAACTTATCTTTGCCTTGCCGGATGGATTTAGTCGGAAAATGAATATCGAGCTGAGCACTTTGATTGTTACATCCAATCTGCTCACAGATTTCCAAGATCCTCCGGTTTATCATGCCAAGCTGAGGCAGCAGGCCATGCTCCAGGCAATGCGTACCAAGAAGAAGTTTCGTACGGTGGTGGGCGATGTAAAGGGCCGCGAAAATTTCGAATTAAAAATTCTTGAGAAGGGCAACCTTTAGATTGTTCACTCCCTACCTGCTGTCATGAGCTTGGCGAGATATCTCGGCCTAGGGAGGAATTGGAGTTTATTATCTGTATGCTTTCTCTTTTGGGGGTGTGTTTCCACGCATTATGACCGCACGGAAAACTTTCAGTTCTTGTGGAAGGTCGGAGACCTGAATCAGGCAGGTCTGGAGGCAGCGAGGTTGGCAAAGGATGGGCCCACGCGGGACAGGTTGCTCTATTTTCTTGAACAAGGAGCGGTTGCTCGGATGCAGTCGGATCCAAACAATAGCATAGGTGCATTGAATGGAGCCGCTCTTGAATATGACCGTTGGTTTGGTCCGCATCTGCGCACCCAGACTCGCGTGTCCGAGGAATTTCTTTCCACTCTTGGCTCCCCGGAATTAAAGCCTTATAAATCGAGAATTTATGAGCGTGTGATGTTGCGCACTTATCAGGCTCATAATTATTTGCTTACCGGAGACTCCGGGCGGGCACGGGCAGAAATTTTTAAGAGCAGGCAGGCGATTGCCGACTCGAAGGTCCTCTGGGCAAAGGAGCTGGAAGCGGCCCGAGAACAGAGCGAGAAACGCCAGGTCGATCTGTCCCGTACCCTATCTTCCCAGGGGGGGGGCTCGGAGTTATTGACCGAACGGGAAAGAATCCGTGCCCTGATTCCGTCCAAACTTCCCCGATTTGTCAACCCGGCTGCCCTTTACCTGGAAGCCCTCTATTTCTTGCATGGTGCCACTCAGCGGGAGGACTTTGCCAAGGCCGCCCATTCCCTCAGGCAACTCGTGGGCATCCATCCCCAAAACCAATGGATTTGGGAAGACTACCAACTCGCTCAGTCGGGCAGGGAGCAGCAGGCATCCACCTATGTATTCTTTGAGACTGGGCGGGCCCCCGTCCGTTTGGAAAGGCGTGTTGATCTGCCCCTGTTCTTTTTCTCCGCCACTTCACGCATCCCCTATCTTGGTATCGCGTTTCCCACTCTCCGCACCAATGAGCAATTTCTGGGTGATCTTGATGTCATGACACAGGGCGATCGAGAGAATGGGATTTCTACCGAATTGCTCGCGGACATGGATGCGATAGTCGCCCAGGAATTTGATCAGTACTTTGATATCGAGCTGAGTAAGGCGATTGCCGGAGCCCTAGCGAAAGGGGGGCTACAGTACCTCGCCACCAATTCCGTCCGTTCTGAAAATGAGCTGGCCCGGGCAGTGGTGGGGGCCGGTGCCGGAATGCTCGCCCAACTTACCACCCGGGCGGACCTGCGATCGTGGAGCACCCTGCCAAAGCAGATCCGGTTTTGCAAAGTTTCCACACCTGCAGATCAGAAGTTGACCTTGCGGGGAGCGGGTACGACATTATCCACTAAAGTGAATTTACCTAGCCAGAAAGTTAACCTCGTGTGGGTACGCAGTGTGTCCGCATACACCCCCCTGCGGGTGGTGGGTGTTTGTTCCCTCTCCCGACCCTAAAGCAATATGATCATTACTTATCTATCCCAGTCCCTGAGTTATGGATTTCTCGTCCTGCTGTTTCTTTTTGGTGGTTGTTCCCATAAAGGAAAAGTTGGTACCGTGAGCAAACAGGACCCGCAGGACCAAAGCCCCCAGCCGGAAATGAAAAAAGTGGAGTTTGGCGGTGGTCTGGATAAGAAACTCGAGTTGGTGCGGATTACTCAGGGGAAGGTGGACGGTGATCTGTTGCGCATCCAGGTAGAGCTTAAAAATATTTCATCCCGTGAGGTCAAGTGCACCCACCGACTTGAGTGGTTGGACGGTGAGGGCTTTTTAGTCAAAGACACTTCTCTGGTATGGAAAGCCTTGATGGTTCGCCCCGGGGAGTCCAAGATGATCGAGTCCATTTCCACCCGTGCGGGAGTCACCGCATTCCGACTGAAAATCCAACCTGCCAAGAACCCATGAAATTCCTGCTCTGTTCCACTGTCCTGCTTGCCAGCCTTCTTGTATTTTCCTGTGGCGAGCGCAAACCGGTTGGCCGGGCAGCCGATGCCCGTTACCTGGAGGACGGAAGCAACAAGGGATTGGTCAACCTCGGCAAGATCAATGCCCAGGACTTCACCCGTGCGGCTAACCAATTGGTCACGGATCTGCTTGCTAGTGGCAGTCTGTCCGAGGCACGCAGCCAGCCGGCCATTCTCCACATCGGAGAAATACGCAATGATACCCAGACTTATTTCGACACCGATCTGCTTCTTCAGGGAATGAAGCGGGATTTGCTCGCCAGTAAAAAGGTACGCATTTCCACCACCGCTGGTCCAGAAGGCAAGATTTCCGATGCTTACGCTGATTCTGTGAGGAAGGAGCTGGGAGCGGGCGGAGACCGACAGGTGGGCGTTCCCCGGCCATATTTTTCTCTGTCTGGAAAAATTATCGAGGAAACATCCCGGGTCGATGCCGTTACCCAGAAGGATTTCTATTTCCTGCTTACCCTGACCGAGCTCAATGGAGGAACGGGCGTCTGGTTTGGGCGCGAGCTTATCACCAAGCAGGGAAGCCGGGGTGCGATCGGTTTTTAGTCGGTTTCCCGCCAGCGTGGGACAAAAAGAGGGCGGACCTGCCCGACACTTTCCATCCTCATGCGGCACTCGTCGGTGTCCGGTAACCCGCCCAGTGCAATAATATCGCCCCGTTGCAACTGAAGCAGAAATTTTTGCTCCTCCTTGCCCAAATTTCTTCGCTGCCACTCATATTCTCTTTCCTCTCCAGCTTGATCGATTCCCCAGAGCGTTATTGTGCCCTTGCGCTTGCGCACGGGTGAAATGATCCGGCAAATTCTCCCGCCGCCTGAATCGTTCCTTGGAGCAGTCCGGGAAAGGACGGACAGCCCAAACTTTACCTCACGAATTTCCAGGTTGAGGGGGTGGTTGATCTGTTCAACCTGCAGGGGAGGGACGCAGGGGCGCACCTCGTGACTAAAATACTTGCTCTTATTCTGCCACAGCGGGCAGGGCATGCCAGCGAAGTAAGGGGCTTGAATCCACAACCGCTCGTTACTATCCACCGCAGCGGCAGATGCCCCATGGAGTGCGCGGCAGACCTCGCCCTCGGCCGGTTCGATTAGCACCAGATTACCGCTTTCCTTGAGCAGATTGCCCAGCAGGGAAACCGTTGTTGCACGATCCGCATCCTCCCTGCCTTCCCAGCATTCGTTAAGGGCATAGCTGGAGAGGACGAGGTCGTAGCCTCCCTTTTCCGAGGATAAATCGAGGTGACGAAGGTCCTTACGGTCAGTCGAGAGGCGGGTGTCCGGCCAGAGGTGATTGGCTTCGCGGTGCAACCGGCGGAGGTAGGTCAGGCTTTTGCCAGAATAATCCCAGGCATCCAAATTTATCGGGTTTTTTATACCCCAGGATCTGAGGTAGAATAGAGCGGCGAGGGTACTTGCACCCGACCCGCACCCAAGGTCGAGGATACGAATGGGGCCCTTGCCTGGTGCCCGCCATCCCCGAAACCCAAAGGACTCGGAGAGGGCATATCCGCAGGCGGCAAAGGTGCGCGGAGTGTAGAAGTTACCGTATGCCAGAACGGATAAGTCGCGTCCTCCGTAAGAGGACGGATCAAAATCCCGGGTCTTGTTAAAACGATCGCTTTGCCGGACAATTTCCTGCCTCAATAAATTGAGGATCTTCTCTTCCCCGTGCTCGGGCCATTGCTGCAGTGCCTGCGTCCACCACCAATCTGCCAATTTTCCTGGGTAAGGGGGCAGGGTGATAGTGGGCTTCATGCGGGACGAGCCTTAAGAGTCAGTCCCTCTGGGCACGGTGCCGGAGTGTGCTTCTTAGAGCTTTCCCCCGTAGACGGCAGAGTCCCCAAGTTGCTCCTCTATACGGAGCAACTGGTTGTACTTGCAGATACGGTCGGTGCGGGAAAGGGAGCCTGTCTTGATCTGGCCGGCATTTGTGGCCACGGCAATATCCGCAATGGTCACATCCTCGGTCTCACCGGAGCGGTGGGAAATTACTGAGGTGTACTGGGCTTCCTTGGCCATTTCCACGGCGTCGAATGTCTCGGTGAGGGAGCCTATTTGGTTGACCTTGACTAAAATAGAATTGGCCACGCCCTGATCGATACCTCTCTTGAGGAAGTCGACATTGGTAACAAAGAGATCGTCGCCCACCAGTTGCACGCGCTCCCCGATTGCATCGGTAAGTTTTTTCCATCCCGTCCAGTCGTTCTCATCACATCCATCCTCGATCGAACGGATGGGGAACTTGTTGACCAGTTCTTCGTAGAAGGCGACCATCTCGTCGGAGTCACGCACTGATCCATCGCTCTTTCCGAAAACATATTTACCCTTTTCCTTGTCGAAGAACTCGGAGGAGGCGACATCGAGAGCAAACTGGATTTCGTCGCCTAGCTTGTAGCCTGCTTTTTCCACCGCAGTGGAGAGAACCTCGAGGGCGGCTACATTGCTGGCGAGGTTGGGGGCAAATCCGCCTTCGTCTCCCACCGCTGTGGAAAGACCTTGGTCCTTGAGCACTTTTTTTAGGGCGTGAAAAATTTCACAACCCATACGCAGGGCCTCGCGGAAGGAGGGAGCACCTACGGGCATGATCATAAATTCCTGCACATCGATGGGGGCGTCAGAATGAGAGCCTCCGTTGAGTACATTCATCATCGGGACAGGCAGCACCTTGGCGTTGGGTCCGCCAAGGTATTTGTAAAGGGGCAACCCGCATGCCTGTGCAGCGGCATGGGCGGTGGCCATCGATGCACCAAGTATGGCGTTGGCACCGAGGACAGATTTGTTTGGGGTTCCGTCCAATTCGAGCATCGCCCGGTCGATCGCGGTCTGGTCTGTGGCATCAAGCCCGACTAGGGTTTCGGCGATTTTCTCATTCACATTGTCCACGGCCTGGGAAACTCCCTTGCCGAGGTAGCGGGCGTTGTCTCCGTCGCGCAATTCGATGGCCTCATGCTCGCCGGTGCTCGCCCCCGAGGGAACGGCCGCCCGGCCAAAGGCACCTGAGCTCAATTCAACCTCCACCTCGACGGTGGGGTTGCCGCGCGAATCAATAATTTCTCGTCCGTGTACTTCGATGATGTGTGTCATGATAAAAAATGGTTTGGTTTTAAAAGTGCGAGGGGTCTATGCGTTGCGAAGGGTAGATCATGCCCCTTGCGGCCGATTTGTCAAAATCCTTTGAAATTCCTCCCTTTAGTCAACAGTCTCGCCTTTCCTCAGGAATGTTCCTAGGGTAATTTGTTCCAAACATGGCCAAGCAAAAGAATGCAATCTCTCCAACCCGGGAAGAAGACTATCCGGAGTGGTATCAACAAGTGGTGCGGGCAGCCGATCTCGCCGAAAATACCCCCGTGCGCGGATGCATGGTGATCAAGCCTTGGGGGTATGGAATCTGGGAAAATATCCGGGATGCCCTTGATAAAATGTTCAAGGAGACGGGGCACAAGAATGCTTACTTCCCACTCTTTATCCCCAAGAGCTTTTTGCAGCGCGAGGCGGAGCATGTCGATGGTTTTGCCAAGGAATGTGCCGTGGTCACGCACTCTCGTCTCGAAGCGGACCAAAACGGCATTTTGCAACCGGCCGGGGAACTGGAAGAGCCCCTCATTGTCCGGCCCACCTCCGAGACGATTATTGGCGAACTCTTTGCCCGCTGGGTGCAGTCCTACCGCGATCTTCCCTTGCTGATCAACCAGTGGGCTAATGTCGTCCGCTGGGAGATGCGCCCCCGGCTTTTCCTGCGCACCGCGGAATTTCTCTGGCAGGAGGGGCACACCGTCCATGCCTCCGCTGAGGAGGCGATTGAGGAAACCCGGCAGATGCTTCATACCTACGCCGATTTTGCGGAGAATTGGCTGGCCATGCCAGTGCTGCGTGGAGAAAAAACCGAAGCGGAGAGGTTTCCCGGAGCTGAGTCTACTCTCTGTATCGAGGCGATGATGCAGGATCGCAAGGCCCTGCAGGCGGGTACTTCCCATTTCCTTGGGCAGAATTTTTCACGTGCTTGCGGAATCAAATTTCAGGGAGTGCAAGGAAAGGAAGAATTTGGTTGGACCACCTCCTGGGGTGTTTCCACCCGCCTGATCGGCGGGATGATCATGACCCATGCCGATGATGATGGACTGGTGGTTCCCCCCCCGGCTCGCTCCCACCCAGATCGCCATCCTCCCAGTCACTCCCAAGGAAGACTCCCGTGCTCAGGTGCTGGAAGCCTGTGAGGCCCTTGCCCACGAACTTAGGGAGCAATATGCTTTTGACCTGCCCATCCGGGTGGAGTTGGACGACCGCGACCTGCGGGGCGGCGAGAAGTACTGGCAATGGGTGAAAAAGGGTATTCCCCTGACCGTGGAAATCGGCCCGCGGGATCTTGAGAATGGTACCGTGTTTGCTGGTCGTCGTGACCACGGCGGCAAGCGGGAGGGGATTGACCGGGCGGAATTGGTATCTAATGCCGGTCGGTTGCTTGCGGAGATGCAGGGCAACCTGTTTGCCCGTGCCCGTGCCTTTCAAGAGGAACATACCCGTGAAATTGATAGTCGGGAGGAGCTCTACGATTTCTTTACGCCGAAAAATTCCTCTAAACCGGAAATTCATGGTGGATTTGCCCGGATTCATTGGGGTCGGGATGCCCGCTGGGAGGAACAACTCAAAAACGATCTTAAGGTCACGGTACGGTGCATTCCCGAAGGTGAATCCGAGCCCGGGCAATGTCCGTTCAGTGGCCAACCCAGTCCGGGCCGAGTGGTGGTGGCCAAGTCCTACTGAGGGGCTTTATGGATTGCTGGGTTTTTGACCGAGCTTAGCCAAGCGATGGAAGTCATCCGATCAGTGAGTGAGATGCAGGCCCGTGTACTCGGGCTGAAAAGGGAGGGCAAGACCATCGGTTTCGTGCCCACCATGGGTTTTTTGCATGAGGGCCATCTTTCTCTGGTCGATTTGCTCAGGGAACAGTGTGAAATTCTGCTCCTTTCGATCTATGTCAACCCCACCCAGTTTGGTGCTGGGGAGGACTTTGATAAATACCCGAGAGACTTGGATCGAGACTTGCAAATGGCCCGCGAGCGGGGAGTTGATCTCGTCTTTCAACCCGATTCTGCGGAGGTCTACGAAGCGGATGCCTCCACCTATGTGTTGGAAGAAGTGGTGGGCAGGGGATTGTGTGGAAATGCCCGGCCCAATCATTTCCGCGGGGTGGCCACGGTCTGTGCCAAATTGTTCAATATCTGCCAGCCGGACAAGGTGGCACTAGGACAGAAGGACGCCCAGCAGGTGGTGGTGCTCAAGCGGATGATTCGCGACCTACATTTCCCCATTGAAGTGGTGGTCGGTCCCATATTGCGCGAACCCGACGGCCTGGCCATGAGCTCGCGCAATGCCTACCTCCAGCCAAAACAACGGGAGGAGGCTCTGTTGATTTTTCAAGCTTTGGAGGCGGCCCGTACCTTGGTTGGCGAAAAAGGATCCCGCAATGTCGACCGGGTCAAGGGCGAGGTGCTGAGTGTTTTGCAAAGCAGGAGATTTCTCCGTGTCAATTATGTTGAAGTGGTCGACCGGGACACCATGCTCGTGGAAAAGGAAATTGTTCCGGGCCGTTCCCTTCTTGCAGTGGCCGCCTGGGTGGATCAGGTTCGCTTGATTGACAACCTTTGTTTTTAGAGTTCTATGCCGAAGCAAAAAAAACCGGAGCACGAGTATGACTTTGTCATAGTAGGAAGTGGGATTGCTGGGCTTAGTTTCGCTCTCAAGGTGGCGGAGGCGGGCCACAAGGTCGCCATCTTC
>Ga0181606_10003820_pt1 | contig 12678 bp, 20 predicted proteins | sample 041ome_10_FD_132994 | JGI IMG/M metagenome (GOLD analysis project Ga0181606, IMG submission 132994) | Coastal salt marsh microbial communities from the Groves Creek Marsh, Skidaway Island, Georgia - 041412US metaG (megahit assembly) | ecosystem: Environmental > Aquatic > Marine > Intertidal... | reverse complement strand
ATCTGCTGTCCTTGCCCGATAGTGCCAGCACCGATAGCCATGTTGTTCATGTAATTCTGGCCAGCCGACTGGAGGTTCGCACCGGCGGAATTACCAGCGGCAACAGCTCCGGCGTAGGCACCGGTAGAGGCCCCAGATAGGTTTCGACCAAGACCGGCAGCGTCCAGTTTGCGAGCGTAGCCCATCTGCTCTGCTTGGTTGCGTGTGTTGGTCATTAGGCCCGCACGGTTGGCTGCCTGAGATAGAACGCTCGCGTTGTTAACTCCAGCGAAGCGGCCGGAGTTCGGGTTAACCCCCATCGACGCCATAGCGCGCTCATTCATTGCACGTGTGCGACCAAACGCTAGACCGACGTCGGCGGCGGCCTGAGACGCGAGCTGGTCACGGTAGGCTGCGGTGTTGAAGTTCTCCGCATCAGCAACGATAGACCGTTCCAACGGGCGGTAGGTGTCTCGCAGGTAATTGTAGTAATCCTGCCCTTGCTCCATCTGCTGGCGCTGAGCGTCCATCTGGAGGCCCGCCACTTTCTTCATAATAGGGCTTACTGCGTTATACTGCTCGCGGGCGAAGCCTAGCTGCTCGCGCCCAAGGCCCGCCATGATCTGTGCGGCCTCCCTACTGGCATCTGCCAGTGGTGTATAATCTGGGGGTGCCGGATTACTCTTACCCATGTTTTTTCCCCTTGAAGTACCTTTCGGGCCAGAGCACGAGAAGGTGAATATCCTGTCCGTTCGTTCCCGCCTTCGCCATCACAGCCTCAGGCTCGAAACCAATATGCTTCACAATCTTGAGTGACTTTGCGTTGGACGCTTCGACGGGTGCGGTAAGCCTACGAAGGGAGCACGTCTTAAACGCGTACAGGAAGCCGTGATCTAACAGCTCCCTCATCCCCTTCGTGGGTTTGCTAACCGCCAGATGAACTGATGCGTTGGAGTCGGTGAAGTTGTTAAACACCAGTCCAGCTGTCAGTTCCCCATTCAGTTCAGCGCCCATCGCGTAGTAACCGCCCCACGAAGACAGTTGTCCAACGCGATCGGCCACCCAATCCGCGACCCGTTCCTTCTCATCAAAGACAAGTTTAGTCTGAGCCACGTTAATTCCTACTTACACGTTAGCATATATTATGTACATAGCCTAGTGCATATGTCCACGCTTATGAACCTAGAGAGGCTAGGTAGGCCTCGACCTGACGGTACGCCATCATCTCAATGTTAGTCGCCTCAGCGGCACGAGCCACCAGCGACGGACCGACGGCAGATTTGTTCGTCTCGAAGTCTTCTGCGTACATGTGTTCAGCTTCTGGCAAGCTCCACGTGGCGGTTGTAGTGATCGGTGCGTTGTCGCAGCGGTATGTGAGGTGCATGCGCACGCCCGTCAGTTTGCCAAGCGTGTAGACGGGTTCCATCCGCATGGACTCCCTAAGAAGAATTGGATCAGCCATTGATAACCTCCGCTGTGTAAAGGGTCTGAACTTCGTCTAGTAGTACTGGGTCGTCTAGGTCGTAGCGCCCTTCGAGCATCACGTGGCAGTCATCCACCAGTCTGGTGATTGAGCCGACAGTCTGCCAGACGCGAAAGCGAACGCGGGTTTCCCCAGACGCCAAGTTGTTTTCTACTCCGTAGATGTCATAAGTCACGATTTGAACCTCCCGAAGAAAATCTTGAAGTTGAAGCTGAACGTGCTGCGGTTAGACGTCCCAAAGGGATTGTCGTACGTGGCCCGAGTGATTGAGGCGACAGACTCTTGGCGCTTAAGCTTGATTGTGTGCGTAGTGTTATCAACGACTACGGACATAATTCGCCGCAGCCACGACTGGCCACTTGGCTCACCGGAAGCCTCTAGAAGGGCGGACCCCTGCAAAGAAAAAGACTTCGGTGGTACGGTGGAGACGAACGACTGAGAGAAACGTGGGTCTGACCCGTCGAGTGTGCGAGACCCTGTGGCGCGGACAATAATGAAGTCGATGTCGATTGGATTGCCATCCTCATCTGTCGGCATGCTTACTAAGGTATCCGTTGCGGCGTACTCTCGGGCATCTATTGTGTAGACAAAATAATCAGCCCCGTAGCACTGCCACTCGTAGTAAAACACGCGTTCAGTTTGGTAGTACGGTGGTTCGTAAACACGAGTGTAGGTCGTGTAGCCCGGCGTAAAGACACGCTGGTAAGTCCAGCCTGAAAAGTAACTGTATGTGCGCTCGTAGCTCCACGTGCTGGGGACGTACTCGGACGTGTAGTACCAGTTAGCCGGTACGTAGTTTGTCTGGTACTCCCAAACACCTACCTCCTCGTATCCGGCGCATGCGTCATACCCTGCGTAGTTTTGGGTCTGCGTCATGTCGGCAAAATCGACAACCTGCCCTAGCACGTCAGCAGTACCAACGATGTGTGGCATGTTATTGTCTGTATCGAAGACTTCGTCAGTCCCGTCGACGACGCGAATGCGCGAGTTGGATGCGTAGAAACCACTCATACTTTGATCCCCACCCCAGCGCTGCCAACGAAGCTACCGTTGTACCTTGTGTCGTCGATGTTGTTGCCGTTGTTGTCAACGTAGCGAAGCCCGCCACCGGACACGTCCATGTTGGGCGTTATGATAAACTTCAAGTCTGGGGCAGTAGCCTCTTTGCGAATGTACCGCTTATCGCTGTCCAGCTTGGTGCCTGACGCCTGAAACCTCGTGGGGGTGATCTTGAGTGTGATAGCCATTACTCGGGGTTCCTGAATATCCAGACCGTGAAGGTCTCGCTAGTTGCCGCTAAGCCAACCGTGTAGGTCGCCCAGCTCTCGTACACATACGCTCCGACCGTATCCATTTCGACGTTGATGAGCCGAAGCGCGGAGCCGTTGTCCTGAAGTGGAAACGTCGGCGTAACCTGAAGTCCGCCACGTGAAGCTGTAGCGAAAGGGACATAGCCAAGGTTATGCGTGCCGATCGTATAGCGTTGGCTGCCGGTCTCTGGAATTTGGATGGTCTGGGTGCTCTTACCCTTGTTAATCTGTTGCGTTGTCGACGAAGCCGCACGAGCTGGAAAACTGACCGTCTGCGTAAACTTGGCCTGCAACGACATGTAGTCGAAGTCTGAGTGGAAGTGGATGTTGTTGATGTTTTTGTAGGGGTTGTTCACCCAGTCTAGGTGCGTGGCTTCAGTGATTGCACCATCCGTGATGGCAACCACACCGTCAGACCCACGAGCGAACAACCGTACCGTCATTTCTTAGCGTCCCCTACTTTGTAAGGGCACCCGCCTATGTTGCGGTTGCGGTGCTCGGTGGCGCTGCTGAAAAACATTTTGTAGCCGTAGTGTAGCCTATCCCACTCCTGCTGCGTGACCTGCTCGCACTTGATGACGATCTTCCGCTCGGTCATCGGGATGAAGTACGCCAGCATATCCCCGGCCTTGAACTCATACTCGATGGCCGCAGGGTTTTCATCGGAGCCAACCGGCTTCTTCATAATCGTGTTGACGTTAAGGTTATGCTGCCAGTGGAACTCGATGACGCCGGGCATGGTCTGCCACGTGTGGCTGTCCATGTGGTAGAACGGGTTAGTCATGTAGAAGTAGGCTGGCTCTTCCGTGTAGGCCATCCACATGGCGTTGAACTTGAAGTTGACCCAGTCGTCGGTCAGCATGCCGGGATACTGCGTGCGGGGATGCTGTTCACCCAAACCCTTTGGCCCGCTTGGCGGTCCGTAGGGGTGCGCGTGGCCTTTGTGGTCGACGGTGACAAACATGTCCATCCACAGGGGGAACGATATACCACGCTCCAGAGTTTTCTGGATCGAGTAGCAGTGCTTGGCCGACTTATTCACCTTCTTCGGTGGCGGCATATTGCGCGAGTTTTTCGGTGCGTCGAGGTAGGCTGGTGTCCGCTTCCACCAGTCTGGGATGCAGCGGCTTAGCGGCTGCGGTGGGAACAGTTCAACCAACCCATCTACAGGCGTCAAAAACCTGACTTCGAGTGGTTTGTTTCTGTGGAAGAAAGTGAACATTTTACCTCAGAGTCTGCTTGTATGGCGTAGCACCATTAAGGTCTTCTCATGCCACATGCGGCTGTAGTCTTGGATGACAGACAGCCGGTTTCGGTAGTGGTGGAGCATTTTTCCACCGTCGATATAGACAGCCGCGTGGTCGGGGCCGTCGAACGTAGCAAGGCCAGACTTAATCAGGAGTGCGTCGCCGTGCTCTGGTGCCAATACCTGCTCAAAACCGCTGGATTGCCAGTTCTCAAGGAACAGGTTGTTGGCTGCGTACTGCGCCAACATCACTGTGTAATTCGGAGGCGTTGGCACTGCCCTGACAGGAATACCAAGCTCGCGGCGGTAGTAATCCAGTGCCAGTCGATAGCAGTCCGAGTTCCCCTCCACCCAAGGGCGGTTCTCCCATGGCATGTTCGTCTTCATGGCGATGGGGTACAGCATGCGAAAGCGGCCCTTCGGCATGCAGATTTTCAGAAACGGGACACCAGTGGAGTTGAGCCGCGCCAGATCATCTTCGGTTGCGTCCGGGGTTTCGTCGCGAGAAATAACGACGTGGGCGTAGACATTATCTGACAACGTGTCAGCAAGTGTAACTTGCCCTTTATGGTTGGCGAGGTACATCTCACCGGCTACGTCGGAGTAAACCTTTTCGGCAATCTTCGCCACCACATGAGCGTGCGAGAACGCAAACTCGCCGTGGGTATCCAGCCAGTCAACGCCGTAAAGTTTCTCCATATCGGACCTCGCTATCGTCCTCCCTACCCCACTTGTGGATCGGGCATCTTGTTTTTGTCATTCTAGCCTTGAGCGGCATGAAGCATTTACACACACCGCAAGTCTTCGTCAGTGACACATAGTAGCGACACTGGTAGCAAACCTGCAACCGCTTCGCTATGTAGCTATCTGCTTTCGTGTCAACACCCATGTTAACACCTACGTTTCAATAGATATAGTCTTGTTGTCGAGGTCGATGACAAAAAGACCGTCGTCGGACTGCATTTTACCAGCGGTTATTACACCCATGTCCGCAGTAATTGCCGACAGGTCGGTGATCGTCGCGGTGTCGATCTTGGCCAAGTCGATAGTTGCGTCAGCGATCAGCGCATTGGTGATCTGAGCATTGGCGATCTTGGCCGTTGTGATCGCAGCGTCTTCGATCTTGGCGGTTGTGATCGCGGCGTCTTCGATCTTAGCCGTGGTAATCTCAGCATCCACAATCTTGGCTGTCGTTATTGCCGCGTCAGCGATCTTTGCGGTGTCGATCGCAGCGTCCCCGATCTTGGCGTTAGTTATCGAGCCATTGTAAATAAATGCGCCGTACATGTAGGTGCCAGCGGGCACAGTGACACCATTGATCGTCTGTGGAGCGGTAAGGTAAAAATACGGCGACTCGCTTCCGGTGCCGTAGGCTTCACTTAGAACGTCCATGAGGTAGCCCGGGTCTTGGCCCGTCGAAGCCTCTACCCCGTCTACTGCGTTGTATGGGCCAGCCTCATCAGCAATGTTAACAAAACGAATCCAATACCAACGCGTAGAATTGGCACCAAGCGTATGGGAAAAAGCAGTTCCCGGCGACATACCAACAAGGACCGCCTCACCAGTATCGGGAACGCCACCACCGTCAGGCTCCTGAGCAGCCCATATCTCTGTGTACGCGTGTCCTCTGTAGGTCGGAGTATCCCAAGATAAAATAATGCTGGCGAGTGCGCCGTCGGCAGTTAAGTTTAGCGGAGCCGGTGGCGCTTCATAGTCGCCAACTTGCGTCAGTGGTGTGACCAAGTTGCCTTGCCTACTTACCAGACCGTAAGTCTCTAGGGATTTCACCGTGACAAGCGCATTATCCCCGTTGGCGTTAAGGGCTTCCCTAACCCGCTCTAAGTACATGCGCAGGTCACGTGGGATGTCACTTACGATTGTTGGAAGTTTAGCCACTTGCAAGCTCCGTCATTGAGGTTGCCAAGGACAACGAGAATACCTCGTATACGCCCTCAACTTGAAGCTCCCAATCGCGTCCAACTTTGGCCGGTAGCCTGAATGGGTTACGACTCTGGACCGTTTGGGTGTGGATCACCGTGTCATCCACGATTACCTTTAAAGTCATCGGGTAGGTTTCAGCCTCCAGCTGCGCGCAGGAGAAGCCCATAATCTGTGGCATGGTCATACGCTTGGACTTCCAAGTGTAGCTCTTGGCGCTACCGGCAAACCAAGTCTTCAGCGAGCGATCACTGAACGCCAAGAATAGTTTATCGCGCTGGAGGTCTCGGTAGCCTGCGGTCGCGTAAATATCATGTAAGATAAACTGCTTGCTGATTACGTCGAAAATAAACCCGCCACTGGTGGTTCCGTTATCGTAGAAACCAATGTACTGGTTGTCGTGAGCGTAAGCGTGGATGCTCTCCGGCGCAAAGTACTCCTGCCACTGTTTATAATTAAACAGGTTTTGCGTCACGATGGAGGAGCCTCCGGGGGACAGCATCATAAGGCCGTCTGGGGCCGCGTAGATCACGGCGCTACCAAAGCTGACAATGCTGCGTTTCGAAACACACGCCTGCTCTAGGTCTGATTTTACTACCGCCACGCTGTCGGGGTGAGACCCCTGCATAAGGTACGGAACACCCGTAGTCAGAACCGCTAGTGTGGTGTCCATGCGGCCTAAGCCGACTACGGGGTAGTCGACCGTCTGCATGTAAGTTTCTGGCCAAGCGTGCGGGCGGTAAGGTTCCGAAAAGTATACATCACGCCCAACAAAGCCAGCCATCATGCCGTTAGGTAAGTTGGTTAGGCCGGAAAGATCGTCCGGGGCCTGAGACCAATAAAGCGACGGAATTTCCTCACCCAGCGCGTCGGCGGCGACACTGTCTTCGTAGCTGCTTGTCGCAGCCGTAACCTCAGCAACGAATAGATACACGCCGTTTACTGAGCGGTAGATACGTTTGTGGGTAACGTTGTAGTCGCCGGTGGGCACAGTCGCAAACCCCGACAGAGTAACTGTTTGGTTCGACGTGATCTCCACATCCAGCGCGGCCGGAGCTGGCGCAGACTCGATTTCAAAACCGGCTTCCTTGCTCACCCAAGTATATGTGTACACGCGTGTTTCAGTTGTGTCGGTAGTGTCAGGCGTACCGTTCTCAGTAGCGATTAGCGCGGACGTGGGGGCTGGTAGTCCGAGGCGGCGCGCGGCAGCTGGGTAGTCGGAGCCGGTGAGTGCGAGCGCAGCATAGGTGGCCTTAGGAGCACCATCCCCAGTAAAAAACGTCCACTCGGACGTGTCCCCTGCTATCTGGCTGCGGCAGACGTCGACGTCAGTGGTCCAGTGGAACCAGTGCTGCGTATCAGACACAGTGTCCTGCCCGAACCGATAGATCGTCTGTGGAGTTCCCGCTTTGGGAAGCGTCAGAAGGCTGGCACCCACATCCGTTAGCGGTTGAATGCTGCCACGAAAAACCGGACAGTTAATGGCGATCTGGGCTTGGCTGTTCTGCAAGTAACGTGGAGGCACTGCGGGTGCGATGCCGCCGAAAGACCGGATTGTGATGGCGGGCATTTTGGCCTCCTTATTTACATATGCGCTCTCGCGTCTCGTTATGAATGATAATGTCCGTGAGTAGCCCACGGTCGTTTTGTAGTAACCACTCTGGTGTGGCTGCGGTGTCGAAGTAGAGCGCCTTGGTCGTGTCGCAGTAAGTGTTAATCGTCACTGTTCCGCACCCAGCTAGAGGCGCGGTTATAAAGACCAACGTCGTCCAGAATTTCGATCTCATCTCGCACCTCCCTATTTGTGTTGCGCGCCCTGTCGGCTTCATCTCTCTGCTTCTGCTCCAGTTTGCGAATGGCGTTCTCGATGGCGGTGTTGCGCCAGCGGACGAGACCAAAAACAAACGCTACTGCTGCCAGCAGGTACAGCTTGTAGCGCAGCGGAATCTGAAACCCAGCGAGCCACATTATTTCTTCCTCAAGCACTTACCGGCTTTCATGCACTTGGCCGGAGTCGGGCAACCTTTGCAGGGTTTAAACGCTGCCTTCTTCATCGGTTTTTTAGCCATTACCATTTCTCCTTATCTGCCCAGTACGCCGCCGACATCTTGCCTTTGGCTATGTTCTTCGAGTGCCGAGCCTTGAACGACGCCCGCTTTTTCTTCATGGCGTCTGACTCACCGGCTTTGGGTTTGCCCGCCGTCTTAGCGCCCTGCTCACCAAAGCGGATCGTCTTTACTTGATCGCCTTGCTTGGCGACAACGACGTGGCTTTTGGTGGGGTGGCTGGGTGTCCGCTTTGGCTTGTTGTAGCCGCTGACACCCGCGCGCTCTAAGCGTGGGTCTTTAGCCATCAGCGTATCCCCTCGCCCCATTTCTTCAGACGCTCCCGCATAATCCACACGGCCATCAGGACAATCAGTCCGGCGAAGCCGACCGCGATAAGCTGTGCAGTACCGTCGAGGGCCGCGAACGCGCCGATGCCAGTGCCAACGCCGGAGGCAATCTGAACGGCCGATGCCTGCATTGTTTTTGACTGTGTCGGGCTTGTCCGCTGCTGCGTCGACGGCGGCGTCGGCTGGTTGGCGACCGACACAACGGGGGTCTGGAAGAGTTTAACCTCTGCCTCGCGGCGGTTGACCAAACCCTGAACGACACGCCCGCCCGCTTTATTCCACGCACGGATGGCGCGAGGCACCTTGTCGAGATGGCCAGCGTTGAAATGACGAACCGCCGACGAGCGGCGAACCCCAGCGATGCCCACATTGTAAGCAAGACTGACGAAAGCCGCGAACTGGTTCTCGTTGATTGGTGCTGTGATAGCGCTGCGGATACCATCTGCGTACTTGTTAACAGCTTGCTCCAGATACCAGTCAGCTTCTTCCTGAGTAAGAACCGTGTCGGGGCCAACCTCAATGAAACCAGCGGCGGAGGTCAGGCCATAGCCAACCGTCCACACGCCTGCGACGTCTTTATACGCTTTTAGCTTACAGCCTTCCCAGCGTTTGATGAGGTCCATTCCAGCTTGATTAACCATCTTTTTTTCTCCGCTCATTGCGAAACCAGATTAAAGTAAGCAGGGCAAATACTGTGCTGTTGAATATAAACCAAATGTAATTACTCAAGTCCCTGCCCCAGACATCGCCAAGAAGAAAGGCAACGGTCCAACCTGATTGAGCAATTAAATAAAGGCTAATGGCAATAAAGCCGATAATAGAAACAGCGCCTCGATGTATAAATACCCACTGGCCATAACAAAATAAAAGGCAGCCAGCCCAGATAATAGTTATTGCGTCGATGTACACAGACATGGTTCTCTTCCCTCTCCTGTATAGCTTAGTTCATACCAAACATTCACCGCAACAGCGGTAATAACGGCGCCAGCTAAAAGAAAACCAAAGTTTCTCTTTATGCGCTTTATCATAACGGGGCCAAACCTCCTCGAATAACCCAAGAAATAAAAGCAGTCATAATCCCGCCAACGCCAAACAAAAGAGCGCGGTCCATGAATTGCTGACGCTTATCTTCGTTCTTAGACATCGCGACTACTGTCTGGTTCAACAAAGCGATGGTCGTATTCAGCGCATTGACGCTGTCCGACAGATCGTCGTGCGAACTCTCCAAAGAAGAAACGCGGCGCTCTAAATCCTCTTCGCTCATAGGCTTTCCCCGTTTTTAGTTTTTCGAAATTGGCACGTATTGATCCGGTCCCAAGTGACGCAGTCTCTAGCGACTTCTTCTCGAGTAATATTTAGCAGCCGTTGGATGCGCTGTAGCTCAACCCAGACAAAACGCAGCATAAACCCGGCTGTACCGAGTCCGGCGGTCAACAGTATGTCCCACAGCGCATCCATTTTAAGGTTTAGTTGGCCAAGTGACTTCGTATGGGAAGCCTGCTTGTCCTGTTACATCACGAAGGGCTTGGCGATACACTTCCCATTCCGATGGAATGCTGGTGCCTTTTTCGGTGTGCATAATAACAACCCAATCAGTCTCTTGTAGCAGGCTGTCACGGCGTGACCGAACGTTGTCTTCAGCTTCAGCTTGCGGCTTGTTCTCCGCAGCCCACGGCAATAGCCAAGCGCCATTCACTTCAACAAAAGTCCCTTCGACGCAGTTCTGAACCAGAGGATCATAAGCTGGCCGCTCTGGCACTGTGTATGGGTGGATGCCATAACTCTCCAGCATTTCCTGCGGAGGGTTTTTAGGAAAAGAAGTATTCGGGTTATCACGACGCAATTGCCCGATTGAGTATTTCTCGGGAACGCCGTTTGTAAGTTTGAGGTGCATTTAGGTGATCTCCTTAGTTGAAAGCAGCCAAAAGAAGTCTTGCGGAGCCATTAGCGTCGTTGTCTAACCAGTCGCCTGATATAACATAGCTGCTCCCTGTATTCTCAGTTGAAGCTGGAAGAAGAGCGAGATACCCCCCAGCGGTAACAGCAGTTTCCGAACTTACACCAGTGTCAAAAGATACAGTCGTCCCATTTTGAACTGCTACAAGAGCAGCAATGCAAAAACCGTCAGAAGGAATACTAATACTTGCAGATACAGTCGCATCACCCGGGGTGGCTACGTCAGTCTGAGTGCTTCTGACTGTTATGGGGCCGACGACTTTATACACCGCCGCCACAGACCTATAAGTGTCAGAACCAGATGCTGATATATCTATTTCCAAAGAGGAACCTGAAATGCCAGAGACAGTAAAGATAGCAACACTGCTTCTGTCTTCAAAAGAGGAGTAAGACGAGGCGGTCCCATAGATTAAGGACGGACTTGCGGTTGTCCCGTTTACTGAACACCCCGTTATTGAGTTGTAGTCTGAGGTTGAGCTAGAGTTGGCCGTCAGTATGATGTAAGTGTTGCTGGCGCTCACGCTTTCAGAGATTGAGTAGGACCTAGTGCCAGCAGGGATTGAGTTCCAAGTAAGGCTCTGTGACCCTACGTAGGCTAAGTCAGACCACAGCAGAACCTGAGCCTGAGCCATCAACAGCTTCTGATTGCTACCAAAGATCATGCCATCGCATCCCCAGCGAGGAAGCCAAACCACGTAGTGCCTCCGTCCACTGTCATAAACGTGTAGATGTCTTTCTCACCGCTTGCAGGCGCATCAGGAGCCGTGCCACCCGCCCAGTCAACAGAAGCTGGCCATGTCAGCGTGTGAGTGCCGCCAGCCGTGATGATGAGACTGAATGAACCCACATCACCGCTTGAAGGAGCATTGGTGAATGTAAACGTGGTATTGCCAGAAGTTGTCAGCGTGTAAGTATCTCGTGCAGACACGTCCACTGACGGGGTAGTGCCTGAGAGCGCAGCAGAGGTGATGTAGGTATCAAACGTGGCGTCAGTTACCAAACCAGCAGGCGCTATTTTTGTAGATAGGTTTGCCATTCATTTAACTCCAAACTGCGCCAAGGAACGTGCCCGGTTGACTTGCAGACAGCGTTACTGTTTCGGTATGAGCAGTCCCTGCATCGTAGAGATAAGCCCCAGATGCAGTGGTTGTCCCTGCGCCACCAACATCACCGTCATACGTTTCTGTCGCATCTGAATAAGAACTGGTGACAGTTGAAGCCTGTGCTGTAAGACCATAAACGGCCACAGAGCCTGTCGGAATGTCCATGTTTACAGAACGCGTAGTCGATGTCCCCGTACTGCTGTCTGTGTATGATGGGGTAGCTGACGACCAGTCTGTAAGGGTATAAACCGCAATCGTGCCACGGGCTTTAAGGCTGCTGTATGAGGCAACGATGGTTGCGGATGTCCCGGAGGCAACTTCTAAATAGTGTATAGAGCCTGTGCTAAATGAGTTAGTAGTTGCAATAGCCGAAGTCATAGAGGTTCCGCCCAAAGTAACACCAGTGACAGTAGTCCCAGAAGTGTTGCCTGTAGCGTGAACAACAACAATAACAATCCTGTCGCTGGTTGCGGTGCCGATGTCCACGCTTGTATATGTGTGTGACGTACCACTCGCTCCGTAATCAGAGGTTCCGATAAACGTCAGGGTCGCCGGGCCACCGCCACCAACTCCACCTGCTCCTATCGCTTTATGCCACAACATTAGGAACCATCCCCCACCAGCGCGCCATAGAGGGTCGAGCCGACCTTCCACAGAGAAACCACGGTGTATCCAGAGGTTGCCAACGTAGGTGCTGTGCCGCCGTTATTAACCCAAGTGGTCGTGGGCCAAGTAATGGTGTAGGCCGTGCCATCGTCAATCATCAGCGTGATTGCTTCGCCAGCAGAAAAACCGTCCGTGTATGTCGTGTTGCCTGTCAGCGTGTGCGTCTGCACAGAGCCGTTGTCAGGCTCAAGGGCTGCGGATGTCCCGCTCAGGGCATAGACTTCCTCAAGGATTGTTCCATCCAAGGCAGGCTTGGTCAGCGTCTTATTAGTTAGCGTCTGGGTGTCTGTTGTCCCCACAACAGTGCCGCTAGGTGCTGTTTTTGCAGCCCAAGTGGTTAGGTCTGCGTCGTATGCCTGAACAGTAACGCCAATGTCTGACGATGTTAAAGAATCACCGCCCGCACCTACCTGCGCATAAATCTGCCAAGTCGTTCCGTCATAAACAAAAGTGACAGATACACCGCCGATGTCCATTGTCATATCGGCTGCGTCGCCTTCAATGGTGGAACTGTTGCGGCCAATAGTCAGGTTGTTGGTAGACCAATCTGCCCCGTCAGAAACAATGACAACATCGCCTGTGGAAGGGCTTGCAGGTAGCGT
>Ga0181606_10003815_pt1 | contig 12685 bp, 15 predicted proteins | sample 041ome_10_FD_132994 | JGI IMG/M metagenome (GOLD analysis project Ga0181606, IMG submission 132994) | Coastal salt marsh microbial communities from the Groves Creek Marsh, Skidaway Island, Georgia - 041412US metaG (megahit assembly) | ecosystem: Environmental > Aquatic > Marine > Intertidal... | reverse complement strand
GTCTGGGCCACGCTGCTCGGCTTCCTGATCTTTGCCGCCGTGCCGCCTGCCACCACGTTCCTTGGTGCACCGCTGATTGTGGCTTCCGGCCTGATTATCGCCTGGCGCGAGCGGGTTGTGGGCAAGCTGCGTTTTGCCGACATGCGCGGAGCCGGCGGAACCTGATGTGATCCTGGCCGTGACCCATTCTCAAGGACGGGGAAACGAAAGGACCATACAATGGTTCGCAAGATTATCATCGCCGCAACTGCCGGCCTCCTCGCCCTGACTGCTACTGCCTGCAACACCGTGCGCGGCGCGGGCGCGGACCTTGAATCCGCAGCCAACCCGGTTGACGAAGAAACCTGAGCTCAGGCTTTCCGGTAAACCAGCATGATGTTGTTGGCGGGCATTTCCACACGGTTTGCACGCCGCAACCCGTGGGACGATGCCAGATCTTCCATCCATGCCGTGTTGCGCAGGCCCCATTGCGGATTGCGCGATTTCAGACTGGCGTCGAAAGCCCTGTTGCTCTCCGCCGTTTCCACGTGATCCTCCAGCCACGGGCCATAGAGCACCAGCGGCGCGCCTTGGGGCAACAGCCTGCCCGCAGCAGCCAGCAGTCCCTCGCTCGCGGCAGTCGGGCTGATGTGGACCATGTTGATGCACACAATCGCATCGGCATGTTCGACGGGCCACGCGGCCGCCGACGCATCAATCTGCAAGGGCGGCGCGATATTGCCAAGGCCGCTGTCAGCGATCCACGCCGCAATCGACGCGAGCGCTTCAGCATCGGGATCACTCGGCTGCCATTGCAGCTGGGGGAACCGTTCTGCGAAATGGATCACGTGCTCTCCCGTACCGCTGGCAATCTCCAGCACCAGCCCGGCAGGCGGCAATTCATCGGCCAGCACATCGGCAATCGGTCCGCGGTTGCGGGCGGCGGCAGGCGCTTCCCTTTTCACAGCTTCAGCTTCCCTTTGCGCGGGTTTGCCCGGCGCGCGGCGGGTTCGCGGATGATCAGCCACACCAGCAAGCCGAACGGCCCGGCCACAAATGTCAGCAGCAGGACCGGAGCCTGCAGTATCTGCGAAAATCCCTTCCCATCGGCATCGCGCGCGATCCACATGCCCGCGAACAGGTCAAACGCGAGGTAGTGGATCCAGCCCACGGTTACCCCGCCGTCTGACAGGAAGATGTTGCGCACCCCTTCGATGGTTGTGAAATCCGCGCCCCCTGCGCCTCCGCCTGCATCGACAGAGCCCGTCAGCAACAGCACCAGCAGCACCGCATAGGCAAGGCACAACAGCCCCGTACCGCAATAGAACACCAGCGCGCGCGAAATGTCGCCGCGCGGAGCGAGTACCAGCACCGCCCAACACAGCATCGCCAGCAGGTTTGCCGCGTTGAACAGCGTATCCCAACCCATCATTCGCCTTTCTTGCCGCGGCCCCAGATGCCGGCCAGCAGTGATCCGATGACCACGTGATAGACGCTGGAGATGGCGCTGGGAACAGGAGCCAGTGCCGCTTGCGACACGCTGGAGAATTGCCCCGCAAAACTGGGGGTGGAAGCAAGGCTGGCACCGAGGCCGGAATTCTGCATCCCCACCTCTATGCTGATGGTGCGGCAGTCATCCTCGTCAAAGCGCAGCATGCGCGGCACCACATATCCCAGCGCAAAACCGGTAAGGTGCAGCATCAGGATGGCGAGCAGCAGCACGCCCGCATGTTCCATGATCTGCGGCTTGGAATTGCCCATGATCGCGCCCACGATCAGCACCACGGCGATGACCGAAACCAGCGGAGAGACGGTGGCGATGCGTCGGGTGATATCGGGCAGAAACGTGTTCAGCGCCACCCCTGCCACCACGGGCACCAGCACGATGGCGATCATGTTCTGCAGCAGGCTCCACCGGTCAATGGCGATGAACACGCCGCCCAGCCAGTCGGTCAGGACGGGTGTGAGCAGGATAGCGATGAGGGTCGAGCACATCGTCATGCTGACCGACAGCGCGACATTCGCCCGCGCAAGATAGGCGACAACGTTGGACGCGGTGCCACCGGGGCAGCACGCCACAAGCACCAATCCCACAGCAAGCCCCTGTTCCAGCCCGAACAGCAAGGCAAACCCCAGCCCCGCCAGCGGCATCACGGTGAATTGCAGCACCGCGCCCGCCACAATGCGGCGCGGCATGGCGAGCACCCGGCGGAAATCATCAAGCCCCAGCATCAGCCCCATGCCCAGCATGATCACGCCCAGCAACACGCTGACAAGCGATTGCCCGAACACCTGCGTGCCGGTGACCCAGCTGAAATGCGAGGGCGCGATCCACGCCCAGCCCACGCCCAGCCCCGTCCATATCGCGAACAGGCTTGTCGCCTTGTCAATCAGCCGTGTCATTGATTGGTATCCCCTCTTCGCGCCTTGCTATCGCGCACTGGCGGGGCTGCCAAGATCACTTGCCGGTAATCACCCGTCGTTGAAGCGGTGGGCAAGGCGCAGCAGGCTGTCATGCTCATGCACGAACTTGCCCTTGGCTTTCTCGCGCACGGTCTGCAGCGCGGCCTCTGCCAGCACGCTCGCCTGGATCGAGCGGTACTTGCGGTTCTTGCCCTGCATCGCGAGGTCCGTCAGCGGCGCCGCGATGGCGCCCAGCTTTTCCAGCCCGCGCCTGTCATTCACCCGCTCGCCGCACAGCAGGCCGGGGCGCAGGATATCGACGCGCGGCAAGCCAATCTTGGTCAGCGCCACCTCCATCGATCCCTTGGTGGAGAGATAGAAATTCTTCGACAGCGGGTCTGCCCCCGCGGAAGAGACGACCGTGAAACCCTGCACGCCCGCCTTGTGGCTTTCTGCCGCCACACGCAGCACAAGATCGCGATCGACCGAGACGAACTTGAACTTGTCGCCCCCTTCCTTGCGGATGGTGGTGCCGAGCGCACAGATCACCCGGTCCGGCCTGATGGTGACAATCGCCTTGCCCCAGCCTTCGACCGGCGCGAGCAGCATTTCCATCCGGGCGCCCATCGGCAAGGGCACTTCGCGGCGCGAGAGCGCGATCAGCCGCATGTCGGCGCGGCCCACCGCCTTGCCCATCACCATGCGCCCCACCAGCCCGGTCGCGCCGATCAGCAGGACGGTGACAGGCTCAGACATTGGACAGCCCTTCCGGCACCCTGCCGAAGATGCGGGCATAGCAATCCATGGCGTAGCGATCCGTCATCCCGGCGATGAAATCGGCAATATGGCGCGCGCGGTCAGCCGCATCCTCGGGCGTGCGCTCGCACCAGCCCGGCGTCATCAGCGATGGGTCCTGATCGAAGGCGGCATAAAGCTGCGCGATCACCTTGTTGGCCACTTCCGCCGTATTGAGCTGTTCGGGGTGGTAATAGAGCCGCTCGTACATGAAGGCCTTCAGCTGCCGCTCGCGCGCGGTCCATGCCTCGGAAAATGTCGCCAGCGGGCGGCCTGCGTTGCGCACGTCATCGACAGAGGTGATCCCGCCGAGATTGCTGCGCGTAGTTTCGATCAGGTCGTTCACCATCACGCCGATCTGGTCCCGCACCAGCTCGCGTTGCAGCAACCGCTCGTCAGCTCCCGGATGGCGCGCCTGCACCGCGTCCCATGCCTCGGCGAGAAAATCGAGCTCGAGCAGGTCATCGACCTTCAGGAAACCGGCGCGCAGGCCATCGTCGATGTCGTGATTGTCATAGGCGATATCATCCGCCAGCGCGGCCACCTGCGCTTCGAGGCTGGGCCACTGACCCAGATCCATCGGGAAAGCCGCGTCCAGTTCCGCCAGCGCCCAGCCGGGCGTCTCCACCGGGCCATTGTGCTTGGCGAGGCCTTCCAGCACTTCCCAGCTGAGGTTGAGCCCCGCGATATCACAATAGGGCCGTTCCAGCCGCATGAGCATGCCCAGGCATTGTTCGTTGTGGTCCCACCCGCCGTGCTTCTCCAGCGCGGCACACAAGGCATCCTCGCCTGCGTGGCCGAAGGGCGGATGGCCGATATCATGGGCAAGGCACAGCGCTTCGGTCAGGTCCTCGTCCAGCCCCAGCGTGCGGGCGATGGTGCGGCCGATCTGCGCCACTTCCAGGCTGTGCGTCAGGCGTACGCGGTAGTGATCCCCGTCGGGAGCGACAAAGACCTGCGCCTTGCCTGCAAGCCGCCGGAAGGCGATGGAATGGATGATCCGGTCACGATCGCGCTGGAAGGCGCTGCGCGGCCCCCGCGTTCCGCCACCGGGCTGTGCGAATTCGCGCCCGCGCGTGGCGGCTGGATCAGAAGCGTAGGGCGCGCGCAACATGGTCTTGTCAGCTAGAGCGGCAGCGCCATTGTGACAACGGGAACAGTCCGCGAACGCGCGCTGCGCCGCGCCTCAATCCCCCGAAAGGATCCATTCTGCCGCGCGCCGGGCATGGATACGCGTGCTGCCGTAGATCGGCAGGATGTTGGCATCGACATCCACCACCATCTCCAGCTCGGTCGCGGCGAGCACGATGGCCTGCGCGCCTTCCTGCCCCTTTTCGGTGATGATGGTCTTCAGCTTGCGTTGCGCATCGCGCGTGGCGCGGCCGATCACCAGCTCGTCATAGATGATGCGGTCCACCATCGCGACATTGTCCATGTCCGGCGGCAGCAGGTCCACCCCATGCGCCACAAGGCGGCGGCGATAGAAACCGCCCGTCGCGACGTTCTTCGATCCTATCAGCGCGGCCTTTTCACGCCTTTACTGGCCATTTCCTCCCCCACGCATTCCGCAACGTGCAGGATGGGGATCGAAACCTCGGCCTCGATCTGGCGATAGACGCGGTGCATGGAGTTGGCAGCGATCACCAGCATTTCCGCGCCGGCCTGCTCCAGCCTCTTGGCAGAGGCGATCATGGTGGCAGCCGCCCCTTCCCACTCGGCATCGGTCTGCATCCGGGAAAGGCCGGTGAAGTCGAAATTCTCGATCAGCATGGGCGCGCTGGCATGGCCGCCGCGCTGGCGGGCCACGTGCTGGTTGATCTGTGTGCAGTAACTACGGGTCGAGTGCCAGCTCATCCCGCCAATCAGCCCCAGTTTGCGCAAACTTGTCCCTCCGCATGGCACGACTCGACAGGCCACTGATCCGTGGCTTGTGTTTTCTGTTGATTGGCTGAACGCAGAAACCGCGCAAGCGGTTCCCCCATATTAAACATCCGGGTTGAGCGCTTTACACGACAGGATGATGGTAAAGCGGGCCAAATGCCCCGGCAGTTACTCGTCGAGCGCCTTGATGATTTCCTCGACCATCTTCTTCGCGTCGGCCAGCAGCATCATGGTCTGGTCCATGTAGAACACGTCATTGTCCACGCCAGCATAACCCACGCCGCCCATGCTGCGCTTGATGAAGAATACCTGCTTGGCCTTGTCCACATCGAACACGGGCATGCCGTAAATGGGGCTGGACTTGTCGGTCTTCGCTGCCGGATTGACCACGTCATTCGCGCCGATGATGAAGGCGACGTCGCACTGGGCGAATTCGGAATTAATATCCTCCAGCTCGAACACCTTGTCATAATCGACAGAAGCTTCGGCCAGCAGCACGTTCATGTGGCCGGGCATGCGGCCTGCCACCGGGTGGATGGCGTATTTGACGCTGATGCCCTTCTCCTCCAGCAGGTCCGCCATTTCGCGCAGCGCGTGCTGCGCCTGCGCCACGGCCATGCCGTAGCCGGGGATGATGATGACGTTTTCGGCCTGCTCCAGCATAAAGGCGGCATCGGCCGCGCTGCCCTGCTTGTAGGGGCGCTGCTCGCGCACCTCGCCCTTGCCGCCGCTGCTGTCTTCCGCGCCGAAGCCGCCCGCGATCACCGAAATGAAGCTGCGGTTCATGGCCTTGCACATAATGTAGGACAGGATCGCGCCTGAAGAGCCGACCAGCGCACCGGTGATGATCATCGCCGAATTGCCCAGCGTGAAGCCCATCGCCGCAGCCGCCCAGCCGGAATAGCTGTTCAACATGGAGACGACCACGGGCATGTCCGCACCGCCGATGGGGATAATCAGCAGGAAGCCGATCACGAAAGCGAGCACCGTCAGCGCCACGATCAGCACCATGGTATCATTCGGCGCGGCATGGGCGAACATGGCCGTCAGCGCCAGGATCGCGGCCAGCGTGCCAAGGTTGATCACATGGCGCGCGGGCAGCAGGATCGGGTTGCCGCTCATCCGCCCGGAAAGCTTGGCGAAGGCGATGACAGAGCCTGAGAAGGTGATCGCACCGATGGCGATGCCGAGCCCCATCTCGATCTTGCTGACCGGCGAAATGCCGCCGGTCGCATCAAGGATGCCGAAGGCGCCAGGGTTGAGGTAAGCCGCCCAGCCCACCAGCACGGCAGCAAGGCCGACCAGCGAGTGGAACGCCGCCACCAGTTCGGGCATCGCGGTCATGGCGATACGGCGCGCGACGATCAGGCCGAAGGCACCGCCCACGAAGATGGCGAGGCCGATTTCCACGATATTGGCGATGTCATGGGTGATGAGCGTGGTCACCACGGCGATCAACATACCGACCATGCCGTAACGGTTGCCCGCGCGGCTGGTGGTGGGATGCGAAAGCCCGCGCAGTGCGAGGATGAAGCACACTCCGGCCACGAGATAGGCCAGCGCCACCCACGGGTTCACGCCCGCGCCGGTTGCGGCATTGGCCGGGGTAGCCAGCATCGTCATCCCAGCGAAAGCTGGGATCGCTGCGATCTTCGTCCGGAGAGTGCGGAGAGCGGCCCCAGCTTTCGCTGGGGTGACGAAGGAGAACATCACTTCTTCTCCTTCTTCTTGTACATGGCCAGCATGCGCTCGGTCACGGCAAAGCCGCCGAAGATATTGACCGAAGCCAGCACCACGCCCGCAAGGCCAAGCCACTTGGCAGTGAGGCTGCCCGCCTCAGCCGAAGCAATCAGCGCGCCCACGATAATCACCGAGGAAATCGCATTGGTGACCGCCATCAGCGGCGTGTGCAGCGCAGGGGTGACTGACCAGACCACGTAATAGCCGACGAAACACGCCAGCACGAAGATCGAGAGGATTGAAATGAAGTCCATTATTCGCCCGCCACTTCCACAAGCTCGATCAGATTGCCCTCGGGGTCAGCGACGAACATCACCTTGATCCCCAGCGGGGCGACATCGGTGATATCGACCGCGAGCGTCGCGCCCTTGGACAGGAGGATGTCCTTGGTCGCTTCAAGGTCGTCGACACGCATCATCAGCTGACCGGGGCCACGCACTTCGAGGTGCGCCGGCGGCGTGCCGCGTTCCGGGCCTGCTACCGAATTGGCCATGTAGACCAGCTCGATTCCCTGATTGCCGTTCCTGATCCAGCGGAAGTGGATCGCATCGCCCAGCGGCACGTCCTTCACCACTTCGAAGTCGAGCACATCGACATAGAAAGCCGTGACAGCCTCCATATCCGCGACCGAAAGCGCGGTCATGAAATGCTCGAGCTCCACCTTCGGCTCTTCCATCTGGTATTCGGGAGCTTGCGCCTTTGCGCCGCCCGCGAGCCCGAGCGAAGCCGCGAGCGCGATTGCGAAAATTGCCTTGTTCATGCTTTCAGCCTCTCGTTCACGATTGCGCCGCCCTTGGTGAGGCGCACCGCGTCGCCGATTTCCTCGTCGAGAATCGGCTTGCCTTCTTCCTTGTCCCAGAAGGCGGAGAGGAAGTTGAAGTGGTTGCGGGAAAACAGCGCGCTGGCATCGGCTGCAAGGTGAGCGGATGTGTTAGAATAGCCCATGATGAACACGCCGTGCTTTTCCACCACCTGATCGGGCACGCTGCCTTCCACGTTCCCGCCTTGCGCCACGGCAAGGTCGAAAATCACGCTGCCGCGCTTCATCGTGGCGATCTGCGCGTCCGAAATCAGGCGTGGAGCGGGACGCCCCGGAATGAGCGCGGTGGTGATCACGATATCCTGCTTGGCGATGTGGCTCGATACCAGTTCGGCCTGCGCCTTCTGGTATTCCTCGGACATTTCCGAAGCATAGCCGCCTGCGCCCTCGCCCTCGATCCCGGCCACGCTTTCGACGAAGATCGGCTTCGCGCCCAGCGACATGATCTGTTCCCTGGTGGCAGAGCGCACGTCGGTTGCCGAAACCTGCGCGCCAAGGCGCTTGGCCGTGGCAATCGCCTGCAGACCGGCAACGCCCACACCCATGATGAAGGCCTTGGCCGCCGAAATCGTGCCTGCCGCGGTCATCATCATCGGGAAGGCGCGGCCATACTGGTCTGCCGCCGCCAGCACCGCCTTGTACCCTGCAAGGTTGGACTGGCTGGAGAGCACGTCCATGCTCTGCGCACGGGTGATGCGCGGCATGAATTCCATCGCCAGCGCCTCGAAACCGGCCTTGGCGTATGCTTCCACCCGCTCCTTCTCGCGGAAGGGATCGAAGGTGGCGGCCACCCATGCACCCGGTTTCGCGCCGGAAAGCGCGGCAACGTCAGGCGCTTGCACGCCCAGCACGATGTCCGCGCCCTTCACGGCTTCGCCCGCCGGCAGCACGTCGGCCCCGGCAGCGGCATAGTCCGCATCTGGAATGGAAGCGGAGAGGCCTGCGCCTTGCTCCACCGCGAAAGTTGCGCCCAGGCCGATGAACTTCTTCACCGTTTCGGGCGTTGCAGCCACGCGGGTTTCACCGGCGGCTGCTTCTTTCAGCACGGCAATGCGCATTTCCCCCATCGCGCAATCCTCAGCTGATGATGATCAGGACGATCGCAACCAGCACTGCAATCAGAGGGATCGTCCACTTCAGACTGGAAATGAACGAACCATACGTTTTCTGGTTGGACTTGATATCCTGCGAATCGGCCATTTTGCCTCACACCCCTTCATGCAAATCACGTAACTAGAAGGCCAACCCTCTATCGGCAGAGAGGGAACCACTCAAGTCTTGCCTTAATCGGCTCTTTACCCACGCCTGCTAACAAACCCCATCGCGCCCGATTTTCCGGGTGTGCGCCTGATATTGAAATGGGGATCCATGGCCGAAGCGGAACAGCGCCTGCTTATGCTTATCGATGATGAACCGGCGCAGAGCCGGTTGATCACCGCGCTCGCCGCGCGCGAGGGCTGGCGCACGCTTGTGGTGGACGAAGGCGAAAAGGCGATTGCCACGCTGGGAACCCGCCAGGGGATGCAGCTTTCCGCCATCATCCTTGACCAGTGGGTGCCGGGAGATGACGCCTGCGAACTGATTGCCGAGCTGAAGGAACGCCGCCCGGCGATGCCGATCCTGATGCTCACCACCAGCACATCGCCGCTGCTCGCTGTCGAAGCGATGCGCGCAGGTGCCACCGATTATCTCGTAAAACCCGTCGCGCCCGAACGGCTGATGCAGGCGCTGCGCAACGCGACTACACGCGAAGCGCCCAAGGACGAACTGACCCCGCTCACCGAGAAGATGGATGCCAACCTCGATTTCGATGCGATGGTCGGCACCGCTCCCCCGTTCCGCGATGCGCTGGCCAAGGCGGCCAAGGCTGCGCGCGGCCACGGCCATGTGCTGATCGAAGGCGAAAGCGGCACCGGCAAGGAAATGCTGGTGCGCGCAATGTACGCCGCATCGCCGCGCGCCAAGACTCCGTTCAAGCTGATCAACACCGGCAGCGTGCCCTCTTCCGGCCTAGAATCTCTGCTGTTCGGGCATGAGAAAGGCGCCTTCCCCGGCGCGTTCGACCGGCAGGTGGGCGCGTTGCAGAATTGCGACGGCGGCACGCTGGTGCTGGACGAGATCGACCGCCTTTCGCTCGATTTGCAGGACCGCCTGATCCAGGCGATGGCAACCAACACCGTTCGCCCCATAGGGGCCAAGCACAGTTTCAAGATGGACGTGCGCATCATCAGCGCCAGCAATCTGCAGTTGCAGGACCTCGTCGCTCACGGGCACTTCCGCCAGGAACTGTATGACGCGATTTCGCGCACCACCATTACCCTGCCGCCGCTGCGTGACCGCAATGGCGATATCGGCGCGCTGGAAGGTGTTGCCGATGGCATCCGCGTGAACGCCATCGCACCCGGCGGTGTCGACACCAGTATCTGGGACAGCGACCCCGGTTTCGCTCAAATGGTGAAGGACATGGGCCGCGAACAGGCGCTCACCGTTATGGCCGAAGTCACGCCCACCAAGCGCTTCGCCAGCGCAGACGAGATCGCCAATACGATCGGTTTCCTGCTGTCCGATGCGGCTGGCAATATCACCGGCGCAGTGCTCTCCAGCGACGGCGGTTTCTCGCTTTAGACGCAGTCTAGCCGGGCAGGCCGCCGAAATCGGTGAGCGCCGCATCGCGCATTCCGCGCCAGACATTGCGCGCCTGCACTGTTTCGAACACGTCATGCACGCGCAGCAGGTGATAGCCCGCGTCTATGCCCTTCATCGCGAAGGCGAGCGAGCCGCCCAGTCGCTGGTGCGCGGCGACCTCGTTCGACAATGCGCCGATGGTGCGCTTGCGGCTCGCCCCAAGCAGCAGCGGCTGGCCCAGCGCGTGGAACAGCGGCAGCGCGTTCATCAAATTGAGGTTGTCAGCAACGCTCTTGCCGAAGCCGATGCCGGGATCGAGCACGATCAGCTCGCGCGCCACTCCCGCAGCAATCGCGGCATCGCGCCGCTCTTTCAGCCAGTCGAACACGTCAAACACCACGGAGGTGTAGTTGGCATCGTCATGCAGCTTTTCGGCAGCATCGGCGCTCGGCCCCGGTGCGTGCATCAGGATCACCGGCTTGCCTGCTGATGCGCCATAGCCAAGGCTGGCCGGATCATGGCGCAGGGCGGACACGTCATTGATGATATGCGCGCCTGCCTCCACCGCGGCCTGCATCACCGGCGGGCGGCGGGTATCCACGCTGACAGCAGCACCCATCCGAGCACAATATTCGATTGCCGGGACGACGCGCTCGATCTCGTCACCTTCCCAAACGGCGGCAGCGCCGGGCCGCGTGCTTTCGCCGCCGATATCGAGGATGGCAGCGCCTGCTTCGTGCATCTTCGCCGCCTGCTCCTGCATTGCGGCCTCGTCATCCATGAACTTGCCGCCATCGGAGAAACTGTCCGGCGTGACGTTGAGGATGCCCATCACCTGCGGCTGGTCCAGCCGGATGGTGCGATCCCCGCATTGCAGCGGTGCGTGAACCTTTTGCAGGTTCGCCCATTGCGCCGCGCCTTCGTCCACCAGATCGCCGGGCAGATCCGACAGCGCGCCGTTCATTTCCACCGCGCTCGCCATTTCGCGGCTGATGACGGTTCCGCCATCACAGATCACCAGCGCGAACAAATTGGCATAGACCATCGACCCGCCAAGGCGGATGGCATCGGCCTCCACCGCCTGCGGGCCGGTTACGGTGGAAAGCGGCTGGATGTAGAGTGACAGCGCCATGCCCGGCCTTTAGACCAACAGGCCGTCAGTCTTCCACCGCCAAAAGATAGAGCTGCCGCGCTGCATCCACAGGCTTCATCTCGCCATCGGCTTCGTAGTGCCAGAAGGTCCAGCCGTTGCAGCTGGGCGCATCCTGCAGCGTCTTGCCGACATGGTGGATCGAGCCCACTTCCTTGCCGCTTTCGATGGAACCGTCAGCACGCACAACCGCCTTCCAGCGGCGCTTCTTGTCGAACAGCTCCGTTCCCGGCGTAAGCAGGCCTGCCTCCACCACCGCGCCAAAGGCGACGCGCGGCTGGCTCTTGCGGCTCTGCATGGTCTTCAAGGCGCTTTCATCCAGCGGCAGTTCCTTGGCGATGCGCTTGGTGGCAACTTCGCGATAGGCGCTCTCACGCTCGCAGCCGATCCATTCGCGACCCAGACGCTTGGCGACAGCGCCGGTGGTGCCGGTGCCGAAGAACGGATCGAGCACCACGTCCCCCGCTTCAGTCGTCGCGAGCAACACGCGGTAGAGCAGGCTTTCGGGCTTCTGCGTGGGATGCGCCTTGTGGCCGGCATCATCCTTCAGCCGCTCGCCGCCCGAACAGATCGGCAGCACCCAGTCGCTGCGCATCTGCAACTCGTCATTCAGCGTCTTCATCGCCGTGTAGTTGAAATGGTAGCGCGCCTTCTCGCCCTGCGAACACCACAGCAGCGTTTCATGCGCATTGGTGAAGCGCGTGCCGCGGAAATTGGGCATGGGGTTGGTCTTGCGCCACACGATGTCGTTGAGGATCCAGAAGCCCAGGTCCTGCAGGATCGCACCGACGCGGTAGATATTGTGATAGCTGCCGATCACCCACAGTGCGCCATCGGGCTTCAGAACCCGGCGCGCCTCGATCAGCCAGTTACGGGTGAACTGGTCATACAGGGCAAAGCTGTCGAAATGGTCCCAGTCATCGGTCACGGCATCGACATGGCTGCCGTCCGGACGGTTGAGGTCCCCACCCAGTTGAAGGTTGTACGGCGGATCAGCGAAGACCAAGTCCACGCTGGCATCGGGCAGCTTGCGCATGGCTTCCAGGCAGTCGCCCGGGATGATCTGCCCCAGAGGCAGGTCCTCTTTGCGCACAGCGGGCTTTACGGCGCGCTTTGCCTTGGCGGCAGGCGCCGCCCGAACCTTCGTCAATTCACCCATGAACCAATAGCCCCCTGAAGTTATCCACAGGGTGAGTCCTGCGGAGTCCGAGGTCAAGCACCAATTATTCCGAGGGCACATCATGGCAGGATGTGGTTAAGGCGGAACGAAAAGAGTCCGGCACAAGATATTG
>Ga0181606_10003813_pt1 | contig 12687 bp, 9 predicted proteins | sample 041ome_10_FD_132994 | JGI IMG/M metagenome (GOLD analysis project Ga0181606, IMG submission 132994) | Coastal salt marsh microbial communities from the Groves Creek Marsh, Skidaway Island, Georgia - 041412US metaG (megahit assembly) | ecosystem: Environmental > Aquatic > Marine > Intertidal zone... | reverse complement strand
ATCATCTGATGTAAATAATTTTTTATTATCTACTTTTTTTGAAAAATAATAATATTTGTTATCATATTTATAAAGAAGTATTGTTGTTTTAAATGGTTCAAAAATATCATTTTCTGAATATATTTCATATTTATCATTCTTTACAATAATCATATTTACAGAAAGATAATGGACAAGAAATTTAAACATAATTTCATTTTTATCATTATGAGATAATAATAATTCTCTAATTTCTCCTTTTTTACAAATTTTTCTATTTTTAAAATTAAATTTCTTATATAACTTTAAAGCATCAAAATCTCTTATCATTCTTTCAAATAAATCTCTTTTACCATCAACATTTTTATAATTGATGACATGTAAAATACAATCAACAATTGATTTATATTCAGAACTAATATTCATTTCTGTAAGATTAAATAAAGTTATATTATCTTCTGAAAATTTTTGAAAATTATTTTCTTCAATTTTTTCATCTTCTAAATTTAGATTTTCTAATTTAATATCATAAAGTTGTTTTTTCTCATTATTTTCATTTAAAAAATCTGGATTTTCTAAAAAATCTTCATTGTTAAAATACAAAACATTATGAATTTCTTTATAATAATTTTTATTATTTTCAGTTTGTTGTTCTAAGTGATTAAATAGTCTTTCAAAATTCATTTTTAAAATATATTTGAATAAATTTTAATAATGATACTTATAATTTATTTTTTAATAAATTTTATTTAAAACATTTTTAAATTTTTACATTCATCCAAAACTATTTCTCTTAAATTATCAAATCTTTTCTCTATTTCTTCATATAATTCTACCATTTTATATTCCTCTAATTTCTCTTTAATTTTTTCCTTTTTCTCTTCCTTATTATTTAAAATATCATCAATTACTTTATTTACTTCACCTTCATTATAACATTTACTAGTTCTTCTTTCTAATATCTTTTCTCTTTTTCCTATATTATTCTCATCTATACTTAATAAAACATCATTTTCATTAATTAAAACATTAGTATAATTACCATCAGTTACTTTAAATATACCTCTAAATATCAATATCTTTAAATATTCCATTTTTATTTTATCTTCTAATCTTTTCTTCTTATTTTTAACTAAAGTTCCAACATTCTCAAAATTATCCATAATTAAATATACACAATCCTTTTCTTCTAATTCCATATTATTTTCCCACATTTTATTCTTTTTATCCTTTTTCTTAACTATCATATTACTTCTAACTCTTCTACAATTCATTTTCTTAATATTAAATAAATATTTTAAATCATCCACAATACAACAATCCTTACCATAATTAAAACTCTTTCTCATCTCTTTTACAATTATATTTTCATTATAAAAAGTCATAGCCTTATTACCACAAGTTTTCTTCCTACACATTTTATCATTCAAATCATTCGTGTCTTTTATATTCAATAATTCTTTAAAATCTATATACTCTAAATCTTCAAATTTACTTAATTTCTTCTTTTTAACTTTTTTCACACTCTTTTTTACATTTTTTTTAGTTTTTTTAACAACTTTTTTTTTATCATTATAAATAATTTTATAATCATTATAAATATTTTTATATTCTTCAATAACAAATCTCTCATCCTCATTATTTACTACACTACCATTATTCGCAAAATCTTTAGTCCATTTTTTCATTTTTCTTCCCTTCTTCACATGCATATCAACTATAAAATCATCTATTTCAATTTTTTCTCCAGTCATATTTTTATTATAATATTTTAAAATATCTTCATCTTCTATTTTTAATTCTTCTAATTTTTCTTTCCAATTAATCTTATCTCTTCTTAAATAAAATAAAATCATATTCAACATAAATAATATATTCTCATCTCTACTATTATTATATTTTTCATACCATTCAAAACTATAATTATAAATCTTTTCAATTTCTTTATTTTTCTTTACATATTCTTTTAATATATCCCATACTATAAATCCTTTTTTACTTTTTCTACCTCTTCTACCATTTTTAGAATTACTTTTTAACAATTTAAAAATCCAATAAAATAAATTATCACTATCTTTATCTAAATTATATACAATACCATCAATCATCTCTTTAATTTCATCCTCATCTTTATCTTTATAAAATCTTTCCCCACAATTTTTTTTATTATCTTTTAAATCTTCTTTATTTTTATAATACTTTTTTAGATTTTCATCATCTACACAATAACCATAAAAAGCCTTAATCCAACTACATAATCTAATTTTTTTACTATTAACTAAATATAAAACAACTTTAGTTAATAATAACTTATCTTCATCATTATTTTCATATCTTTTTTCTTCCCATTTATTCAATAAATTATAAATCTTTTCATAAATCATCCAATTACTTATTCCAATATCTTCAACTAAAATAACTAACAATCTATTTCTAATATTACTTCTTAACCCTTTTACTTTTTTATCATTTAATTTTTTAAATAAATCTAATTCAACCATACAATATATACTTTTTTCAATATTACCTCTTCTTATATATTTTTGTAAACCACTTTTCATAACATCTACCTTATACTTATTATAAGTAATTCCGTTAAAAACACTCAATTTCATATTTTTCATGTTATTCATTATCATAAACTTATAACTAATGAATAAATAAATTTTAAGGGGAAAAACTAAGAAATAAAATAAGTCCATTATTAATTTCTGTTTTTTTAATTTTTTAAAATACTTACTTAATCTCCTCTTACCTCTTCTGGTACTAAATCATTAATTTCTTCTTCTTCACCAAATAATTCATTTAAATCATCATTATCATTATATTCAATATCTTCATCATCTTCCTCATCACTATCAAAATAATCATTTAATAAATCATCTTTGTTATCTACTTGTTCTGTAATATTTCTTACAATTCTTGTTTTTACCATTCTAACTGTATTTCTCTTTAAATATGATGATTCCTTTGTTAATTTCATAGAAAGTGAATTGAAAAGATATTCGACCACTTTTTTAGTATTATCAACATTGTTTGTATTTTTAGAAATCAAATCATTTAAGAAATGTAAAGTTACTAATAAGAATGAAGAGTTCATATATTCTGTGTATTTACCTTCAATATCTTTCTTAGAAGTAATATTTTGAATATCATGTAAAAACATCTTATTTCTCATTAAGTTTTTATAAATATTAAAGATAGAATCATATTTTTTTTCAAAATCTTTTAAGTATTTCATATCTAAGTTTTGAACCATTTCTCTAAGTCTAATAATATCATCATTTAAATCTTCAATTTGTGGATTAGTTCTTTTAACAACTTGTAAGTCTGCATAAATAATATTTGAGAGAAGTTTTATTAAATCTTTATATTTATCTTTAGATACCCAAGAAGTAGGATTAAACTTATTTGTTGTATTCATTTCAAATTTTGAAAGATTATCAATAACTGCATCAGATAATGTATTATTTTTCATCATAGGAATTAACATAATTAAAGCTTCATAGTCAAAATATTGAGATGCTTCAATATCTGGTTGTCTTCCATCAATTTTTTTAACATTATAATAAAGAATCTCACCAAAGGTATTTGTTTTTAAATTTTTAAGAATCTTTAATAAAGTTTTCATGTGTTTATATAATTGAAAGACTGGTAATTTATTATCATAATGAATAATATTTTTGAATAGAAGGTCGAATTGATTATTACTTGTTTCAACTTTAATATTATCATCATATAAATTGATGATTGTATTGTAAAAGTTTTGAATATCATCTTCATGTACATATTTACTGATTATATTCTTGAAGATTCTGAAGTTAATGATTTTTGTTGTTTTATTACGATTATCTGTCATTTTTTTAGTTTCTTCATTTATAACATCATTTACAAACTTTTTCATATTGAATAATTTACCATAAATCATTTTTGTATTTTTTAATGTGTCAATGAAATCTTTATTATCTTTTTTCATAATAATTTTTTTCATTTGACCATTTGAGTTTTCTAAACTAGTTGGTAATCTTTCAGATGTTTTATCTTCATAAATGATATTGTAGATTTTTTGGTCTGGAAAGATTTTTTGTTTTAAATTATAAATATAAGTTGGAATACTTTCTTGATTTTTAATTGTTGTTGATAAATACTTTGTATTTTCATATGTGTATGTATAATATGTGAATGGTTCAATGATATTTTTAATATTGTGAAGACTGAGATGTAAAATTACATTTACTGGTTTATCATTTGTATAATTACATAATGGACAGTTAAAGATTAATTTTTTTGTTGATTTTAAATAACTATTCATTTCTTTGTATCGATTGATTTCAACAGATAATTTTTGTAGTTTTTCATTTACTGTATTGATTTGTAAATTACCAAAGAGTTTTTCTTTAAATTTATGGTCTTTAACAATAATTCCAATTTCTTTATAAGATTTTTTTGTTAATTTTTTTAAGTTTTCAATAGTTTTATAAAGAAGGAATTCATTATTGGAATCTTGTTCAAATGTTTTATCAACTTTGTTTAACATTTCTTGTAATCTATCATCATTATAAGATTCAATGATTTTCTTATAATCTGTATTTACTTCAACATTTTGTTCTTTTAAGAAAATCATTGTTTCTTTTTCTATTTTTTTCATATTTGAAAAAATCTCTTTTTTAATTTCTTCTTTTTGTGTTGATTTAATCATTGTTTTTGACAAAACGATTTTTTCAATGTAAGTTTGTTGATTTAATAATTTATTATATAAAGTCATTTTTTGTACATCTTCATTTGTTAATTCATAATTGTTTACAATTTTATTGTTAATCATTTGAATAGAAACTTTAAAGTTATCATTTTTAAGAATGTTTTTAATATTTTGTAATTCTTTGTAAAAATAGTTAAAGTCAATTTCTAAAATTTCTTTGATTAATTTTAAACTTGTATATTTTTCCATAACTTTATCCATTTGATTTTTAAATGTTTGTTCAATTTGTAATTTTTTTAAACTGATTTCTTTAAGTTCAAAATCTGTAAGTGATTTTAAACCATAATATTTATTTTCTAAATCAGTCATATATTTTTTTGTTTCAGTGTCAAGATATTTATGTTTTTTTTCCAAAATGACAAAAGACATATATCTATGTAAATCAATAAATGTAATGTCATTTTGAGAATCAAGTGAGAAGTTAATTTCCATTATAATTATATATCTAATAAATATAAAAAACTTTTAGATTTATGAGTTTATTTTGTTGTTAGAGATTATGAGTAGATTGTATTATGATAATTTTATATCATAAATATTATTACAATCAATTTTATTTAAAATTGAAAAAAAAAAAAATATTAGAAAATGTCTAAAAATAATAATGATAAATATCAAAAGGTAAAAATATTTTTCCGTTTTTTATTTGAAGTTTATAAAATTTTTTCAAGTTGTTTATTAGTAGTTTTAGTACCTCAAAAATGTGATGATGGTACCAGAATGTGTAGTTTTGCAGATAATTTTAATAATTTAGATCCATATAATATCTTTGCTTTATATTTTAATATAACAACAAGTATTGTATTTTTTCTATATTTTACATTAGAATTATATAGAGAAAGAATATATATTCAATTATTAGATATTAATTATGATAAGGATGAAGATAATTATTATGATGAAGTAAAAACTTATCCTAAAATTAAATCAAAAATTAATGATATTAATTTTATTTTTTATTATTTTAATTTATTTTTAATAGTAATATTTTTAATTAATATTATAGTCAGTTTAGTTGTTATTACTAATTTTTATTTAAATGATTTGACAATTTTTATTACAATTACAAATACTATATTAATTTTAGATAAATTGTTAAGATCATTTTTTATAGCAAAAAAATCATATTATACTAAAAAAGCATATAGTATGTATACAACAAGAGATGTTACATATAATTGTGTTGATAGAAAAATTAAAATAAGAAGAAAAAGAAGAAAAAAGAAAATTAAAAAAGAAAAACTTGAGATTGAGATTAATTAATTTAATATTTCTATAGGGAAATCTGGAAGTTCTTTTTTTATAAATATAGTTATTTTTTTAAATGTATCTAATAAATTATTTTTTTTGTCTAATATATTTATTCCTAAATAATTATATATTTTTTTTATAAGAATAATATCATCTTTTTTATATATTTTATTAGTTCTTAATTTTTTTGATTCTAATAATAAATTACTTACTTTTTTATATTTTTCATTGTTATTTATTAATTGTATTGCATCTAATATTCTTTTAATATATTTAGATGATAATGTTAAAAAATCATATATATTATCTGAATTTTGATATTCCATGTATAAATATGAATAATTTTCAATTATTGAATCTATTAATTCATTCTTAGTTATTATTTTATTAATTTTTTTTATTTTCATTTGATTTATTCCAACTACATGAAAAAATGCTCCTTGAGTTAAATATGTTTCATTACCATAAAACATTATTTCACCTATTAATTTTTTATATTTTATTAAATCATTATGATTTATTTTTTTATATTTATATCTATTTAATATTTTCTCTATTTTTTTTATTCTATTTATATATTCCATATTCATCTCTTTTTTATCATTTATATTTATGTTTTTTATTAATTTATTATAATATTCTTTATATTTTTGATAATTAGGTATTTTTATTATTTTATTTATTATTTTATTTTTATTATTTTTAATACTTTTATTATAAAATAATTTATGTAATTTTATTAATTGTAAATATGCTAATGCTCTTTGATTTTCAATATCTTTTTTATTTAATTTTTCATCTATATTTTTTAAAGATTTTAAATATATATATTTTTTTTCCTTATGATTAAAAGAATTAAATATTATTGGATTATTTTTTTGATTTACTTCTATGAAATATCCAGTACCATATAAATTTGTATCAAAAATATCACTTGAATTATTATTATCCCATAATTTTAAAAATGTTTCATTGAATATTTTTGAAACATTTGATGCTTTTGTTATACTACTTAATGTTATATCTAAATCACTTGTTAAATCTTTTGAACCTGGTATCATAAAAAAACAATCATTACATCTTACTTTTTCAATTGAATAATCTAATAACATTTTTATAAATTTTTCTCTAAAAATATTAAAATCCTTTAAAAATTTATTTTTATTTTTTTTTATTTCTTCCCATCTTATATTATTTAATTTTTTTTCAGTAAGATTTTGTTTTTTCATAAAATTTTTTTTATATTTTTTTAATTTTTCCATAAATATATATTAATTTAATATTTTTTTAATAAAAGATTAAATAATATTTTCTTCAATATATTTTAATATTTTGATTTCATTTTTTTTCCATAAATAATATTTTTTTATTATATATGGCAGATATTATAAAATATATAAAAGATGCCGAAGAAGATGATGATGACATAATCGATTTATGGGATGGGATGTTATATAATGCACAAAATTTTGGATTATTAGATAATGAAAAATTACAAAAGTTGGAAGATGAATTAGATAATAATATGAAAAAATTATTTGCTGGTACAACTGGTTTTTTTCTAGGAAATTTACAAAAACTTGGTTATTCTGTAGATATTATGGAAAATATACTTGGAGATGAAAAAACCGTACTAAAAACATTTGGTATTGGGGCAGTTATGTCATATCTATATTTAGTAAATTCCCTCAATGATTATAAAAAAATAGATGAAAAAGATCCTAATATGAAAAAAGTAATTACAGATTTGCACAAATTATTTTTAAAAATTATAGCATATGAAAAAAAGGAAAGAAAAAATAAAATAAAAAAAATGAAAAAGAAAATAACAAAACAACAAAAAGATGAAAATAAAAGGGCAAAAAAAGTAGCAAAAGCAGAATTAAAAAAACAAGCAAAAAGAACAAAAAATACATTTTGTAAAAATACAATTGAATTTATCACACAAGAAGATATAGAAGATATACCAACAGAAGATTTAACATTTATCAAGTTAGATAAATTAATCTATTGTTTAGATAAAGATTCATTTAAGAATATAATTAAATATGCGAAAGATCAAAAAGTAAGAGGTGCTTGTAAAAAAGTAGAAGATGGACAACCATTAAATTGTAAATGGTTTTATCCAATTAACATTGGTCGAAACATATATATTTCAGAAAAAAATTATAATAATATTAAGAAAAATCATATTGATAAAAGAATGTTTTCCTTAAAGAATATGCGAGTTGTTGATTTTACAACTGGATTACATATTATAAGTGAAAAAACAGGTAAGGATAATGTTTATGATTTAGTTCCAGATAATTATATTGAAGAAATTAAGAAAAAAACTCCAAAACCACAAAAGAAAACTCCAAAACCAAAAAAGAAAACTACAAAACCAAAAAAGAAATTAACTATTGCCGAATTAAAAAAAGAATGTAAGAAGAAAGGTATTAAAGGTTATTCAAAATTAAAAAAAGCTGAATTAGAAAAGAAATGTTTATAATTAATAAACTATTAATCATAAATAATTAAAAAATATTTTCTTCAATATATTTTATATATTTTATTTTTTTATCAGTTTTTTTAATATTACATACTTTTAAACTTAATGATTTATATAAAGTTCTTAATCCAGTTAATGTGTATGAATTTAAATCTTCTTTTGGTGATAATTTTTTAATTAAATCTATTAATTCTTTCTTTTTTAATTTTTGAATACCTTTTTTACATTTATCTTTTTTAAAATCATCAACAATTTTAAGTAATTCACTTTTTTTTAATTTTTTATAATTTTGTTTTAAATTATTTAAATCATAATTTACTTTTGATTTTTCTATATTTTTATTTTTTCTTTTATTTTTCTCTTTTTTATTAATTTTTGCAATAATTTTAATTGATTCAGATAATTTTTTCTCAGATTCAATACTTGATTTTTTAGTAAGTGATTTGATTTTTGGAACTTGTTTTGGTATAATATATCCATCATTAACTTTTTTATTAATAATATAATCTTCTCTATTATTAAATGTTAAATTATTTTTTAATCCAATTTTTTTTATTTCATTAAATACTGTATCCATATTTGGTCTATTAAAAAGATTAGGATCTGTCATATTCCATAATAATTCTTCAATATCTTTTCTAATTTGTGTTTTTTTATCTTTTTTATTTTTTTCTAATGATCTTTTAAAACTTACACCAATTGAATATACAAATTGTTTTTCATAAAATTCTTTTAATTCTTTATCACTTAATTCTCCTTTAAGTAATCTATTACTATATTTTTTAATTCCATTTAAAGTTGGTTCATATTTTTTTGCATTTAAATCAACACCATCATAAAAGAAAATATCAGATTTTAATTTTTTTATTGTTTTAATTTGATTTTTTTTTTTTAAGTTAAATAAAAAAACATAAAAAGTTTCAAGTGTCCAATAAGGATAATAACCAGAAAATCCATTTAAAAAAGTATCTAATTTACTTCTATTTGTAATTACAAAATCATCAGAAAAATCAATGAAAACAGGATATAATTCATCATTTTTTTTTACATATAATAAATTATCTGGTTTTACATCTAATAAAAGAATATTTAAATCATAAATAGATTTTTTTGCACCAGTTAATAAATAACCCATTGATTTTAATACATTTTTATAATTTAATTGTGATGTAATTTTTTGAAATGATAATCCTTTTTGTAAAATAATATTTAAGTAAAGAGAATTATAATGTTCTGTATTATAATTACATTTAGACATATCTCTTCTTTGTTCAGTATTTAATTCATGATATTTTTTATAACACATTTCTAATCCAGGTAAAAAATGAATACTATTTTTATCATAATTTCTAAAAATTTCTCCACTTTCATATTCTTGGACATAAGTAGATATTGCTCTTGCATCAGAATTTGATACATCAATTACTTTTGAAACTTTATCATTGTAATCTTTTTTATCTAAATTGGTAGAACATAATAATGTTTCATCAGTTACACAACCATCTCTACCTTTACCTAAAACTTTACCACCTTTCATTATATATTATATATATTATAAATATAATAAAATTTTTTAAAAAAGTTTTAAAAAAGTTTTTCATTATTTATCATAATTATTTCATCTAAAGTATAATTAAATAATTCTTTTTCTTGTCTTAATTTAGTTATTTTATTAATACTATTTAAAATATTATTATCTTTATTGACAATACTAGGAAAATTAAAAAAACATTTATATTTACCTTGTAAATGATACATTGGTATAATACCATTCATATAAGTAGAATATTTAGAAAGATTATATAATTGTTTTTCATGAACTTTTCTATCAATAATATCACCATTACTTAAAGAATATGAAATTGTATTTATATAATCTAAAGAATCTTCTTTATATTTAGATGATGAAAGTTTAATATAATTTTCTCTAATATGATTAGAAACAAGAAATGGTTCAGAAAAATATAATTGTTCTTTAAAAAATAATTCTTCACTATTATTTAAATCAAATTTATAAAATGTTTTACTAAATAATTCAAACGAATCATTTATTTTAATATCTTCTTTTCTATTATCAATCTTATTTCTTGTTTTTTCATTAAATCTAATAGTTTTTTTATTATTTGTTAATAATGTTTCAATATTTAAATATATCTTATTCATATTTCCTTTTGAAACATTAATTATTTTCTCAAATATTTGTTGATATGTTTCTTGTGAATATTTAATATTTTCATTATCACATACTTTTTTTATATGATTAATTAAAATATCATCTTTATATTTTCTAAGAGTAATAATTTTAGAATTATTTATTTTTTTAAAATCTTTTATATTTTTATCACTAATTATAATAATTAATGTTCTTTTATGTTTATTTACAGTTTCTATTAATTTTTTAATTTTATTTGTAACTTTTGTTTTTTCTTTATATTTTAAATTTGTTAATATAATATCATCAATTAATACAACTTTTTTTTGAAAAAAATTAAATAAAAATAAATTTTCATCAAACTCTTCTTCAATTGATTTTTTTATTAATAGATATTTGTTTTTTTTACAAAATATTTCTACAAAACTTGTCTTACCTAAACTAGATTTTCCTGTAATTATATATTTATTCACTTTATTCTCTAATATTTCTTTTTCAATTGTTTTATATTTTTTATTATTTCCAACAATATCATCATAAGTTTCTGGTTTATATTTTTTTATAAGTGACATCTTAATATATACAAATATTTCAATTTTATTCGTATTTAATTTTTATATAATTATAAATATACTCTATATCAAAATTAAAATCTTTAAATATTATATCGTTTAATACTTTATAATTATGTTCTGATAATGAAGTTATTGATAATAAACAATTACTATTAATATTTATATATTTTAAATATAAATCATTGTCTTGATTTTTAAATAATATTCTTTTTATTGTAACATTTTTTCTATTATTTATTTTATCTTTTATAAAATAATTATTATTCATTTTGATATAATTGTAAAATTCACTAGATATATATTCAAATATACCTTTATTATATATATCAAAATCGTATGATTTTTTATGAAGATTAAATAAACATAAATTACAAAAAATATTATTAACTTTTTTAAATTTAATATTATAATAATTTAAACTATTAACTAAAAATAATTCTTGTAAATTCATTGTTTTAAATCTATCAATGTTAGAATTTAATAAATTATTATTAAAATCTTTTAATTCATAAATAATTTTATTTTTTTTATTACAATTTGTGAATCTTGAATTACAATTATCACATTTATATTCAATTTTTATATTACTATCAATTGAATTATCATATATATTTTTTATATTACTATATTTTTCAATAATATTAATAATATCTTTACAAAAAAACATTATATATCTAATTTATCTATTAATATTTAATTAAAATTTATATTTCTTAATAATATAATCAAAAAAAATGGATGATTTTATCTTAAAAGATGAAAACAAAAAACTTTTCTTACAATTACAACCACAATTTGTAGAAGAAGAAAAATTAAAACTATTCTATAAAAGAGTAGAATTTTTATTAGAAAATACATTAGATGAAATCAATGATATTAAAAAAGATGGATTTTTAGATGAATTTAAAGATATTAATCCACAAAAATGGTTTTCTTTTATTTCTAAAATAGTAGTTCATATTGAAAACATAAAAAAATTAACAAGTGGTGAAGAAAAATTAGAATTATTACTTGCATTTGTAAGTGTAATTATTATTAATTTATTACCAATTTCAAATGAAATGAAAATTTTACTTGTAAATAAATTAACTGAATTTATCCCAGAAATTGTTGATAGTTTAATATTAGTATCTAAAAAAATGCATAGATTTAGTTTAAATATCTTTAAAAAACTTAAATCTAAATGTAAATGTTCATGTTTTTCATAATTAAATAAAATTTATATATAAAATGTATATATAAATTATATATAATGGAAATTAAAAAAGAAGATAGTATTTTTACAACATTTACTTATAAAAAATTTGATATTACATTAATATCAGTTTATCATAATAAAAGAGATATTTCGTTAAATAAAATTAAAAAAATGATAAATGATTCAGATATGAAAAAAATTTGTTATTTATTAGAAATGGATAAAAATAAAACAAAAATGGAAGTTAGAAAATATAATGGAGATCAAACTACAAAATCAATT
>Ga0181606_10003803_pt1 | contig 12702 bp, 9 predicted proteins | sample 041ome_10_FD_132994 | JGI IMG/M metagenome (GOLD analysis project Ga0181606, IMG submission 132994) | Coastal salt marsh microbial communities from the Groves Creek Marsh, Skidaway Island, Georgia - 041412US metaG (megahit assembly) | ecosystem: Environmental > Aquatic > Marine > Intertidal zone... | reverse complement strand
CGTCGGTTAAGATGGAAGAGGCTTGGTTTAATTTGGCTTCATCAATTTCTGTGCCAGCGCGCAACTCACTGTAGATTGACTTGATGGAATCTGAAACACGAACCAAATCTTCATTAGCGCGCTGGTATTGTGCAGAAGTTGGGAGATTTTTATTGAAAGCGTAAAACCCGTGATCAATATCAAGGGGCTTTGTGGACTTACGGACTTTGTTGACGTCTCTTTTGTCTGCAGTACTGCTGTTTAAAATCTGCTGGCGAGCGGCATCATTTTCGAAATTGCTCTTTTGCGAGTCTATATATACATACTGACAGACTGCCTTAAGAGCACTCAGCTCTCGGTGGGAGCGAATCTGGAAGCCTTGCAATGGAAAGGAAGTTTGTGACCAGGGTCTATCCAGTGCGGAAACATATAGCCCCACTTTCAGGTCCAAGACGTCTACTTTAACTTTTTCTAATTTTGCCATAACGGTAATCTCGCTAACTGGGTGTTTAACTCCATTTTTCTAACAGCGACAAATGTACAGCTGAAGTCTCCATGCTCAGATACGGAATGGCTAGTTTTAGCCAGTTAGGTTTTCTTTAAAAAGAAGCGTAATGCGACTTATATCACACTTAGCTCGTGCACAGCACTCACAAAAGCGGCAGCATGCTCGACGGGAACATCTGGAGTGATGCCATGACCGAGATTAAATACATGCCCGGGACCGGTGCCAAATTCTGTCAAAATGCGGCCAACTTCTGTCTTTATATGCTCAGGACTACTTAATAGCACTGCAGGATCCATATTGCCCTGAAGACAAATTTTGTCGCCGACCCGAGCTTTTGCCTGCCCTATGTTGGTTGTCCAGTCGAGACCAGCTGCATCGCATCCTGTGGCAGCAATTTGCTCAAGCCATTGGCCACCGTTCTTGGTAAAAAGGATTATTGGCGTATCTGCAGTAATGGGGTCGGACTTGAGTTTGCCGACTATCTTCTGCATATATTGGAGAGAAAAATCAATATAGGCCTGATCACTAAGGGCGCCACCCCAAGTGTCGAAAATTTGCACAGCCTGTGCGCCCGCTATGATTTGTGCACTGAGATACTCAGCAACAGAATCCGCCAACTTGGAAAGCATTTGGTGGGCAAGCTCTGGTTGCGTATAGATCATGGTTTTTATTTGTTTAAAGTCCCTGCTGGACTGGCCTTCGACCATATAGGTCGCCAATGTCCACGGACTTCCGGAAAAACCAATTAAAGGTACTCGGCCGTTTAGCTCCTTGCGAATAAGGCTGACTGCGTCGGTAACATAACTCAGCTGGGAAGCCGTATTAGTGACTTCTAGAGCTTCAATATCAGCTTCTGTACGAACTGGTTTACGAAATTTGGGGCCTTCACCAGTGACAAAGTAGAGACCTAAACCCATTGCATCCGGAATAGTCAGGATATCTGAGAAAAGGATAGCGGCATCGAGTGGAAACCTCTCCAGGGGCTGCAACGTTACCTCGCAGGCCAACTCGGGATTGGTGCAAAGGTCCATAAAGGAGCCTGCATGTTGGCGCAATGCACGGTATTCAGGTAGATAGCGACCAGCCTGCCGCATCATCCATACGGGCGTCATATCAACAGGTTGTTTTTTTAATGCGCGCAGGAAGCGGTCGTTTTTAAGTTCGGGCCAAGACATAGGGAAGGTTTCTCAGACTAGACTTCGAGGTAGTCCAGGATGCCCTCAGCGGCTTCCCGTCCTTCCCATATGGCAGTAACTACGAGATCTGAGCCACGAACCATGTCTCCTCCAGCAAAAACCTTGGGATTGCTGGTCTGGAATGCAAATTCCTGCGCTTCTGGAGCGATAACGCCGCCCCAGTCAGCCAATTTGATATCGTGATCGTCCATCCATGGGGCTGGGCTGGGCTGAAAGCCAAAGGCTATAATCACGGCATCAGCATCAAGTAGCTTCTCGCTACCTTCTACCGGTTCTGGTCGACGACGGCCGCGTTCGTCCGGTTCACCCAAACGAGTCTCCACGACCTTAATTCCGGCAACTTTTCCCTCATTATCTGCAACGATCTCAACAGGCTGACGATTGAACATAAAGCGAACGCCTTCTTCTTTGGCATTTTTAACTTCGCGCCTGGAACCAGGCATATTGAGCTCATCGCGACGATAGGCGCAAATAACTGAACTGGCTTGTTGACGAATGGATGTGCGCACACAATCCATAGCGGTATCACCGCCACCAAGAACAACTACGCGCTTTCCTTCCATGCTGATGAATTCAGATTCGTCTTTCTCAAAACCCATTAGACGATTGACATTGGATACCAGGAAAGGGAGCGCATCGTAGACGCCAGGAAGGTCTTCACCCGGGAATCCCCCCTTCATATATGTGTAGGTTCCCATGCCAAGAAAAACGGCATCGTAGTCTTCCATCAGTGTTTCGAATGAAATGTCTTTGCCTATCTCGGTTTCTAGCTGGAACTCAACGCCCATGTATTCAAAAATTTCCCGACGTCGCTGCATGACTTTCTTTTCCAGCTTAAAAGGTGGAATACCAAAGGTGAGCAATCCGCCAATTTCAGGGTATTTATCGAAAACCACGGGCTTCACACCGTTGCGAACCAATATGTCTGCACAACCGAGACCGGCAGGCCCGGCACCGATGATGGCGACCTTTTTATCTGTCCAAACCACCTTGGACATGTCGGGTTTCCATCCAAGGGCAAAGGCCGTGTCAGTAATATATTTTTCAGCATTGCCAATGGTAACTGCGCCAAACCCATCATTAAGTGTGCAGGCGCCTTCACATAGACGATCTTGTGGGCATACCCGGCCACAGACCTCCGGCAATGAGTTGGTTTGGTGGCAGAGTTCAACGGCCTCCATGACGTTGCCTTCAGAAATGAGTTTTAACCAGTTGGGAATATAGTTGTGTACTGGACATTTCCATTCGCAATAAGGATTTCCGCATTCGATACAACGGTGTGATTGCTCAGCCACCTGGTGGCGATTAAATGGCTCGTAAATTTCCACAAACTCCTTGGTGCGCTTGCGTGACGAGCGCTTGTTTGGGTCCTTGCGGCCCACTTCCAGGAATTGGAAATTGTTATTTAAACGATCAGCCATTTTAAATCTATTCTCCGATTTGGGTTTCCAACAGCAAATTCCGGAAACTTACTGGGGATTGGCACGAGTGCGTTGCATGAGGTCAGCCAGGCTGGCTGCTTTGGGTTTTACCAGCCAGAACCGATACAAATAGTCTTCGAAGTTATTGTACAACTCCGCACCCCATTTGCTTCCGGTTTCGCGATAGAAATCGCCAATCATGTCTCGCAGGCAGGAAGCGTAACCTTCCTCGTGCTCTGAACCTATGCGCTCAAGTTCGATAAGTTCAGAATTGTATTTGTCTATAAAGGAGCGGTCCTGATCGAGGACAAATGCAAAGCCCCCGGTCATACCTGCACCAAAATTCACTCCGGTATCGCCCAGAACAGCGACGATTCCACCGGTCATATATTCGCAACAGTGATCACCGGCACCTTCAACGACGATGTGTGCGCCAGAGTTTCTGACGCCACAGCGCTCACCAGCCTGGCCTGCGGCATAAACGACTCCGCCAGTCGCGCCATAAAGACAGGTGTTACCAATAATACTGGTTTTCTGGCTAACAAAGCTGCTGTTAGCAGGGGGTGAGATAACAATCTTTCCTCCGGCCATGCCTTTACCGACATAATCGTTGGCATCACCTTCAAGATAGAGCTCAAGTCCGCCAGCATTCCAGGCGCCAAAGCTTTGACCGGCGACGCCGGTAAATTTCAACTTGATTGGTGTGTCATCCATGCCGCTATTGCCATATCTCTGGGCAATTTCTCCGGAAACCCGGGCGCCAATAGACCGATCACAGTTGGTTATTGGGAAATGGAATTCGCCACCGGATTTAGACTCGATGGCCGAGAGTGTTTCGGACACAATTCGTTCGGCTAATTCACCTTTGTCGAAAGGTACGTTGCGTTCAACTTGGCAAAATTGTGGTTTGGATGCCAGGAAATCATCTGTGTGGATAATGGGTGCCAGATCCAGTTTGGCATGTTTTGCGGTTTCTCCGGCTACTGCTTCAAGAAGGTCAACTCGACCGATGAGTTCTTCTAGTGTGCGAATGCCCAGTTTGGCCATCCACATTCGGGTTTCTTCAGCCATAAAGCGGAAAAAATTCATCGCATTTTCAACTGTGCCACGATAGTGCTCATCACGTAGGCGGTCGTCCTGCGTGGCAACACCGGTAGCGCAGTTGTTCAGATGACATACGCGCAAATATTTGCAGCCTAGAGCCACCATGGGCCCAGTACCAAAACCAAAGCTCTCAGCTCCCAACATGGCCGCTTTGACGACATCCAGGCCAGTTTTAAGGCCACCGTCAGTTTGTACCCGAACTTTGTCACGCAAATCGTTGGCGCGTAACATTTGGTGGGTTTCAGACAGACCAAGTTCCCAGGGAGACCCGGCGTAACGAATTGAAGACAGCGGACTTGCTGCGGTGCCGCCGTCGTATCCGGAAATGGTGATCAGGTCGGCATAGGCTTTGGCAACGCCAGTGGCAATAGTACCTACCCCGGGACGTGACACCAGTTTGACGGAAATCAGTGCCTTTGGGTTGACCTGTTTCAAGTCAAAAATAAGTTGCGCCAAATCCTCAATTGAGTAGATGTCGTGGTGAGGTGGAGGTGAGATTAGCGTTACCCCCGGTACTGAATACCGAAGCCTTGCAATCAATGCATTTACTTTACCGCCGGGTAATTGGCCGCCTTCACCGGGCTTGGCGCCTTGGGCAACCTTAATCTGGATAACCTCGGCGTTGACCAGGTAGTGAGGAGTTACACCAAAACGGCCAGAAGCAACTTGCTTAATTTTCGAAGACTTGATGGTGCCGTAACGGGCAGGATCTTCGCCGCCCTCGCCAGAGTTGGAACGGCCACCAAGGGTGTTCATGGCTTCGGCTAGCGCTTCATGGGCTTCCGGTGAAAGTGCCCCCAATGACATACCGGCCGAATCAAATCGTTTGACGATAGTCTCTATTGGCTCAACTTCATCGAGAGATATCTCCTGAATGCCCGACTTAAATTTAAGCAGATCGCGCAGGGTAGCTACCGGTCGTTTGTTTACAGAGTCGGCGTATTTTTGCCAGTCTTTAAAATCACCACTGCGAACGGCGGTATGCATATACTGAATGACATCCGGGTTATAGGCGTGGTACTCCTGACCGTAGATAAACTTAAGCAGCCCGCCCGGATTAATTGGTTTGCGAGAAGTCCAGGCAATTTTGCTAACCTGTTTGGCGTCTTCTTCAAAGTCTGAGAAATCGGCTCCTTTAACCCGGCTAGGGGTGCCGTCAAAACAGAGGTCGATAATTTCGTCATTTAGGCCGACAGCTTCAAATAGTTGTGCGCCGCGATAAGAAACAGCCGCCGATATACCCATTTTTGAGAGGATTTTCTGGAGCCCCTTGTTAATTCCCTTGCGATAATTTTTCATCGCTTCCCAAGGCTCCATCAAGATTTCGCCGACATCGACCAGATTGCGCAAAACCCGATAGCTAAGATAGGGATGAATCGCCGTGGCGCCGTAGCCAATAAGACAGGCAAAGTGGTGTGGATCACGCGCTGTCGCTGTTTGGGCAATGATATTGGTTCCACAGCGAAGACCCGTTTTGACTAGGCGGTGATGCACCGCGCCAGTTGCCATAAGGGCATGAATAGGTAACTTGCCCTTGTCTATGTAGCGATCGGTCAAGATTATAAGGGCGATGTTATCGCGAGCAGCATCTTCTGCCTGATCGCAAATTGATTCAATAGCTTCCTTAAGTGTGGTCTGCTCAGGATTGTATTGCAGATCCAGCTCTCTTGAGGGCATGTGATGATCCGATTCGGGATCAATCATGGCTGCCAGCTTATTTGTAGAAAGTACTGGTGTGGCAGTAATTACACGAAAAGCGTGTTCTGGCTCTTCGTCGAATACGTTACCTTCAGGCCCGAAACAGGTTTCCAGCGACATAACGATTGATTCGCGAAGTGGGTCAATTGGTGGATTGGTCACTTGCGCAAATTGTTGCCGGAAGTAGTCATAAAGGGAGCGATTGGTTTTTGACAATACGGCCATAGGGGTGTCATCACCCATGGAGCCGACAGCTTCCTGTCCGGATTCGGCCATAGGCCGAATTACCTGGTCACGCTCCTCAAAACTTACTTGAAACAGTTTCATGTAAGTTTTCAGGTCATCGTCGGTCAGTCCGGTAATTTCGGCGGGAGGAATCAAGGATCCTTTGATTCGCAACGCCTGTTCGCGAATCCATTTTTTATAAGGATGCGTTTGCTTTAGAGAATTGTCCACGTCCTCTGTATGCATCAAACGGCCTTCCTCTGTGTCTATCGAGAGGATTTGGCCTGGCCCCAGACGCCCTTTGGCAACGACGTCTTCGGGTTTATAACCATAGGTCCCGACTTCTGAGGCTACTGTAATGAAGTTGTCCTTGGTGACAACCCAGCGTGAGGGTCGCAAACCATTTCGGTCCAGGGTACATACAGCATAACGCCCATCGGTAATTACCAGCCCAGCCGGGCCATCCCAAGGTTCCATGTGCAGCGCGTTATATTCGAAAAATGCGCGCAAGTCCGGATCCATTTGGCGTGAGTTTTGCCAGGCAGGTGGAACCATCATGCGAATAGCGCGGTGAAGATCCATACCGCCAAGAACAAGCAATTCCAGCATGTTATCCAGACTGGATGAGTCAGAGCCGGTTCGATTTACCAGAGGGGTAATTTCTGAAAGGTCACCAAGTAACTCGGACTGGAAAAGAGGTGTTCGGGCAACTGACCAGTTGCGGTTACCTGTGATGGTATTGATCTCACCGTTGTGAGCCAGCATACGGAAAGGTTGCGCTAGCGGCCATCTAGGCAGGGTGTTGGTTGAAAAACGTTGATGGAAAACACAAATAGCTGTTTCCAGGCGTTTGTCCGACAAGTCTGGATAAAAACTGGACAGGTCTGCAGGCATCATCAAGCCTTTGTAGCTCAACACGGATCGAGACAGGCTTGCTATATAGAAATCCTGATTATCTTGGAGAGCGATTTCAGCTTTGCGGCGAGCAATAAATAGCTGTCCGTCAAAATGAGCATCATCCAAATCGCTTGGTCCGACAAAAAGATGCTCTATAGCCGGAACCGATTCCAGGGCGATGGGGCCCAGACAGTCGTTGTTTGTGGGAACTTCACGCCAGCCGAGTATTTCCAGGCCGCGATCTTTTATCGCGGTCTCGACGGCAGCTCGTTCTTTTTCGCGAATTGCTGCATCGGTTGACAACATAATGGCGCCAACGCCATAGGTTTCGGGCAAATCGATTCCGGACGATTCTTTTGCGACCGTTCGAAGAAAGCTGTCTGGCATTTGAAGCAACAGCCCACAGCCGTCACCTGTTTTACCGTCGGCAGCAATACCGCCTCGGTGAGTCATGCAGGTTAGAGACTCAATTGCTGTTTCCAAAAGACGATGGCTTCGCTCGCCCTGTAAATGAGCGATCAGGCCGAAGCCGCAGTTGTCTTTGAACTCATCAATATTATATAGGCCAGAAGGCATAATTTACCTATAAATCAGATGCTTACAGAAAAAATAGCCCCACCGGATAGGGTGAGGCTGGCAAAGGGATGGTAATTCTACACTTGAGTTGTCTTTGCGACAAATCGGTGTGCTGCACAAGGTTGATATATCAATTTTGTCGGGTTGTGAATAGCGCCTCATGGATGCACCCATGCGTGAATGCTGTGCTAATCTTGTTACCATCATATTTTTCGACAAAAGGGCGTTAAATGGCCGCAAATTCTCTCCTCGACCTGGTTGGCAATACACCATTACTTAGACTGAAAGCCGTTTCGGATCTAACGGGGTGTGATATCTACGGCAAGTGCGAATTCCTTAACCCCGGTGGCTCCGTAAAGGATCGGACGGCTTTGGGCATTATTCGCTGTGCTGAGCAGCGAGGTGAGCTGCAACCCGGGGGAACTATTGTTGAGGGGACAGCAGGTAATACAGGTATTGGATTATGTATTCTTGGAAATGCGTTGGGTTACAAGACACGTATTGTGATGCCCATGAATCAGTCCAAGGAAAAACTTGAACAGCTAGAATTGCTTGGCGCTGATCTGCATCTAGTGCAGGTGACAGGTTATGACGATGATAAACATTATGTTCATCAGGCTAGGCGGATGGCCGAAGAGATGAATGCGAAAGAGCCAGGCAGCGCGTTTTGGGCCAGGCAATTTGATAATACCGACAACCGTTGGATTCATCGAGAAACAACCGGTCAGGAAATCTGGACCCAGACAGGGGGAAAGGTTGATGGTTTTATTTGTTCAGTGGGTACTGGCGGAACCCTGGCCGGGGTTGGTGATGCGCTAAAGGATAAAAATCCAAATATCAAGATTGGATTGGCTGACCCCAATGGTTCCTCACTTTATAGTTTTTTCACCGAAGGTAAGTTGGAGTCGTCAGGTAACTCTGTTGCTGAAGGCATTGGTATCAGTCATATCACGCAAAACCTGGAAGATGCCTCCATAGATATGGCTTTTCGAATTTCAGATCAAGAAGCATTGCCGTATATATACGACCTGTTGGCAGAAGAGGGAGTTTGTCTCGGTGGATCATCGGCTATTAATATAGCGGGTGCGGTTTTAATGGCAAAAGAGCTGGGTCCCGGGCATAAAATTGTTACCATTCTCTGTGATTATGGGACTCGCTATCAGAGCAAGATTTATAACCCAACTTATCTTAAAGCCAGAAACCTGCCAGTTCCCGGCTGGTTGCGTTAGGCTAAAGTGGCGTTAGCCGCAAAACTTTAAATCCTTTGCCCCTTGCGATCTCTTCTGGGATTAGGTGGTTTTCACAAGCCACTTTTTCCAAAGGTAAAAACTGGTTCACAACAAACCAGGCAATACCCTTATTGCCTAGAAGTCGATGTGTATTTTTCAAAAATCGCTGGTGGAGGTCAGGGGTTGTGGTAAACCCCTGGTGAAAAGGTGGGTTACTGAGAATCAGGTCGTATTCGCCGATTATTCGATCGCCCGCGTTTGACGCCTGTACTTCAGCTCCTGCTGCTTCCAGATTTTTGGAAGCCGCTTCCAGCGCACCAAAACAGTTATCTGTGGCAGTAAGTAAAGTAGGTTTTTTCTGTGCCGCCCACAAGCTGAGATAGCCATATCCGCAGCCAATATCGAGTATACGAAGTCCCTCTTTACTATCCTCGTGAGTGGACAGCGTATCAATCAAAAAATCACTGCCGGCATCAATTTTGTCCCAACCATAAATTCCAGGTTTGCTCCAAAAGGGTTTTATTTCAGGGTGCTCAATTTGTCGCAGGTTCAGATAATCCTCGTCGCTTAAAAGTTCGGTGTTATCGGAATTTTTTTTCAGGCAGGCGATGGATAATTGGTTTTTCCCCTTAGAGACGTTTGCAGTACTGTCGAGCAGTGCAGATGCACGTTTGATATGGGTTTTAATGCCTTCGTTTTTATAACCGAATAACCATAGTTTGCCACCGACGGAAAGATATTTACTTGCCTGATTAAGAAGAAAGTGTGTCAAAGGCCTTTCTTTCGGTACACGGATAAACAGTTCCTCTGGTTTGTCCTCAGATTTAATTTCAAAATCTGAAAATCGCGACAAGATTCCTTTGGACACAGCCAGTTCGTGCTGATCAAATCGATTGCTTATAAATAATAAGCGTTCTCTAGGCAAGATACCCATCTGAGCAGGTTGTATGGGGTGCTCATCGGCCAGCCAGATAAAGTTGGAATCCGGTCGATCTTTCTTTTGGGCAAGAATCGTCTTTATTAGCGCCGCTACTGCGGCGTCTGACTCAAACACTGTTTATCTCGGTTGTGGTTAAGGGACGGTATTCTCCGGGGGCCAGTTGTTCATCGAGACGAATATTCCCGATTTGAACCCTATGTAGCTGATCCACAGCGTTGTCTACTGCGTGCAACATGCGTTTTACCTGATGGTACTTGCCCTCTGTTATGTGCAGCAACATTTGATCTGGTCGAAGAAGTTCAATCTTGGCTGGCTTGGTTCGTACTTTCTCAGGCTCTAAAAAAATGCCCTTTTCCAGTTTCGTAATCATTTGCTCGGTAATGAACTCGTTAGTGCTGACCAAATAAATCTTGGTGCACTCATGGCGTGGAGAGGTTACGCGATGAGACCACTGACCATCGCCGGTAATAAGAACCAGCCCAGTGGTATCTAGATCGAGTCGACCCGCTACATGGAGGTCTGAGTGAGGCTCGTCAAGAAGATCAAAAACTGTAGGGTGTAAGGCATCGCTATTGGCGCAAACCACTCCATCAGGCTTGTTCAACATAAAATAGCCGGGGCCAAGAACAGAAATGACTTCGCCGTCGATGGTTATCTGTTCGTCCTCTTTGACAGAGTACGAAGGGTCGCTAATGGAGATGCTGTCTACGGCAACTCGTGCTTCTTTGAGCAAAAGTTTGGCCTCCTTGCGAGATAACCTCGTGTTATTGGCGAGAAATCGATCCAGTCGCATGCTTGGATTATATGTTGATGAGAGTTTTCATGCGTTAATTAAGTCTTCCTTGATAAGGCAGAGCCTGTTCTGGAGCTATTATTGCGATTTAGGCTCAAAGAAATCTTTTCGCCAATCTTGGCGAGCATATCTAGATCCACACCGGTGCTAAAACCTGCCCCTTCCAGCATGTAAACCAGATCTTCTGTGGCCAGATTGCCCGTTGCCCCGGGAGCAAAAGGGCAACCACCTAATCCAGCTATGGCGGCATCGAAAGTTCGTATGCCCATATCCAGCGCCACTTTACTGTTTGCTAGTGCCTGACCGTATGTGTCATGTAAATGTACCGCAAGCTTTGACGCTGGTAACGATCGCCCAAGGCAGGCTTGAATCAAAAGCTCCGTACTTTTAGTGGTCCCAATGCCAATGGTATCTGCCAGACAAACTTCATAGCATCCGAGGCTTAAGAGTTCCTCGGCTAGGCCCACTACATTTTTTGGTGGTACCTCTCCAGTAAATGGGCATCCCAAGGCGCAGGAAATATAACCACGAACAGGCAAGCCTTTGGCAAGGCTTTTTTCGATGACCTGATGGAATTGCAGCATGCTTTCAGCAATAGAAGCATTGATATTGCGTTGCGAGAATTCTTCCGACGCAGCGACAAAAATAGCGATTTCGTCAACCGGAAGTTCGGCGGCCCTTTCCGCTCCCTTGAGATTGGGAACGAGGGCAGAATAGCGAACGCCTGGACGTTTAATGAGTTGCTGAAAAAGCAGATCGGAGTCAGCCATTTGCGGAACTTTCGTGGGATGGACAAACGCGCCTGCCTCAATTCGTTTTATCCCTGACCTGGCGAGCGAATCAATAAGAGAGAGCTTAAGCTGTAAATCAACTTTTGCTGGCTCGTTTTGTAAACCGTCCCTTGGTCCAACCTCGACGAGACTAACGGTGGTGCAATTCGATTTCATCTTTTCGGTCAAAATGTTCTTGCTGGCTCGCGTATATTTTCTTTATGTGTTCTCTGGCCCAAGAGTGCATGGGCGAGTTTGCTGTTCGTTTGTGGTACACCATCATTATGTCAATAACGGTAGCTCCTTCCTTTCCTGGCAGGGGCATCGTAGTGATTGCCCCTGTGGCCTTAATAAAAGGCAAGCTCAATCTCGGAGTAAACATGAGGAAATCGGTCTGAGCTACCGTTTGAATAGCGGTGAGATAATCTGGCGTTTCGAGCATGATAGAGCTCAGGTTAAAATATCTGGCGAAGTTAGGTGGCATCCAGCTTCCTCGCTGATATTCGGCGCTGGGAACCTTTATGGCCACTTCCGGGTATTGCATAACATCTCGCCAGGTAGGTTTTTCCAGTTGTTTTAGGGGATGGTTGGCGCGCAACAAAAAAACCGGATGAGTTTGGCACAAGCGCTCTGTAATAAAGTCGTCGTCGTACTGCTGCCTTCTTCCTCCTATGGATAAATCAACACGTCCTTCGGCCATGCCCTTAAACTGATTTTCGATATCCTGGGATAGTTTGATTCCGAGTTCTGGTGCTTCCCTTTGTAAAATACCCATCAGCAAAGGAATGACAGGCAAAGTGAAGTGATCAAGTGCTGAAATATGGAAACGCCCGCGAAAATTGCCCGGGTCTATTTCGCCTGAGCCGACGAGCGAGTCCAGTGTGAGCAATACTTGTTCAAGTTCAGCATGCAGTTCGATTGCTCTTGGCGTTGGCACCATTCCGTGTGCGGATCGAGTAAAAAGTTGATCATCAAAAAGCTCCCTAAGTCGAGACAGTGTTTTGCTCATGGCCGATTGTGTAATAAAAAGACGTTCGGCGGCCTTGCTGACATTTTGTTCCTCCAGTAATACCTGAAATGCCACCAAAAGATTTAGGTCCATTCTTGAAAGTCGTCGGGTATCCAACAGATATATCCTCTAGTTATTCCTTTCGAGAATTTTATCAATGATTATATGTAATTTGAAGAATATTGTGCGGCGCATTAATATACTCCCGAACACAAAGCCGTTAAACAACGTAGGAGAAAGCATCATGTTGATCAATATTATTTTGATTATCGTGGGCGGTCTGTTGGCGGCGATTTTTAAATCAGAAGCCGACTACGCCAACCACGAATAAGATAATACGGGAACCTGATCCCGAGT
>Ga0181606_10003798_pt1 | contig 12712 bp, 11 predicted proteins | sample 041ome_10_FD_132994 | JGI IMG/M metagenome (GOLD analysis project Ga0181606, IMG submission 132994) | Coastal salt marsh microbial communities from the Groves Creek Marsh, Skidaway Island, Georgia - 041412US metaG (megahit assembly) | ecosystem: Environmental > Aquatic > Marine > Intertidal... | reverse complement strand
TCGTATTCAGGATCATCAAAGGTTCCTGAATAACGCCGATCCAAAGCAAAAACTGGTTTAGATACCCTTCGCCTGACAGGATACCGACCCAAGCATAAACGCGGATCAGAAAACTGGTCCAGAATGGCAAAATTACCAACATCATCAACGTGGGCCGCCATTCGTGCGCCGAGCGCGCCATGGCATAGGCAATCGGATAGCCGACAAGTAAGGTAAAGAAGGTGGCTGTAACCGCAATTTTCAGACTGGAGAGATAAGCTTTCCAGTACAGGTCATCCTCGGTCAAGAACCAGAAATTCTCGAAATCCAGCTCAGTTAGATAGGCCCACAGCGCACTGAGCCCCTCGTTGAATTGCCATTGAGGGAAATACGGGGGACGCGCCAATGCCGTATCCGACAGCGATATCTTCAAGACGATCAGGAACGGCACCAGAAACAGCGCCAGAAGCCAAAGATAGGGGACAAAAACCAGTAAACGCTTCATCGGTCACTCACTCAGAAGCACGCCGGCTGTTGCCGTCCAGCTTAGCCAGACATCATCATCCCATGTAAAGGATCGACGTGAGATGCGGCGTGTATTGGCGGCTTGCGCCTTGATCATCTGCCCATTGGCAAGGCGCACATGATAAGTGGATAGATTGCCAAGATAAGCGATGTCGATAATCTGGCCTTTGATTTTGTTATCAGCATCCACTGGTTCGTCAGCAGAAATGGTTACTTTTTCCGGGCGGATCGCCAGGGTGCACGCCTGACCGCTAGAAAGCTTCTCTTCGGACCTGACGTTCAAGGGCTGGGACCCTTCACGCCAACTTAGCGCATAGCACTCTTCACCCGTCGGCTCGACCGATCCTTCGATCAGATTCACGTCACCGATAAAATCCGCCACGTAAACAGTCGCCGGATTTTCATATAGCCTTGCTGGCGTAGCGACCTGTATCAGCTTCCCGTGGTCCATTACCGCGACGCGGCTGGCAACAGTCATCGCCTCTTCCTGATCATGGGTTACGATCACAAAGGTCGTGCCTGTCTTTTCCTGAATATCCATCAACTCAAACTGGGTGTCTTCGCGCAGTTTTCTGTCCAAAGCGCCCAGTGGTTCATCCAAAAGTAAAAGCTTCGGCGCTTTCGCCAAGGATCTCGCCAACGCGACCCTTTGTTTTTGCCCCCCCGAAATCTGGTGCGGCTTGCGCCGGGCGAATTTTTCAAGCCGAGTAAGGCGTAGCATTTCCGCGACGCGATCCTTAATGTCATTTTTCGGCATGCCTTCGCGCTTTAGACCGAAGGCAATATTTTCCTCGATGGAAAGGTGGGGGAACAACGCATAGCTCTGGAACATCATGTTCACAGCCCGCTTGTTTGGCGGCACCGGAGCCATATCTTGCCCTGCAAGTAAAATCGTGCCGTCCGAGGGCATCTCAAATCCCGCTAACATGCGCATCATCGTCGTCTTACCGCAGCCGGACGGGCCAAGTAGCGCGAAGAACTCTCGCTCGAAGATGTCCAAGGACAAATCGTCGATAGCTGTGAAATCTCCAAACCGTTTTGTAACGCCTTGAAACCGGATCAATGGCGTTTTGTTCGGATCGTTCCAAGGTGCAAAAACCTGTTTGGCCGCGTTACTTGCCATAGTATTCCCTCGAGTGGCGTAAAAAAATCGGCCCGCCCCAAACGGGACGGGCCAGGATTAGATCAGGCGATTATGTGCCAGATTTGATCTTGGTCCAGAGGCGGGTCACAACACGCTGGACTTTTGAGTCATACGGCGTTGTCGTGAACAGCTTTTCAAGCGTCTCTGCATCAGGATAGACCGCCGGATACTCGAGGATCTCGGGGTCAATGAACTCCTGCGCCGCTTCGTTTCCGCTTGCATACCAAACATAGTTGGTTGCAGCCGCCGAGTTTTCTGCATCTAGGATGAAGTTGATAAAGGCGTGCGCTCCGTCAGGGTTTGGCGCATCTTCAGGAATTGCCAATTGGTCAAACCACATCTGCGCCCCTTCAACCGGGATCGAGTAGTCGATCTCATAGTCTTTTTCGGCTTCGGCAGCGCTGTATTGCGCTTGGAAGACATCACCTGACCAACCAACGGCGACACAGATATCGCCGTTCGCCAATGCATTGATGTACTCGGACGAGTGGAACTTCTGTATATAGGGGCGAATACCTGCAAACACGCTCTCGGCCTTGGCGATCACATCCGGATCGTGGCTGTTGGGGTCTTCGCCAATATAGTTCAGAGCCGCCGGAATCATCTCGGCAGGCGCATCAAGGAAATGAACACCGCAGTCGGCCAGCTTGGCCATATTCGCCGGATCAAAGACCAGTGACCACGAATCCAACGGTGCATCTTCACCCAAGGCTTCTTCGACTTTCTGGATGTTATAGCCAATACCGGTGGTGCCCCACATGTAGTTGACCGAGTATTTTCCGCCCGGATCGTATTGCTCGGTGCGATCCTGAATCACGCCCCACAAGTTCGTCGCATTTGGCAACTTCGAATAGTCAAGCTGCTGGAACGCTCCAACCGAAATCTGGCGTTGCAAAAAGGTTCCGGTTGGCACAACGACATCATACCCCGAACCACCGGCCAGCATTTTCGTTTCAAGCAATTCGTTGCTGTCGAAAACGTCATAGATCAGATCGTATCCGGTTTCTTCTTCAAACTGGGTCAGAAGCTCTTCGTCGATATAGTCCGACCAGTTGTAAACACGCACTTCTTCGGCATGCGTAGCTACAGCCGTCAAGGCTGTGACCGCTGCCGCGCCAAGTAGATGTCTTTTCATTGTAATATCTCCCGTGGGTTGTTCATTGCCCTTGCTTTTGACTTATTTGATCAAATTTTTTGTCACATGGCAACGAATTTATGTTTTCACGGGTCTGTTGATCTCGCAAGAGATCGAATGCAAAGATAAGAGGACTGCAAAATTTTTCAGTTTTTAAAGAGCGGGCATGACTAAAAAAACAGCACCTCCGGCCCACGAAGTCGTTTATCAAAAACTACGACAGCAAATACTATTCGGCGAACTGATTCCGGGCCAGGCTGTCACAATTCAAGGACTAACCGCGTCGCTTGACGCAGGCATGACCCCCGTTCGCGAAGCCTTGCGCCGCCTGATATCCGAAGGAGCTCTGGTGTTTCAGGGGAATCGCAGGGTCTCGGTTCCCGTTTTAACCTCTGACAACTTGAATGAGCTCATTTTTGCACGTCAGGCGATTGAACCGCAGCTCATTGTATTAGCAACACAAAAGGCGAATCCTGAAGATTTGGATCGCCTGGAAACCATAGACGCACAACTAGACCAAGCGATTCTAACTGGCGATCTGAACGGCTATCTCCGGAAAAACTACGAATTTCACCACGCTTTGTATGAACTGGCCGATGCCCCGATTTTGGTCTCGCTAGCGGATAGTATGTGGCTTCGATTCGGGCCTTCATTGCGTGTTGTATGCGGCCGACTGGGAACGCAAAACCTGCCCGATCAGCACAAAGCTTGTCTGCTCGCGATGCGAGCGGGGGATACGCAATCCGCTGCTTCAGCAATACGTGACGACGTCATCCAAGGCATGGAGCAGGTCAAACGCAATCTGACTGTTGGCTAAAATCGGCGATTGATTCGATTGACAACCGATAATTTGATCATATTCTGAGAGGAGCCTTTAACGTCCAGCAACAGGACCTCTCCGATGTCTCAGATCAGCAATCATTTGCCTACCGCCGAACTGCAAGCGATAGACGCTGCACACCATATGCACCCTTTCACTGCCAACGGAGAACTGGCTAATAAAGGTGCACGGATCATCACCCGCGCCAAGGGCGTGACCTTGACGGACAGTGAAGGCAACGAAATCCTGGATGCAATGGCTGGCCTGTGGTGTGTGAATATTGGCTATGGCCGCGATGAACTGGCAGACGCCGCAGCGCGCCAAATTCGCGAGCTTCCTTACTACAATACATTTTTTCAAACAACACATGTGCCTGCGCTGGCTCTAGCTAAGAAACTGGCCGACCTTGCCCCTGGTGATCTGAATCACGTCTTCTTTGCGTCCTCTGGATCAGAAGCTAACGATACAAACCTGCGAATGGTCCGTCATTATTGGGTGTTGAAGGGAAAGCCTGAAAAGTCAATTATCATCAGCCGCTGGAACGCCTATCACGGTTCTTCGGTTGGGTCGGGCAGCCTTGGTGGCATGAAAGGCATCCACGCACAGGGTGGCATGCCGATTCCGGATATTCACCATATCGACCAGCCACATTGGTATAACGAAGGCGGCGATCAGACCCCGGAAGAGTTTGGTCTGGAACGGGCGCAGCAGCTGGAAAAGGCCATTCTGGAACTGGGAGAAAACCGCGTGGCGGCCTTTATCGCCGAGCCCATTCAAGGGGCCGGTGGTGTGATTGTCCCGCCCTCGACATATTGGCCGGAAATCCAGCGCATCTGCGATAAATACGAAATCCTGTTGATCGCCGACGAAGTGATCTGTGGTTTCGGTCGCACCGGAAACTGGTTTGGCAGCCAAACGGTCGGTATTCGCCCCCACATCATGACCATCGCTAAAGGTCTTTCATCGGGCTACGCACCGATCGGCGGGTCTATTGTCTGTGACGAAGTCGCCTCGGTCATTGGCGGGGATGAATTCAACCACGGCTATACTTATTCCGGCCATCCGGTCGCTGCAACAATAGCGCTGGAAAACCTGCGAATTATGGAAGACGAAGACATCGTCGGGCACGTCCGCAATGTCGCTGGGCCCTACATGAAGGAAAAATGGGAAAGCCTGACAGATCACCCGCTTGTGGGTGAAGCCAAGATCGTCGGACTAATGGGGTCCATTGCGCTTACCCCGGACAAGGAAAGCCGCGCTGAGTTCGCATCAGACGCAGGAACCGTTGGCTACATCTGCCGCGAGCGGTGTTTCGCCAATAATCTGGTAATGCGTCATGTAAACGACCGTATGATCATTTCACCACCACTGGTGATCACACCCGAACAGATCGACGTCTTGATCGAACGGGCGCGTAAATCTCTGGACGAATGCTACGCCAAAATTAAGGAAGACGGGCTTTATAAGCCCGCCTGATCCACCTCAAATCTGCGCAAGAAGCGCCTCGCCGCCCGAAATCTCACAAACCCCGCGGGCAACCTCGGGGTTGAAAATTTTGACCGTGCCATCTTCGACTAGCATCGAGTAGCGCAGCGAACGTCGCACGAAGCCCGTTGCTGGCACATCAAGGATCATGTCGATGCCTGTGGTGAAATCACTTTGGGCGTCGGCAAGGAAGGTAATACCGGCTTGCTCGCCACCCGTTGACTTTGCCCATGCACCCATGACCCACGGATCATTGACCGAGACGCATACAATCTCGTCAACGCCCTTTGCCTTCATCTGGTCCGCAACCCGCATGAAGCTGGGAACATGGGCCGAGTCACAGGTCGGCGTGAACGCTCCGGGCAAGCCGAAGACAACAACTTTGCGGCCAGAAAACAGGGTCTCGCCTACAACCTGTTCAGGTCCGTTCGCACCCAATGTTAAAAATGACGTGAATGGTACTTTATCACCGACCGAAATTGACATTAGCTGCCCTCTGTTTGATTCCTTTAGCGGAAGGTAAGCTGTAGGCGTCTATAGGCAATAGGAAAGGTCGAATTCCATGACACATGTAGTTGTTGTCGGAGCAGGACAAGCCGGTCAGGCGGTTGTCACGAAACTACGCAATAGCGGGTTCGACGGTGGAATTACCTTTATTGGCGAAGAAACCGCGCCGCCGTATCAACGACCGCCCCTGTCTAAAGCCTATCTGCTTGGCGATATGGAGCTAGAGCGCCTCTATCTGCGACCTGAAAGCTTTTACGCCGATAACAACATTTCGCTAAGGCTGGGATCAAAGGTCGAGACCGTTGATGCAGCGGCAAAAACCGTCAGCTTGGCTGGTGAAACGATTACCTATGATCACCTCGTTTTGACCACTGGTTCTGATCCGCGTCGCTTGCCTGCGGCAATCGGCGGCACACTGGACGGGGTGTATACCGTTCGCACCCTGAAGGACGTGGATCAGATGGAACCCGAGTTCCGTGAGGGTGCCAAGGTTCTGATCATCGGCGGAGGCTATATCGGCCTGGAAGCGGCAGCGGTTGCCGCCAAAAAAGGCTTGAACGTCACACTGGTCGAAATGGCCGATCGTATTCTCCAACGGGTCGCCTCGCCTGAAACTTCGGGTTATTTCCGCGATCTGCATAAGTCACACGGCGTCGATCTTCGCGAAGGCGTTGGTCTTGAACGCTTAACCGGCGAAGGACGTGTCACAGGGGCCAAATTGTCTGACGGGCCAGAGCTGGACCTGGATTTTGTGATTGTCGGAGTCGGCATTACGCCTGCCACAGCCCTTGCCGAAATGGCGGGGATCGAACTGGAAAACGGGATCAAAACAGACATCAAAGGCCAAACTTCAGACCCGAATATCTGGGCGGCGGGCGACTGTGCGTCCTTCCCCTACAAAGGCGAACGCATCCGACTTGAGAGCGTGGGCAACGCCATTGATCAGGCCGAGGTCGTAGCCGAAAACATCATGGGCGCTAATAAAGACTATGTTGCCAAACCGTGGTTCTGGTCGGATCAGTACGACTGCAAATTGCAAATCGCTGGGTTGAACACCGGCTATGATCAGGTTGTCACACGCCAAGGCGAGAACAGCGTGTCTTATTGGTATTACAAGGAAAATCAACTTGTTGCCCTTGATGCTATGAATGATCCGCGCGCCTACATGGTCGGGAAGCGTCTGATTGAGGCCGGAAAATCACCCGCCCAGGATGCGGTTGGTAATCCTGAAACTGACCTGAAAGAGCTTTTAAAAGCGTGAGGATTATTGCCGGAGATTTTCGCGGGCGGGCACTTGCCAGCGTCGGCAAGGGGGACGCAGGGGCGCATCTTCGTCCAACGACAGACCGCGTACGAGAGAGCCTTTTCAATGTGCTGGCCGGTGGGGCCTATGACGACCCGTTCACCGACGCGCGTGTGCTGGACCTGTTTGCGGGCACTGGAGCCTTGGGGTTGGAAGCCTTATCGCGCGGGGCGTCGCATGTCACCTTTGTGGACGACGGACGCAAGGCGCAAAGCCTGATCAAGCAGAATATCGACATCTGCCGCGCGCACACTGCAACGCGCATTTTTCGCGGTGATGCCAGACGGCTGTCGGGGAATAAGGACGAACCGTTTGACCTGATTTTCCTCGACCCCCCCTATGGAAAAGGACTGGGTGAACTGGCGATTTCCGCCGCACTTAAAGGGGGATGGTTTGCCGCGGGTGCGCTGATCGTCTGGGAAGACAGCGCCGAGATTTCGCCGCCCGATGCGCTCGAACTATTGGACCGGCGCAAGTACGGGGACACTCGGATAAATATCCTGCGCGCCACCCGTCTTGAATAACCATTCGAGGTCATCGCCGGGCAGAGGTACGCTCAACGGCGCACCCCACGATATCCAGAATTGCTGATGGAACAATTATCTGTCGATCAAAGTTGATCTGCGGCCATTGCAATCAGTTTTTGATGGTCCTTGTCAAAATTCCGAATACCCTCGGACAGCTTTTCTGTCGCCATTGCGTCTGCGTTCAAGTGCCAGCGGAACGATGCCTCGTCCGCATTCACCCGAGCAACTTCTGCCGCGCTGTCCGGCGACAGCATCCGATTTAGCGAACCTTCCATGTTAGAAAGCTGGTCAAGCAGCGCCGGAGAAATCGTAAGGTTGTCACAACCTGCCAAGGCCAAGACCTGCTCTTTCGAACGGAAAGATGCGCCCATGACAATCGTGTCGATATCGTTTGCCTTGTAATACTCATAGATACTTCGAACCGACATGACACCCGGATCTGTTTCAGGCGGATATGCCTCTACACCTTCGGCCTTCTTGTACCAATCCGTGATGCGACCAACGAAAGGCGAGATCAGATAGGCGTTCGCCTCGGCGCAAGCGACCGCTTGGATCAAAGAGAAAATCAGCGTCAAGTTACAGTCGATACCTTCGGCCTGCAGGATTTCCGCCGCCCGAATGCCTTCCCACGTTGCGGCCAGTTTGATCAAAATGCGGTCTTTTCCAACACCGCGCTGCGCGTAATCAGCTACGATGTCACGTGCGCGCTGAACCGACGCATCCACGTCAAAAGACAAACAGGCATCAACCTCGGTCGACACACGGCCCGGAACCAGTTTGGAAAGTTCAGCCCCAATAGCAACGGTAAGCGTTGCAGCAGTTTCCTCGGCTGTTTTTCCGGCTTTGCGGCACACATCCAGTTCGCGCGCAATAAGTTCTTTGGCACTGTCAGATTGGAATGCTGCAAGCACCAAGGAAGGGTTGGTGGTGCAATCAACCGGATTATAAGTGCGGACGGCTGCAAAATCGCCTGTATCTGCAACAACAGTGGTCATGTCTTTGAGTTGGTCAAGAATGGTCGGCATAGAATTTTCCTTCGTATGATCGGATATAAGCCCGTTTAACTCAGGCTCTTTATGGCAGGATAGGCGTTGCGGAAGCGCTGATAGGCGACTTCGAAGTCATTTATCAAGGATTGTTCGGGCTGTACCACCCGTTTGATTTTCGGCGGTGTCATCACATCATTTGGTGCTTGGCCTGTTGCGGCCACAAGCCCCAAACGTGCAGCACCCAGTGCAGCTCCGAACTCGCCCTGTTCGGGTACAAAAAGTGGCGTATTCAGAACCGTTGCAATCAGTTTCAGCCAATAGTCCGAACGTGCGCCGCCTCCGATCGCGATAAGGCGAGCAACACAGGCTCCCGAGGCAGCAAGCGCGTTGAAACTGTCTTTCAGCCCGAATGCGACGCCTTCCAATACAGCCTTGGTCAGGTCGTCCCGCGATGTTTGAGCTGATATGCCTGTAAAGCTGCCCCGAATGGCCGCATCGTTGTGTGGCGTGCGTTCGCCTGCAAGATAGGGCAGAAAAAGCACCGCACCGGGCGGCGTCAGTTTGGCTCCAAGCGCAGCGGTCAAATCGGCGGGAGTTTTATCCGTCACGCGGGCAAGCCAGTTTAGGTTATCTGTCGCTGCCAGCATGACCCCCATCTGATACCAATGATCCGGAATCGCATGACAGAACGTATGCACCGCCATTTCCGGGTTGGGCTGGCAATGATCCCTAGCCGACAGAATAACTCCCGAGGTTCCAAGCGACACAACCCCTTGCCCTTCTTGCAAAGCGCCCACGCCGCAGGCAGCGGCGGCGTTATCTCCAGCCCCGCCCGCAACACTTACTGCGTTCTTCAGCCCCCACTTGCGGCGCAATTCATCCTTGAGATATCCAGCCGTTTGCGACCCTTCGACAAGGCGCGGCATTTGATCAACCCGCATTCCAGAGGCTGCAAGAAGCTTGGGCGACCAATCCCGTTTCCGCACATCCAGCCATGATGTGCCAGCGCTATCCGACATATCGGCAACGTAGTCGTCGGTCAGATAGAAATTCAGATATGCGGCTGGTAAAAGCACCTTGGCGATCCGCTGATAGATGTCAGGCTCGTTTTTCCTGATCCATTCCAGTTTCGGAGCCGTGAATCCGGGAAACACGATGTTACCCGACAGATTTTGTATCTCAGCTTGCTCATCCAATGCTGCAGCTTCGGCATGCGCGCGTGTGTCATTCCACAAAATGCACGGTCGCAGCACTTCTCCGTTCTTGTCCAGAACTGTCGCGCCATGCATGTGCCCCGCAACGCCGATACCCTTCAGTTCGGCGAACTCCGGAACACTGGCGTGCATTTCAGACACGGCACTTTCCAAAGCATCAATCCACAACCAAGGGTCCTGTTCCGACCAACCCAGATAAAGGGTTTGCGTTTGGTACGCCCGCTCTACCGTTGTAATCGGAGTGCCGGCCTCATCCACCAGCAATGCCCGAAGGCCCGAGGTTCCCAAGTCAACTCCGAGGTAGGTCACAGTTCTTTTCCTTCAGGCATTTAGCCAAAAACGATATCTGCCGCTTGGCTATGCGCTTCGATCGTATCCGCATTCAGCAGATCGTTTCCTTCGACTTTCGCTCTGGCTGCATCCTCAGGCATGCCCAAGTCCAACCATCGTTGCATCAGTCGTTGCTGAAGCACGTCGCGAGAGCACTGGATTTTTACCTTAAGATCAAAGTGATTGCGCAATTTATTCCACGGTTTCTGGTCCAGTAGCAGATAGTTACCTTCCACAAGAAGAATTCCCACGTCTTTCGAGACAACACGCGCCGAAGCTCTGGCAACGTCGTTTTCCCTATCGAACACAGGAACAGCCACATCACTGGTCGGTCTTGCCGCAAGGCGCGCCAGAAGACTGTCCAAACCATCCACATCAAAGGTCTGAGGGGCCCCTTTGCGCGGACGTAGGCCAAGCTGATCCAGTATTGCGTTGTCGTAATGGAAGCCGTCCATCGGAACAACTTCAGCAGTTACGCCATGAGCCGTTACCAACGTGTCGCGGATATTTTCCGAGAGCGTGGATTTCCCACTCCCCGGCGCTCCAACGATGGCCACAATCAGTCTGTCTGTTTGTTTCCGACCGGCTATCTCGGCTGCCAGATCCGCTTGACTGGAAAGGCAAAAAGTGTCCGACGTGTCCTGCATTATTTAGTCCGCACAATATTGCTGAATGGCAGCTTCGATGCCTTGAGCCCATATGATACGCAACCACGCGCAGAATGCATCGGCAAATCGGCTTTCCTGCGCTAGGTCACCGTAGATATGGCGCATAGCCAACCACGCACTCGGCTCCGATTTTGCTGCCTTGGCGGTAGCTTGAAGCGTGCCCCAGAACGGGTCGTTCGGCTCGATGACGCTTCCATCCTCGCGCGACCCTTCGCACATGCGCGCCCATGCGGCCTCAACAAGAGCCAAGCCCTCGATTGGGGTACCTTTCGCCAATCCTTCGCGTATGGTTGGCAAGATAAACCCGGGATGCCGCGAAGACCCGTCAAACGCCACACGACGAGTGGTATCAACGATCTTCGGGTTCGAGAAGCGGTTGAAAATCAGATCAACGTAGGCCTCGGGTGTCATACTCGGAACCGGTTTTACGTGCGGCACCACCTCGGTTCGCGCGATCTTCAGGAACAATTCGCTAATTGCTGCGTGCTGCATACATCCCGCAATAGTCTCGACGGATAGAACCTCGGCGGGAACGGCGATGACTTGATGCCCGCCATTCAGGATGCGGATTTTCATGATTTCGAAATCATGCACCTCATCCGAGAACGTTGCGCCAGCCTTGTCCCAATCCGGACGCCCAGCGCAGAAATTATCCTCGATCACCCACTGACGGAAGTTTTCATGGGTAACAGGGGCAAGATCATCGACCCCCAGATCTTTGGCCAACGCAATTTCCTTCGGCCCCGTGGCAGGAACAATACAATCCACCATAGAATTGGGGAACGTACAGTTGGTGACAATCCAAGCCGCCAATTCGGGATCGGACATTTCAGCCAAGGATACGACGGTCTGGCGTAAAACATCACCATTGCCCTGAAGGTTATCGCAGCACAGGCCGGTGAAGGGTCCAACCCCGCTATCGCGGCGCTTGCGAAGGGCAGCAATCATAGCCCCGAAAGCGGTTTTCGGTGTGCCAGGGTGTTGGCTGTCGTGAATGATATCGGGGTGGTTTGCATCAAAACCGCCCGTCGCAGGATCGATGTAGTAACCGCCTTCGGTTACGGTAGTCGCAACAAGACGGATATCCGGCTGGGCCATTCTTTCAATAAGAGCGGAATTTCCGTCTTCAATTGGCAGGTAGTCAATCATCGAACCGACGACCTCGGCAGAGCTAGACTTCGGATCAAGTTCGATCAACGTTGTCAGACAGTCCTGCGACAACAGCTTTTCTCGCATCGATGCATCATACTGACGAACACCCGCGCCGATGATTGCCCAGTCATGCGCCAACCCTTGCTGCATGAGGCGATGCAGATACCAAGCCTGATGGCCCCTGTGAAAGTTCCCGACACCAATATGCAGGATACCCGGCGTTAATGCCGAACGATCATAAGTCGGGCGCAAAATCTGGTCTGGTAGTGCATCCAAAGTCGCATTGCCGAGTTTCATAGGGGACTCTCCCTGTACGCTGTCTTTCATCAGCTCATCCAATTTCCGCCGTCCACGTTATAGGTCTGCGCGACGATATAGTTGGCCTCGTCCGAGGCGAGAAATACGGCCATGCCGGTCAGGTCATCAGCTGTACCCATCCGACCAAAGGGAACGGCAGCTCCGACTTCCTGCTTCTTCTGCCCCGGGGCTTTGCCCTCGTATTTGGCGAAAAAAGCGTCGACCCCGTCCCAATGTTCACCATCCACAACACCGGGGGCGATGGCGTTCACGTTGATGCCGTGCTGGATCAGGTTCAGGCCGGCTGATTGCGTCAGGCTGATAACCGCGGCCTTAGTGGCACAATAAACGGCAACCAAAGCTTCGCCCCGACGTCCTGCCTGACTGGCCATATTGATGATCCTGCCGCGAATACCGCGATCGATCATGTGCTTGGCCACGGCCTGCATGGTAAACAAGGTGCCCGCCACGTTGATATCGATCACGCGGTTGTAATCGGCGCGGTCGATCTCGACGATCGGGGCGGCGGTAAACAAGGCGGCGTTATTGATCAGGATGTCGATCTGTCCAAACTGGGCAACGGTCGCATTGATGGCGCGATCGATGCTGTCCTGCTTGGTCACATCCATTTCGACGG